>Ga0224555_1001869_pt1 | contig 26800 bp, 25 predicted proteins | sample 714S23034metaG_FD_180687 | JGI IMG/M metagenome (GOLD analysis project Ga0224555, IMG submission 180687) | Peat soil microbial communities from Stordalen Mire, Sweden - 717 S2 30-34 | ecosystem: Environmental > Terrestrial > Soil > Wetlands > Peat | place: Sweden: Norrbotten County, Stordalen...
CGCGGCTCGGCAAAAGGAGCCAGCACGCGACCATCAAAGGTGCGGCGGCCGCGGTGAGCGTGATCAGGAGCTGCTCGAAACGCCGGGCGCTGTCCTGTGCGGCGGAGGGGAGAGAGGGTAAGGGCGGGCTCGCGGTACCGCCGACCAGCCTGAGCGACATGGGGTGAGGGATCCCTCGGGATACAGAGGATGCTTCCCGCCCAGGCTAAGCGAGGCCCTGAACGCTTCCGCCCGACCATCCGGTGACGGCTTGGGGACTGCCCGTCGCGGCCCTGTGGTCTCGTCCCCTTCCCTCGCGAACACGGTCAGCCGGACTCTGCTCCGGATGGCTCGGGATACGGGCGCAGGGGACGTCGAGCGCCACTCAGGAGGGGTATCGGTTCTCGTGGCCACTGCCTAAGACAAGATGTATCCGACCCCGACTCCAGGTGCGCAACGGCTCAGCCCACCGGGTGGGTATCGGGTATGAAAGTAGGGCCCCCGCTATCCTGGCAGCGCCGGGACGGAGGGCAAAAGGTGACACCAGGGATGGGCAGGCCGTAACTGAAGCCGACCGCCCAGGTCCGCTTCCCAGGCCGGACGGATCTGGTGACCCTAGTCGCGGTTCGGCCGGGGCCCTTTTGGGAGTTGTACTTCGACGGCCCCGACGGGCCAGGAAAGCACGTGCTGGCCGAGGCAGAGCTCGCTGGCATCGAGGTCGTCGAGACGTTGAGGGCGGGCCACCTGCTCGAGGATGACGCCGAGCTCCTGACCTGAGGCGAAGAGGTCGGCGATCTGGCGACGGATCTGCTCGGTGAGGGATACTCGTCGAGGCATGGGCGCTGGTTCCTCCATGGTTGGTTTCATGCTCCATGGAGCCTATGGCCCGTGCGTCTCTTCCACCACCTGGCGGACACCACCGGACGTACCTCAGGAGATACCCATGGGCGCATGGCGATGGGGCCGGTCCTTGACGGCGGCGGCTGCCGTTGACTGACAGGGCGCGCGCCCTGATCTGCGGCGAAGCGCTGATCGACCTCGTCCCCGACGCGGATGGGCGGCTGCAGCCTCACCCCGGGGGCGGACCGTTCAACACCGCCGCGAGGAGCGCCATCTTCGAGTACATCGAGGTCTTCTACAACCGGGAGCGCCGCCACGCGACGCTCGGCAACCTCAGTCCGGCAGACTACGAATCCGACCACGCCGCTGTGTGCTCGGCCTAACCAAAGTGTCCGTCAAAGCGGGTCAGGCCCAATCGAGTGCTGGTCGCTGTACACGGCCATCGGGATGCCCCGTCGGCGCACCACCTCCCGGAACAGCTGGAAGTACCCCTGGGCGTCCTCCTGCTCCCGGAAGCACGCCCAGGGGACCAGACCGGTGGCGTCGTCGATGCCGCCGATCAGGGTCAGGTAAGGTCCACGACCCTCCAGCCAGTCGTCGCGGCTGCCGTCGACCTGGAGCAGCATGCCCTCGCGCGGATAGCGGTCTCGACGCTGCCGATGCCGGGCTGGCCGTCGGCGCCGGACCGGGGCCACCCCGGCGGTGGCGAGGATGCGTTGCACGGTGGGGCGGGAGAGGACGATGCTGTGATCCTCCGCCAGCTTCTCGGTGAGGTGCTGGCGATTGAAGCCGGCGTAGGTGCTGGTGGCCAGCTCGACCACCCGGGCCGCCAGCGTGGGGTCCAGGGCGCGCCGCGGCCGCCGCCCCCCGTTGCCGGTACTCGGCGCGCAACCGCCGCACCTGGCGGACGGAGAGACCGAGAAGCTCGGCCGCCTCTGCCGAGATCACGATCCCGGCCTCCAGGTCGTTGAGGACCAGAAGGCGCTGGCTGTTCCGCGTGGCTCAAGGTGACCGAATCCTCCATGGGAGGACAAAGTCACAGAACTCTTAGAGCGGACGTTTTTTCGGAACGCCCACACTGAGGGAGTTGGCACTTGCGCCTGCTGGGCAAAGGTGTTAAGATCCTTTTTCATAGTGCTTAATCGATTAATGTCGGGCACCCACATCACCTCCCGTACGGCCCTCGATAGCGGGCTCGACGAGTTCGCGTCGGTTGAGCAACTTCGGTCAATCCGACGAGCGCGGACAGCCAAGTCTATCCACAGCCCTCGATGCCGCCTCGGCCAATTTGATATGGATAGCGGTGCTGGCGATCAATCGATTAAGTAGATGGGTGTGAGGGAGTCCCAATCGGACGTCCACAAGGGGTTAGAAAGGGGTTAGAGATGGTTCACGTTATCCACGCCCGTGATCCCGTCCCGGCTGATGTCGTGAGGGGGTTCACCGGCAGGTCGGTGGCCACCGTCCATGAGGCCCAGGAAAGGCGCGGTGCGATGGTGGCGGCCATCAAGCCCATCTACCCGGGCATGACGGTGCTGGGTACCGCGCTGACCGTGCAGTGCCAGGCGGGTGACAACCTGATGCTGCATAAAGCGATCGACATGGTCCATGAGGGCGAGGTCATCGTCTGTGACGTTGGCGGCTGGGAGGGCGGCCCGTGGGGCGAGATGATGGCGGTGGCCGCGAAGGCTCGTGGGTGCGTCGGCTTGGTCATCGACGGATATGTGCGAGATGGGGCCGCCATTCGCAGTCACAATTTCGGCGTCTTTGCCCGGGGCCTGTCGGTCAAGGGCACGTTCAAGCAGGACGTCGGGTTTATCAACCACCCCATCTCCTGCGGGGGCGTGATCGTGCGGCCAGGCGATCTGGTCCTCGGTGACGACGATGGAGTCGTCGTGGTCGCCGCTCAAGAGGCTGCAGAGGTGCTCCGGCTCTCGTGCGAGCGCGACGCCGGGGAGGATGAGTCGCGCAAGTCATTCGCTCAAGGTCACTCTCCATGGCAACTGAACGGGTGGGACGAGGTGGCCAAGGCGCGAGGCCTCACCGAAGATGACCGGGCGCACGTGGAGGCCTGACTCATGACGACTGGCGCCACAATACGCTTCAGCCTCGCCGCGACCAGAGGCATGGACTTGGAGCGCGCGGCCGGCACCTCGGTCGTCCCGGCCAAGGGTCTGGCAGCGCTAAACAAGGGGGATCCGTGCTTCGAAACGCCCGTGCACATCGTGGAAGCGGCCGACAGAGCGCTACGCGCAGGGTTCACGCATTATCCACCGCCGCTCGGCGACGGCGAACTCCGCGAGCAACTTGCGAGCCTGGTCTCGGCCCGGTCCACGCGGACCTACACTCGCGACGAGGTGATGGTGACGGTCGGCGCTAGCGAGGCGATCTATTGCGCCTTGACCGCGTTCCTCAACCCCGGTGACGAGGCTTTGCTCTTCGACCCCAGCTACTCGGCATACGCGCCGGTGGTCCGCCAGGCCGGCGCCGAGGCCAGGTTCGTGGGAATGACACCCGACTTTCGCCCCGACCTCGACCAGCTGCGCTCGGCTGTGACCAGCCGCACCCGAATGATCGTCATCAACAACCCGGTGAATCCCACCGGCGTGGTATTCAGCAGGTCGGAGCTTGAGGGGCTGGCCCGCGTCGCGGTCGATGCCGATCTCCTCGTCGTGACCGACGAGGTCTACGACCATCTGGTGTTCGAAGGAGAGTTCGTCAGTGCGCTTCAGATACCGGAGCTGGCGGATCGCCTGATCTACATCAACAGCTTCTCCAAGACCTACGCGATGACGGGCTGGCGGTTGGGCTGGCTCGCCGCCCCTACCGCATTGCTGGCTGGACCGGAAACGATGCACCGGAACTGTACCGGCACCGTCAACTGGGCGGCGCAGCGAGCCGGCTTGGCAGCGCTGACGTCCTCGCAGGAGGCGGTCAGGGAGATGTGCGAGGGCTACAACCTACGCCGCATGAGCCTGCTCGAGGGCCTTCAGGGAACTCCCGGGCTGACGGTCATCCCACCCGAGGGTGCATTCTATGTGTTTGCCCGCTTCGATATCGGTGGCGAGCACACGTCGGCGTCGATCACGCGGCGTCTCCTGACAGAGGGGGTCGCGGTGCGCAGCGGCACTGAGTACGGGGCCGCCGGGGAGAACCATCTGCGGATCGCCTACTCGGCAAGCCTGGATGACATTCGGCGAGGGACGGAAAGGATCCACCGAGTGTTCGAGGAGTTGTCGGACCACCGGGAATCGTCGGCTGTTCACAATGGGAAATGGGAGGACTAACCATGAAGCTTTACCCAATCCATGGCCTGGGACGCATGGCCATCGGTCTAGTTGGCGTCGGTCTGCTGGTCAGCGCGTGCGGCACGAGCAGCACAGGCGGCGCTAAGAGCCCTAAGACCCCGATCGAGATCGGGGCCGTTGTGGGCTTGACGGGAACGACGTCGACCAACGGAGAGTACGAGCTAGACGCCATGCAACTGGCCGTGAAACAGATCAACGCCAAGGGTGGGGTGCTCGGTCGCCCACTTTACGTCGACAGTGTCGACAGCCGCTCCACCAACGAGGGTGTGGTGGCTGCGATCGACCAGCTGGGAACGAGCCCGGTCGCGCTCGTCGGACCCGACCTCAGCTCTGAGATAGGGGCGGTGGAATCGACCATCAAGAGTGAAGGCATGCCAGACTTCATCGGTGGCACGCTGCCCTCGTTGACACACGAGGGGAACCCCTGGATGCTCCGTAACCGTCCTACTGACCAGTACTTCGCCGCGGCTTTGGCCCAGCTCGGAGTAGTCAAGGACGGAGTCAAGTCGTGGGATGTCGTGCACACCACCGATAGCTACGGTACCTCTGCCGCGGCCTACTTCGAGGCGCAACTCAAGACGGACGGCGGGACCCTCGCGGATGACATCGGCGTCACGAGCGGAACGAGCGACTTCACATCCGCGATTTCCGAGATCAAGTCATCGAGCGCGAAGGGTCTGGTTACGTTTATCACCCTGGCCACGGACAACGGCGTGTTCGCCACCCAACTGCGACAGCTCGGTGTCACCAGCTCCAGTATGCTCTGGATTGCGGCTCAGCCAACCATCTCCGCGCCGTCGCTGCAGCTGGCCGGCAGCAACTTGAACGGCGTATACTCGGTCTCCGACTACGTGGCCACCGCTACCCCGGAGGCGACGACCTTCGCTGCCGACTTGGAGACGACTTACTCGCTGACTGCCGATGTGAATGCCGCCTTTGCGTATGATGCGGTCGAGATTATCGCCGCCGCCATCACTAAGGCGGGGAGCACTAGCCACTCGGCAGTGCGCAACGCGGTCCTCGCGCTCAAGAATTTCTCGGACGCGCAAGGGCCAGTCAACTTCAACCAATACGGAGATGGTGACTCCACGGTGTATATCGTCGAGATAGAAAACGGTGCTCCGGTGTACCAGACGACGGTTGCCCTCCCCGTGATCCCTTATATCGCAGTCGGCTAGCGCCTCTTTACGTCGCGAGGATGTGCAGATGTCGGAAGTCGGACAGCTCTTGGTCGCCGGCATCGCCATCGGGAGTGTTTACGCGCTGGTAGCTCTGGGATTCGTGCTGATCTACAGGGCTACCAACGTCGTAAACTTTGCCCAAGGCGACCTTGCGATGCTTGGGGCGTACGCCCTCTTGGTGACGCTCACCGTCTTTCACCTTCCGTTCTGGCTGGCGGGGTTGGTGAGCCTGGGGGTAATGGCGGTAGTTGGGATCCTTTTCGGTCTCGGCCTGTATTATCCATTGCGCAATCGGGGGTTCATGCCGATCATCGTGGCCACAATCGGGGCGTCGGTGCTCTTCGAGAACGGGATCGTTGCCGGCTTCGGCGCATCGCCTCATGTGGTGACGGGGATGTTCGGAACGGGCAGCTTCCACATCGGCAGCGTCTTCGTGAATGATCAATACGCCCTGCTTGTCGGGATCTTAGTCGTTGTTACGGCTTTTCAATTCTGGTTCTTCGAAGGGACGTTGCTGGGCAAGAAGATGCAGGCGGTTTCGCAAGACAAGCAGATGGCGCTACTGCTAGGCATACCCGTGGGCCTGATGATCGTGATCACCTTCTCCTACAGTACCGCACTCGCGGGCTTGGCCGGAGTCTTGGTGAGCCCAGTGCTGTTCGTGAGCGCGGGACTCGGGAGCGGCATCACGATGAACGCCTTCGCGGCGACGGTTATCGGAGGCTTCGGTGATGTGACGGGTGCCATCGTCGGCGGGCTGGTGCTTGGCCTCGTCGACACGTTCGGTGGAGCCTATATCTCGTTTACCTACGAGCAAGGGTTTGGCATGGCGGTGGTCATTCTGTTCTTGCTCTTCCGTCCGCAGGGGCTCTTCGGTGAGCGGGTAGCGGAGAAGGCATAGGTATGACGATAGCTGCGCCGACGACGATTAGGCCACTTCAGCGGGGGTTCAGAGGGCGGAGGGTCACCGGGCGGGGCGCCTTAGTGGTTCTTGTGGTAGTCGTGCTGCTTCTCGTGACCGCTCTCTACCCCTTCAACGATTTGTATACCCTGCTGCTTACGCAGGCCGCATCGTTTGCGGTAGCGGCTCTGGGGTTGGTGATTTTGATCGGGTATTCGGGTCAGATCTCGCTGGCCCAGGCCGTGTTCTTCGGAATCGGCGCATACGCTTTGGCCATCGGCGTGACGACGGTACATCTCGAGTTTTGGGTCGCCGCGGTCGCCGGCATCGCGCTGGCCGCGCTCCTAGGTCTTTTGCTTGGCTTGGTGTCGCTGAAGGTGAGTGGGCTGCACTACCTGGCCCTGGTCACCATTGGAGTGCAGACCATTTTCGAGTTGTGGCTACTCAACCAGGTGAATGTGACGCAGGGTCCGCAGGGGATTGTGAACATCCCGCGGGCACCGTTGCCGGGGTTGTCCTTGGATGGGGACCAGGCCTACCTCGTGTTCTGCCTGTGTCTGCTGTGCGTGCTGGGGAGCTTAGTGTGGTGGATCGGAAGGATGCGTATCGGCCGGGCCATGCGGGCGGTGCGGGAGAATCCACTGGCTGCTGAGGTCATTGGTATTCCGACGTACAGGGTGAAAGTGGAGGCGTTTGTGCTGTCGGCGGTGTTCGGCGCTGTTGGAGGAATACTGTACACCGGCGCCTATGCGTTCATCAGCCCCGACGACTTCGATCTCAACCACTCGATCATATTCCTCTTGCTGACTGTCCTCGGGGGCTCTGGATCGGTATTCGGGGTAACCCTGGGAGCGGTGCTGGTGGTGTTCCTGCCCGAGTGGCTGGAGTTCCTACAGAACACGTACATGGCCGTCTACGGGCTGGCGCTTATCCTACTCATGATCGCCATGCCAACGGGAATTTGGGGAGGACTCAGGCTGATAGTTGGCCACTGGATCAAGCCGGCACGACCACCGCTGCCGGCGGTTCCACCACTGACGTTCAGGGCTCCCGCGTCCAAATCCGAGGTCATGCTAGCCGTGCGATCCCTTTCGATGTACTTCGGAGGTGTGAAGGCGGTGGATGGCGTCGATATGGAGGTGCGACGCGGTCAGGTCCATGCGTTGGTCGGACCGAACGGATCAGGCAAGACGACGCTGCTCAATGTCATCACTGGGATTTACGAACCGACTGCGGGAGACGTGCTTCTCGACGACCGGTCCATTACCGGTCTGCGACCGCACGTTATCGCAAGCCGTGGCGTCTCTCGCACCTTCCAGTTGATCCGGCTCCTCAGGTCGGAGTCGGTGCTGGAGAACGTAATGGTAGGCGCCCAAGTGGGGAGGTGGGCGGAGCAGGCGCACGGTGGGCTCACCGCCCAAGCAATGGCTGCGTTGGAGCTTGTGGGTCTGTCATCGATAGCGTACGAAGACGCGAAGAACCTTCCCTATGGGCATCAGCGGTTGGTCGAGATCGCACGTGCACTCGCCTCCATGCCGAGTCTCCTGCTTCTCGACGAGCCGGCGGCTGGGCTCAACGATGCAGAGAAACAGCATCTAGTGGAGCTGATAGCCCGGCTTCGCTCCGAGTCACTGACGGTGGTGTTGATCGAACATGATATGGAGATCGTCCGGTCCGTAAGCGACGCGGTGACGGTTCTGAACTTCGGCAAGGCGATCGCCGAAGGGACGTGCGAGAGTATTCTCAGGGAACGAGCTGTCCAAGAGGCTTACATGGGGGTGGTCGATGTCGTTGCTTGAGCTGAGGAACGTGTCGGCCGGCTATGGCCAGGTCGAGGTGCTCCACGGCGTATCGTTGACGGTGGAGCCGGGAGAAGTGGTGGCGCTGCTCGGTGCTAACGGTGCTGGCAAGACGACCACCCTACGGACAATCTCAGGCACATTGAAGCTGAGGTCAGGCGAGGTGTGGTTCGACGGCGTGCGCATTGACGAGCTGTCGCCGCGTCAGGTCGTGTGCCGCGGTTTGGTCCAAGTTCCCGAAGCGCGGCATATCTTCCCGGGGCTCACGGTGCGGGACAACCTGCTGCTCGGAATGTCAAATCGGGGGCGGGTATCGAGATCACAGGCCGCCGCCGACGTTGATGAGCAGCTTCGCCTGTTCCCTGTACTGCGGGACCGGGCGGACGCGCTGGGGTGGGCACTGTCCGGCGGACAGCAACAGATGTTGGCCATAGCGCGAGGTCTGATTGCCAAGCCACGCCTGCTCTTGATCGATGAGGCGTCGCTCGGTCTCGCTCCGGTGACGGTCAAGCAGGTGCTAGAGATCGTGAGGGAAATCCGACGGCGGGGGACGACGGTCCTGCTCGTGGAGCAGAATGCCGCTGTGGCACTGTCGCTGGCTGACAGGGGGTACGTGCTCGAAACCGGAGAGCTGGCCCTCGAAGGGACCGCGGGGCAGCTCTCCGCCGACGTGAGAGTGAGCCACGCGTATCTGGGTGGTAGCAAGGCGTAGTATTGGTCGCTTGAATAGGTCCACGAAGGTTTAGGAGTGTAGCTTTGAACAAGAAGCAGGCCGTTGCCGTGATGAACCGACACGAGTTGGACGCTCTGGTCGCAACCACTCCCGAGAACTTTGTCTACCTCACCGACTACCTGGAGGGCATCGCACCCCGGGTCAACTGGTACAGTCGCTTCTTTGCCGTGATCTCGGCTACCGGGGACTTGCCCGTCGGGATGCTCTGCCCGCGGATGCACTTGCTCTACGGAGCCCAAGCCGAACTCCCCGAACTGGACATCAGAAGCTACGGGTCATATCACTTTCAGGGGGAGCCGAAAGGCCCGCTGAGCCCGGAAGAGGAGAAGCTGATACACCTGCGCTCGCTGTCCTCGGACGAGGAGGATGACCCGTTCGTGGTTCTGGTGTCACTGCTGAAGGATCGGGGCATCGGTGCCGGGTCGGTGGTGGGCGTGGATGAAGCAATGCTGTCTCATTCGGACTGGAGCAAGCTGACTCAGCTTATGCCCGAGGTGCGCTTTGTCGATGCGGCCGAAACGTTTCGCGAGGTGCGCATGATCAAGACCGAGGAGGAGGTCGCGCGCCTGCGCCGGGTGCTTGAAGGCACCACTCGCGCAATGCAGATCACGATCCCCTATATCCAAGTGGGAATCCCCCACCACGAGGTGTGGTCGGTGCTGCGACGTTCGATGCTCGAACAGGGCGTCGAGGCGCGACACGTCTGCGTCGGCATCGGCCCCTCGTCGTCGTTCGCCGCGACTCTGCCTTCGGAGCGACGAGTCCAGGCGGGCGATCTCGTGAAGTTCGATCACAGCGGGAAGTTCAGGGGCTACATCTCGGATGGTGGTCGGACCGGGGTCGTGGGGAAGCCGACGGACAAGCAGAGGCACTACCATGAGGCGACACTTGCAGGCCAGCAAGCGGGATGTGACGCGGTGAAGCCGGGGGCGTTGGCGCGCGACATATTCCTCGCAATGCGGGATGGCGTGAGGTCACACGGCTTTCCGGAATATGACCGGCAGAGCCTCGGGCATGGCATTGGGGTGGAGGTCTACGATCGTCCTCTCATTGCGCCGGGGGACGACACTGTGCTCGAACCGGGAATGGTGGTTAACGTGGAGGTGCCCCTGTACGAGCTTGGTTTCGGAGGATTCCAGATAGAGGACACTTTGCTCGTGACCGAGACGGGGCATGAGTATTTGATCGACCTCGATAAGGGACTCTTCGTAATTGAGTAGGCGGGGTTAGCGCATGGAACGGAAGGCGGGATGCCCGCATGACCCGTCCTAGTAGTCGGAAGGGCCGAGCCAGAATCGCCGACATAGCGCAGCGAGCAGGCGTGTCGACGACGGCCGTATCCTTCGTATTGAACGATCGACCCGGTGTGGGCGAGGAGAAGCGCGCGCAGATTCTGCGGGCGTGTGAGGAGTTGAACTACCGGCCAAGCGCGATCGCAAAGGGGCTACGCCGCGGCACGGTTCCGATGTTGGGATTGCTGCTGGGTGATGCCGAGCGCCTTGCCAGTATCGAGACCATCCGTGGCGTCATCAATGAAGCGCGGAGTCGCGGTCAGCAGGCGCTTGTCTCGTTCGCATCGGGTGGGGCAGGCGGGCTGCGGGAGGACGTAGGGGTATTCATCGCGTATCAGTGCGCGGGCCTGCTCGTCACCACGGCGGTGGAGTCGGATCGTGCGGCGTTAGAAGAATTGGTGGATGCGGGATTGTGCTTTGTTCTCGTGATACGGGAGGTGCCGGGTCTGAGCGCCGATTTTGTGGGGGTGGACGACCGATGGGGCGGGAGGGTGATCGCGCGCCACGTGCTCTCTCACGGCCATCGAAGGGTGGGCGTTCTCAGCGGGCCGCATGTGTCGTCATCGAGCCGAGGGAGGTTCGATGGATGCATGGAGGTGTTGCGCGAGGCCGGTTTACCTGAGGGCGACGTCGCGTTGGTCGAGAGCGGCTTGACCATGGCGGGGGGGCGTCAGGCTGCGGCGGGTCTCATCGAGTCCCATGCCCCCTCTGTCATCATCTGCTTGAGTGACGATCTTGCCCTGGGGGCCATCGATGCAGTGATGGATGCTGGCCTACGGGTTCCGGAAGACGTGGCTATCACCGGGTACGATGACATCGCCGCTGCTGGATCAAGGCGCATTCGCTTGACCACGGTACACGTGCCGCGTTCGGAGATCGGGGCCAAGGCCGTGGAGTTGCTTGGGGAGAGGATCGTGGCGCCGGGTCGTGATGCTGTGCGGGTGTTGCTAGAACAGCAGCTGGTCGTTCGAGGCACGTGTGGCTGTGTGTGACGGTCGATTCTCGCCCTCTGGAGTAGGACCATTGCACAGGAGACGTCGATCGTGATGATACTCGACGAGTTGCGTCTCGACGGGAAGGTTGCGTTAGTGACAGGTGGAGGCCGGGGGATTGGCGAAGAGCTTGCCGTGGCGTTCGCCGAGGCGGGGGCGGACCTGGCGCTCATTTCGCGCACCGCCTCGGAGCTAGAGAGGGTCGCTACCCGCGTTAGGATGATGGGCCGGAAGGCGTTAGCGGTTGTTGCGGACGTATCCGACGTGGAAGAGATCCAGAGGGTCGTTGACCAGGTGGTGAGTCTCTTCGGAGAGGTGGATGTGCTTGCTAACGTGGCCGGGGTGACCTTACGCAAGCCAGTCTTAGAGGCGACCACTGCCGACTGGGATTTCGTGATGAACACGAATCTCAGGGCCGTGTACTTCATGTCTCAGGCTGCAGGGCGGGTAATGGCGGCGCGGGGAGCTGGCAAGGTCATTAACATCACCTCGATGACGGCGCTGAGGGGCTTCGAGAGCTTGTCCCTGTACGGGATGAGCAAGGCGGCGGTCGGCTTGTTGACGCAAGTGCTCGCCGTCGAGTGGGCTCCGTACAACATTCAGGCGAACGCGATCGCACCAGGGTGGATAGCGACGTCTATGACGGCATCCCGGGTGAAGACGCCCGAATGGCGGCAACGGTGGGTGGAGAAGCAGGTGCCACAAGGTCGCTTTGGCAAGCCGCGCGACCTAGCCGGACTAGCCGTGTTTCTGGCCAGCCGAGCGTCGGATTACTGCACCGGCCAGGTCTTCGCGGTCGACGGTGGATTCTCGGCGGGGAGCCCGGACCCTAAGGAGGTGGAGGGGTGAATAACGGCGATACGGAGAACGCGGGCGGGGCGCTGACCCTCTCGCTGCTGGAGAGGCTTGCCAGGTACGACACGCCCACGCTCTCGAACGCCATCGAGACCTTCGAGGTCAGGCCCCGCGACGAAGGATTCGCGAGCATGGAGATCCGGTGCATGTTCCCAGATCTGGGGCCGATGGTCGGGTACGCCGCGACCACCACCATGGTGGCGCGCGGACCTGGGCGCTCCGACCCCGCCCCACTCTGGGGACACGTCCAACGGATACCGGGGCCTCGTGTGGTCGTGGTGGAAGACTTGGACGATAAACCAGGTCAGGGTGCGATGTGGGGAGAGGTCAATGCCACGATCTTCACCGCCCTCGGGTGCGTCGGCACCGTGACCAACGGCTCGGTGCGGGATCTGGACGAGGTTCGGGCGATGAACTTCCGACTCTTTGCTCGCGGAGTTGGGGTCTCCCACGCCTACCAGCGGGTGCGCTCGGTGGGCGAGCCGGTGATTGTCGGGGGCCTGCGCGTCGAGCCCGGCGATCTGATCCACGCTGACAAGCACGGCGTGCTGCTTATTCCGCTCGAGGTGGCGGCAGAACTGCCGGCAGCTGCGGACCGCTTGATCGCGCGCGAGCAGAGGCTTATCCAGTGGGTGCGATCCGCAGAATTCGATCCGCGGCGGGTGGGTGAGATGCGTGAAAGCATTCGCCACTGAACGTGCGGCAGTCGTTGGCCGGATAATTCTTCGCGGTAGTAATCGCATTGCGAAGGTCGAGGATAAACCGGGTGGGCCGAATTGCGTGCTGCGCTATGAACACGGGGCCCGATGGCCAGAGCGCAAGGTCTATCCAGCCGGTGGCCGTAGCGGCCCGCCTGGAATGCGATCGCAGCGCTCCCGAGTTACAGACATCGGCCCATGGGTGGAGGGTGGCAAGCCCGCGCGCCGGAGGGGCAGCTGCAGTTCGCCGTCTGCCCAAGCACCTGTGGTCGGATCTCGTCAGGACGGTCGGGCGCGGAGAGCCTCCGACGACGCGGACCCCCGTGCGGCGGTCGCCGTCAGAGTGGCCGTTGATGGGTGCTTCCCGGACTACTCGTGTACGCGGTCTGCATGCGCCTCCCACCCAAGGAGGCTGGCGTCGCTGACATTCTCACTGAGCCGCGGTTGGTGCGGGCGGCCATAACATGGAGGTCCACATGGGGACGCAATCTAGCCTCAGTAGTAGCGCGCGCACGGGGGCGGGGACCGCCGCCGATGTGGAGCGACTCTACTCGGCCGCAGAGTGCGACTTCGCCCGCTACGAAATTCTGAAGGACGTCGTCGACGAGTGCATCGATTTGTCGCTCAACTATCGACAGAGCGGACATCCTGGCGGTTCACGTTCCAAGGTGCACCTCCTTCTTGCGCTGTTGCTGTCTGGAGCCATGCGCTGGGACATTCGGCGCCCTTGGCTGCGCTTCGGGGACCGGTTCGTGCTGTCAGCCGGGCACACTGTCCCCCTCGTCTACGCCACGCTAGCCGTGCTCAACGAGGGGCTGCGGGTGCGTCATGAGCGGACCGGCGACGCGCGATTCGGATTCCCCCATGACGGCCGTTACACGCTGACGTGGGAGTCCTTGCTGCAGCTGCGCCGCCGGGGCGGACTGCCGGGGCACCCGGAGATGGCGGGACGAACACTGTTCTTGAAGTTCAACACCGGCCCGTCGGGACATGGCATGGCCCCTGCGGCCGGCGAGGCCCTGGCACTAAAGCTGGCCGGTGCTGAAGAAGTCAAGGTCTTCGCCTTAGAGGGCGAGGGCGGGCTCACCGCCGGCGGCGCCCATGAGACCAAGAACACCGCTTGGGGGCTGGGCCTCAGCAACCTGGTGTTCTTGGTGGACTGGAACGACTTCGGCATCGACTCCCGCGCCACCTCGAGCGTCGTGTACGGCTCCCCGGTCGACTGGTTTGCGCCCTACGGGTGGAAGGTCACCGGCACCGATTCGGGGTCCGACTGGGGGTCGGTCACCCGGGCTGTGCTGGAGGCCACCTGCGGCAACAACCCCGAGCGGGTGCCTAGCGTCGCCTACTTCAAGACTCGCAAAGGGCGCGGGTACGGCAAGTACGACTACCGGAGTCACGGCACTCCCTGGCCCATCAACTCGGCAGAGTTCTGGGCCACGCGAAAGGAGTTCATGGCGCGCCATCAGGTGGAATATGTCGGCGTCGGTGGGCTGGCGCCCGCGGATCCCACGGAGCTGCAGGCCCAGGCGGAGACGAACCTGCGGATGGCGCTCGGTGTCCTGCGTCGCGACGACGCCCTCGTGGACTGGCTCTCGGACCGCCTCGTGAGCATCGCCGAGACCGTGCCCCAGCACATAGACGGCTTCCGCCTCGGTAACGCAGCGGCCCAGGTCTTCACCGACAGGAAGCTCTTCGAAGTCGACAGATACCCGGCGGAGATGTGGAAGAAGCCGGGGGAGAAGGCAGCCAACCGGGAGGCCTTAGGCGTCTGGGGGTCCTATGTCAACGCAGTGGCCAAGCGTGACCACGGCCGTCCGCTGTTCATCGCCGCCTCCGCGGACCTCGCTCAGTCGACCAACGTCGTCGGGTTTGCCCAAAGATTTGGTGACCTTCCCGGGTACGGATGGTACGAGCGTGACGCCAACCCGAATGGGACGCTGCTGCCGACTGAGATCACCGAGTTCACGAACGCCGGCCTGCTGGCCGGCCTGGCTACGGTCAACTTTGCAGACGATCCGTTCGCCCGCTTCGATGGCTTTTGGGGGGCGTGCTCGACTTATGGGTCGTTCTCCTACCTGAAGTACGGCCCGATGCGCCTCTTTAGCCAGCTCGCCCAGGACTGCGAGCTCGGGGTCGGCAAGCTGCTGTGGATCGCTGGGCACTCGGGCCCCGAGACGGCAGAGGACTCCCGCACCCACTTCGGCATCTTCGAGACGGGGGTCACCCAGCTGTTCCCAGAAGGTCGGGTTATCGACCTCCATCCTTGGGAGTACAATGAGGTGCCCGTGGTTCTCGCCGCCGCGCTGGCGACGGACGTGCCGATCGTGGCGCTACACTTGACTCGCCCCGCGATTGAGATTCCCGACCGGGCCGCGCTGGGCATCCCTTCCCACTTCGCCGCGGGCAGAGGAGCGTACGTGCTCCGCGACTTCTCGAACGACGCCCCCAAGGCGGGAACGGTGTATGTGCGGGGAACTCTGCCCACGCACAACCTGGTCGCGGTGCTGACTGATCTTGACCGGCGGGGGCTCAATGTTAAGGTGGTCGCAGCAGTCAGCCCGCAGCTATTCAGGTTGCAGGACCGCGCCTATCGGGAGAGTGTCATCGGTCCCGCCGACGGAGTCGACGCCATGGTGGTCACCAACGGGGCGTTCAAGCTCATGCGCGACTGGGCCGAGGGATCCATTGTCCGTGAGTACTCCCTGTCCGCGGACTGGGACGACCGCTGGCGCACCGGGGGAACGCTCGAGGAGGTTATTGAGGAGGCCCACCTCGATTCCGATCACGTCCTCGCCGCTATTGAGAGGTTCGTCAGTGAGCGGCCGAAGCGACTCGCCGCGCTCCGAGGAGCCATTGACGCAGCGAGCCAGCGCTAGGTCGAGGCCGATCGCTCGGCTCGGAGGGAAGTTCTGAGAGTAATCGTGCGCTACAGTGCTCGGGTTGATTGGCATATGCTTGGATGCTTGCCGAACGGCGGAGCCGTGGCCGATCGAGGAGAGCCTTCGCGGTCGCTAGGACCTGATAAGGCGCGAGGACGAGCAGAGTATCCCGACGAGGAGTTCTCGAAGTGCGTCGCAGTACCTCCGAGCGGTGGTCTCCACGGTCATCGCGGGTAGCTGGTTGCGCCCGGTTGTCCGTTGCGGAACACGAGAGCTTCCATTGGGTCAGTGAGCATGGTCGTGGATCGACGCCTGAGCCTTCTGTCACCCTCGGGGGTCGGAGACTGGGCTTCATCGGTCTCGGCATCATGGGCCAACTCATTGCCCACAACCTCCTGCGGGCCGGGTATCGCGTGGTCGGGCACTCGCGCAGTCCCGGGCTCGATCACTTGGTGGCATGAGGCGCCGAACGCGGGGGGAGTCCGGCGGACATCGCGGCCCGGAGCGGCGTGGTCATCATCATGCTTCCAGACATGTCGGACCTCGAGGCGGTTGTCCGCGGACCCGACGGCCTTGTGACCGTCGATCGGCGCGAGCTGCTGCTGATCGACATGAGTACGGTAGACCCGATCGCGACCGTGCAGATCGGCCAAGAGCTCGCGTCAAAGGGGTCGCGTTCGTCCCCGCTCCGGCCTCGGGGGCGAGCCGGGGGCGGTCGAGAGGACTCTCTCGATGATGGTCGGAGACAGCGGGCCACACGTGGCCACAAGCTATGCCTATGCTGCAGGTCTTCGGTCGAGGGATCGTTCACGTCGCCGAGGTCGGGGCCGGTCACATGGCCAAGGTGGCAAACGAGCTCGTAGTGAGCGCCACGCATCGGGAGGTGGCTGAAGCCCTGGCTCTGGCCGAGGCCGTGGGGGTGGATGCGGCGAAGGTGAGCGAGGTCCTCCCCGGCGGGTTCGCCGCTCGCCGAGTCTTGGAGGTCCACGGTCGCCGGATGCACAGGCAGTACTTCACACCGGGGTTTCGCGCCCGCCCTCATCTGACGGACGCCCGGATCATCGAGCGGTTGGCGACAACTCTGAACATCCCCACACCACCTTTTCAGGTTGCCCTGGGCGGCTGGCGACGCCTCGCCGACACAGGACGCGGCGAGTTGGGGAAGATGCCCAGAGCTCGGAGCTGTGTGGGTGACACGAATGGTGCTCAGTTTTGACCACGAGTAGTGCCCAGGTCCTCGGGCGATGGAGGACCTGATCACTAGATCAGAAGAAAGGAAGTCCCGCCTGGGACGCTCGGTGGTGTTCGAAGCCGCAAGAGCCAGGAGACGCCCGTGGATGCCACCAGACAGACATCGGCGACGCTCTCCATGCGGCCGACCCTAACCTGGCTCGACCGTATGTCAACCGCAGTAAGGAGGGCGAGAGCCTATGCTGTAAGTGCCTCGAGCCTGTGCACTTCCCGTGCTCATCTCTGGGCGCTTTCGGTGCTTCCCTACAAGCTGCCTCGACGGCGACGTCCAAGCCGTAGGTGGCAGGAATAGGAATCTGCCTGATGATGCCTCCGGCCGCGACCCAACCGTACAAGATCTGGGATATTCGCTGACCACCCTCTCATGTGAGCGGCCGTTGCCGGCATTGAGACCACAGCTGAAGCAGCACCCCGTGGACATCCATCAAGTCTCGATGCTCGCCGCTCTGCTGCGCGTCCGTGGTCGCGATCCAAACGGTCCGAATCCGCAAGGCCACCTTTAGGGAGTGGCCCCAGATTAGGTTGAGGCCGCGCTGAACATTCCCTTATCGCTGGCGGCCCGGTGTTGCCCCGACGTCCGTAGGGGGAATCTTAGTCGGCGGATCCGGTGGTGACTTGTCAATTTGCTCGCATTTCCCCACCTTAAGGTGACCCCGTTCTCCTGCGCGGCGTGCGCTCGCCAGGTACGCCGCCAGGAGGATCAAGACCGTGCCGCCAAGCTGGAGAGGCTTGTAGGGTTCGCCCAAGAAGATGGCTCCAATTGCAGCGCCCAGCGGAGGCTGGAAGTAGTTGTAGACGGCAGTTGTCGTCACTCCAAGCCGGTCGCGCACCCAGAGAGTCGCACCGTATGCGAAAGCTGTTGCGAGTAGGCCAGCAGCGAGCAGTTCCGGCAGCGCGCCCACCCAGTCCTGCCGGGAGCCGATGAAGTCGATGCTGGCCGCGGGCAGGAGAACCACTAGGGGCGCGCTCAGAATCCAGGGGATGAGACGGGTGACGGGGACGCCCACCGCGTCGTCTACGGTGTAGACCAGGAAGAAGGCGTAGGAGAGCGGCACGCCAAGATTGATCAGGTTGCCGATGACGCTGCCACCCGCCTGACCTGGCATGGCTAGGACCACCGCGGCCATGCCGCCCAAGCCAAGAGCGAGCGCAACCAACTCCCTAGCGGCGAGTCGTCTTCGTGTTGTAACCATCACCATCGCTCCTACGAACACCGGCGACAGCCCCCCGATCAGTGAAGAGTCCACAGCGGTAGTGAGATTCAGTCCGAACGCGAAGAAGAGTTGGTTGCAGCCGAGGCCAATGGCCGCAACCCCCAAGACACGGCTCCGGGGTGGGATCAGCGCTCGCCTGCCATGTAGAGCGATGGAGACCGACCAGGTCATAACCACGGCGATCAGGAAACGAGCGGCAGTGAAGGCAGCAGGATGGACATGGTCCATGCCGACCTTGACGATGCTAACATTTGCGCTCCAGACCACGAGGGTGATGAACATGACTATGTGAGGGAGGAGCACCCGAATGCGCTGCTGGCGCGCTGCGTTCGTCACCGTAGCGTCAGGAGGCTATGGACCCCAAAGCCGTAACCACCTGACGGCCGCCGGCAACCAGGAAGGCTATGTCCGACGAGACTGCGAGGAGTCGAAAGCCTTGCTCCGCACGTTTCCGAGCCACCTCGACGCTAGCACAGTTGATACCTGCGATCTTGCCATGCGCCCGCGCGGTTTCGATGACAATCTGAATTTGACCCTCCTGCTCCGCCAGCTCCTCGGGGCTGGCGTCTCGGGGAAGACTGCGGCCGTTCGTTAGGGCTAGGTCGTTGGGTCCAACGAAGATGCCGTCCACTCCTTCAGTATCAAGGATTTCGGGCAGGCGCGCGACGGCGTTCTCGGTCTCCAGCATTACGAGCAGAACCGTCGCTTTGTCCGCGGTTGCGGGCGTCAGGTTGGGGACACCGAGTCTGGATCGAGTAGGCCCCCAGCTACGAATTCCAAGGGGAGGATAGCGGCAAGCGCGAACTGCGGCCCGTGCTTGGTCTGGGGTGTCAACCAGCGGTACGATCACTGCTTGAGCGCCAGAATCTAGCGCCTTCATGATCTTGCTGGGATCATTCCAACCAACTCGGACGGCCACGGGTGTGTGTGTTGTTGCAAAAGCCTGCAGCATGGGGAGCAGGTCGGCACTTGTGATCATCCCGTGCTGCAGATCGATGCAGGCCCAATCGAAACCGGAATTGGCCATCACTTCGGCAGTGAACCCACCTGGAAGGCTACACCAGCCGCCAATCGTGGGCTTTTCCTGCTGAATAAGACGTCGAAAACCTTCCATGTCCGTCCTCCGTCAGGTCTTGGACTCTGACCACTATCCGCTAGCACACACGGCTGGACCACGTGCGCTGACGGGGTCGCGGTCCGCACGACATTCCTGAACTGCTCGGTGATGGTCCGAAGTGCGAGGGAGCGGGCCTTTCACTAGCACCTTCATGCTTTCCTGGAAGCGATAACCCAGCGCGATGAGCCAGTCCGAGTACATGGACATCGCCGAGATCTGCTGGGTGAGTTGGCGCATCTTCGGAGAATTGTGGCTGGAGCGCGAAAGTTCGGCCGCTCTCACCCACTCGCGTCCTCGCGGTTGCGCGGGCTCTCCTCGATTTGGCACAGCCGTTCGTGGGGCGAGCTTCGCGACGCATGCCTGCAATGTTGTTTGAGTGTCGCAATCGTCGCCATCGGTGTTTGACAGAGTTTCGAGGATGGACACGGCCACGTTGCTGGCTCTTTGCGACACACCTTAGCGGTGAACTGGATCGGCGCCAGGTTCCCAGTCCACGAGCTCTTGTCGGGTCGGCAGGCCTTCCCAGTCGCCCTCGGCGCCGATGGCGAAGGCGGCGGTTCGAGTGGCCCAGCGCAGACGGGAAACCGGACCCTCCCCTGCCAAGAACGCAGCCAGATACCCAGTGACAAACGCGTCGCCTGCCCCGATGGGATCGACCACCGCGGTGGCTTCGGCAGACACTCTGTGCATCTCGCCCCGTACTTGGCTGACTGCACCTGACGCGCCGAGCTTAATAATGACCTCTGGCGGGCCGAGCGCGGCCAGAGCCCCACAGAGGGCCTCCTCACCGTCCGCGGCACCGGGTTCGTCATTGGCCCGATGACCATCGGCGGCCAACAACAGGCGGGCCTCATCCTCGGTCGCAAATAGGAGATCGGCTCGACGCGCCAGCGCGGCAAGTACCGGAGCGGCAACGTCTCGGGACCACAGCGCTGACCTGTAGTTGACATCGAAGCTGACTGTGAGCGCTGCCTCATGCGCCAACCTGAGGGTCGCGTCGACCGCCTCCCGGGCGCTATCGCTCAGCGCCGGCGTGATCCCGGTGAGGTGGAGATGGCGGGCGCTCGACGGGACCGCACCAGGGAGATCGGCGCTGTTGAGTCGTGAGCCCGCACTTTGACGGCGATAGTACGTCACCCGGACCAGGGTCGGCGTTCGCCGTTCCTTGAACCATACCCCCGTTGGAGCACTAGGATCGACCACTACGGACGACACGTCCACCCGCTCAGCCCGGAGTTGGGAGAGCACCAAGCGGCCGAATTCGTCGTTTCCGACCCGCCCCCACCACGCCGATCCGACTCCTAGCCGAGCAAGGCCGATCGCAACGTTCGAGTCGGCTCCCGCGGTGGTCAGCTGAAGAGTGTGGGCCATTCGTAGGGGGATACCGGGGGGTGCAGAGAGCACCGCCATCGTCTCCCCCAGGGTGATCACTTCCGGATCCAGCGCACCGATCATTGCGTCCTAACCTCCCTCTGCGCTGCGTCAAGTGCAACTCGGGCCTTCATAGCCACTGCCGCGGTGCCACCGTCTAAGTACCGGCGGATCGTCGCCACGGGCACGGCCGGCATGAGCGGATGCCTGCAAGTGCGTCCCGGACGGCTTACGATATTGGCGTTCGCCTGCGGACGCCGCAAAGATCTTAGCCATTGCGGCACCGGCGAAACGCTGCCCTGAGCACCCCGGCGGGGCTGTATGCGCCAGCGGATAGGAAGGCCGCCCGATGCAAGTGCCACCGCAGCTCACTTCGGGGCTTGTCGCGGGCGACGGCTTACCCTGATCACGGATAGAATCCGCGGACCATCGTGGCCTCGGCAACACGTTGCACCGCGACCGCGTAGGCGCCCAGACGGAGCGGCACGCTCAGTCGCTTGGAGGTGTCCCATGAGGCCTTGAAAGCTGCGCACATGATCCGCTCGAGCCGGTTGTTGATCTCGTCCTCCTCCCAGAAGAGGGACTGGAGGTCCTGTACCCACTCGAAATACGAGACAGTGACGCCGCCCGCGTTGGCGACGATGTCGGGAACCACCGTGACCCCGCGCCGGTTGAGGATGTCGTCGGCGTCTGGCGTGGTCGGGCCGTTGGCTGCCTCCAGGATAAGCGAGGCCTTGATCTGCCCGGCGTTGCTCGCCGTGATCTGGTTCTCCAGGGCGGCCGGGACTAGCACATCGACCGGCGCCTCGAGAAGCTCGGCGTTGCTCATGGGCCGGGTCCCGGGGAATCCGACCACCGAGCCGGTGCGCTGCTTGTGCGCGACCACCGCCGGGACGTCCAATCCCTTCTCGCTGTAGATGCCGCCGCCGCTATCCGAGACAGCCCGGATATTGAAGCCCTCATGAGCCATCACTCCGGCAGCGATGCTCCCGGCGTTGCCGAAGCCCTGCACCGCGACCGTCAGCTGGCGCGGGTCGAGCCCCAGGCTGTTGCAGGCCTGCAATGCCACCACCGCGCAGCCGCGGCCGGTGGCGGCATTGCGCCCCCGGCTGCCACCCACGGCAAGGGGCTTGCCGGTGACCACGGCGGGCACCGAGTAGCCCGCGGCCATCGAGAACGTGTCCATGATCCAGGCCATAACCTGGGGGGTGGTGTTGACGTCCGGCGCCGGGATGTCCCGCTCTGGCCCGATGAGGACCGATATCTCGCTCGCGTAGCGGCGGGTCAGCCGCTCTAGCTCCGCCTGGCTGAGTAGCTTAGGGTCGACGGTGACGCCACCTTTGGCGCCGCCGTAAGGGATGCCAACCACGGCGCACTTCCAGGTCATCCACATGGCAAGGGCCTTGACCTCGCTCACGGTCACCTGGGGATGGAAGCGGATGCCGCCCTTGGCCGGGCCCCGGATGAGGTTGTGCTGGATCCGGTAGCCCTCGAACATCCGGATCGACCCATCATCCATCTTCACGGGGAAGTTGACGATCAGCTGGCGCTGAGGCTGCCGCAGAAACGCGCGGACGCCTGGGTCGAGATTGAGGAGGTCCGCTGCGGCATCGAACTGCCGCTGCGCGTTGAGCCAGGGATCATCGACCCTTGGAGAAGCTTCTATCACCGTCACTGCCACGATTTGGACCTCCAGAGAAGCAGTGAGAGCCATGTGGAGTGTGGTAGGTGCTCGGCTCTCTTAATCGATTTAGCATCACACGGGATAGTCTACCACTCGCCCACCACCGATGCAAGTATCGACTCCGCTATCCCACATCTCGGTCAGACTACCCAGGTGTAAAGACGCATGGAAATGTCAGTGGAAACCAGCACGAGAATGTCAGTAGCCTGACGTTCAGTCGGCCATGACGGCTGGGGACCGGTGGGGGCGCCACTCCGGTGGCTCCCGGCGCTGCCGGTGACGCGGGGGAGGGAGGTGCCACTGCAGGTCGCAGCCCGCGAGTCGCCGTGATTGTGCAAGGCTGGGCCCCTCACCGTGAAGGGTCAGCCAGAGGGTGAGATGAGCCCTCTCGGCGAGCACGAGGAGGAGGTCCCACAGGCGGTCGTGAAGCCGGTGGGCGCGGGCGACTACTGACATTTTGGGTGCGTTTTTCGTACTGACATTCTCATGCGTCTTTACATCCTGGCTGCGGCGTGGAACCGCAAGAACCTGCCACCTCTCCCCGAGACGGAAGTAGAGCGTTTGGTCGGCGACTTGGTCCAACGTGCCCCGCCGCAGGCGCTCCATCGACGCGTCATTGCCAGCGGCTGACAAAATAAGAGAGGCGGGCTGGAACCCGCCCCTAACGAGGAATCACAGTGAGGGGGGCCCGGGGCTGCGTGGGGTTCGGCTGGTGATCTCGAACGCCCACGAGGGGCTGAAGAACGCCATCGCCGCCGTCCTCGATGGAGCCATCTGGCAGCGGTGCCGAACTCATTACGCCGACCTCCGGATTATGCCGACGTGGCTGGGGAAGCCCTGGCTCGAGGCGCGGAACGGGCTGGCGAGGTCGGCATAATCAGAGCGCCTCTAGGAAGGCGAGGAGGCCGTCCGAAGGCCGATAGCGGCCGGGCCGGGCTGCGGGTGGACGTGTCTTGGCCAGGGCCCGCTCCTTGATCCCGAGATGGGCGTGGAGGTAGATCGCGGTGGTGTCGACCTGCTCGTGGCCGAGCCAGAGAGCGATCACCGTGGTGTCGACCCCGGCTTCGAGGAGCCGCATGGCGGCGGTGTGGCGGAGGACGTGGGCGGTCACGGTCTTCTCGCCCAGGGACGGACACATGACGGTTGCGGTGGCGGTGTGCAGAGCGATGCGGTGCTCGATCGCATCGCGGCTGAGGCGGAGCCCAGTACGCGTGGGGAAGAGCGGGTCCGGTGACTGGCCAGCCCGTTCGGCGAGCCAACCACGCAAGACCTCAACGGTTGACTTCGCGAGCGGGGTGACACGATCCTTGCGTCCCTTGCCGTGGCAGGCCACGTGTGCGCCGGCGCCGAGATGGACATCACCGCAGCGAAGCCCGATGAGCTCTGAGATCCGCAGTCCCGTCTGCACAGCCACGAGCAGCAGTGCACGATCACGCCGCCCCGTCCAGGTTCGGATGTCCGGCGCGTGCAGCAGGGCTTCGACCTCGATCTCGGTGAGGAACGTGACCAAAGCTCGCTCGAAGCGCTTCGCCGGCATGGCGAGGATCCGGGCGATGGTGGCGGCGTGCTCTGGATGCCGGAGCGCTGCGTAGCGGAACAGCGAATGGATAGCGGCGAGCCGGGCATTGCGGGTCCGAACACTGTTCCCGCGCTCCTGCTCCAGGTGATCCAGAAAAGCCGACACCAGTGGTGCATCGAGGTCGTCGAAGTCGATGGTCGAGGGCGGCTTCCCAATGCGCTTCTCGGCGAAGCCGAGCAGCAACCGCCACGTGTCCCGATAGCCGGAGATGGTCTGGGGGCTGGCGTGGCGTTGCCGGATCAATCGGTCGGTGAAGAACCCCTGCAGGGTGGGGGCGAGCACTGTCATCGCTGGTCTCCCTGATGCAGGTCGAGGCGCTCTGCTGCCAGAGCGAGCAGCTCTGGGGCCGCTGACAGATACCAGTACGTGGCGGCCGGGTCCACGTGACCGAGGTAGGTGGAGAGCAAGGTGAGCCGCTGCTGAGCGTCCTGTCCCTGCCGATAGGCGTCGAGCAGGGTCCGGACCGCGAAGCTGTGCCGGAGATCGTGGATGCGCGGCCGACACGAGCCGGCGCGCGGCCCGAGCCCCGCTTCCCGAACGAGACGCTGGAAGGTCCACTGGACGTTGCAGTACAGGAGGCGCGTCCCTGCCGGAGAGATGAAGAGCGCCGGACTTCGCGCCGGCGGCTGGTGACTCTCGCGGCGGCCCAGGTAGCGGCGTAGAGCCAGCGTGGTCGTCGGGTGCAACGGCACCTCTCGGGTCTTGTCGAACTTCGCGTGACGGATGAGGAGGACCCCGCTGGCGGCGTCGAGGCTCCCGACGTCCAGGTTGATCGCCTCGCCGACTCGCATCCCGGTCACCGAGAGCAGCCCGACCAGGGTCTGGTAGGTCGCCACCCGAAACGGCCAGCGCAGAGTCGTGGCCGCCTCGATCAGCGCCGCGACGTCCTCGTCGGAATAGAGATACGGACTCGCCCGGTGCTGACGCCAGGGCAGCAGGTCAGCGGGCGGCACCTCGGCGGTGGCATCGAGTGTGTGGAGGTAAATGGCGAAGCCGCGGACCGCCGACAGCCGGTGCGTCCACCAGCAGGACTCCCCGTTCCCAGGCAGGCACGCCCAGGCAAGCGCATTGTCGACCGTGACCGTCTGGGCGCCGGCGATCTCCAGGTATCCGATGAACTGGCGTAGCAGCTTCTCGGTTCGTTGCAGCTTGTAGCCGAGCGATCGGCGCAGCTTGAGGTAGTCAGCCAGCGCTTGGTCCAGCGGGGTCATGCCACACCTCCTGGCCACGGACGGGCCAGGAGCCGGAGCCCCTCGCGATCGACCTTGGCGTAGATCGCGGTGGTGAGCAGCCGCCGGTGGCGGAGTACCTGCCCGACGTCGGGGATTGGCACCCCGGCACGCACCATCTGGGTCGCCAGAGTGTGTCGAAGGGCGTGGGCATGGAGGCGGCCGAGGCCAGAACGCTGGGCGGCGATAGCGACCACCTGGCTGATCCCGACCGAGCTCAAGGCGCGGTGGGGAGCTCTCACCCGCACAAACACGCTTCGCCCCTCGGCGGTGGCCGGACGGCCGAGACGCAGATACGTGGCCACCGCCTGGCCGACATCGGCGGGGAGGGGCAAGCGCTCTGCTCGATTGCCCTTGCCGGACACGACCAGCTCACCGGCGCGCCAGTCGACATCATCGAGACTGAGCGAGCACACCTCTCCGGAGCGCAGCCCCAGCCGCGCCAGGAGCATCAGGATCGCATAGTCCCGCCGGCCAGTGCGGGTGTCCCCATCACAGCTCGCGAGCAGCCGGTCCACCTCGCCCGCCTCCAGATGGCGTGGCAGCGCAGCCAATCTCCAGCCCGCCACCGACGGGACCACCGGGGCCAGCGGGGTGGCGATCAGCCCTTCCACGTGCAGGAAGCGCAGGAGCGACCGCAGGGCCACCACCGTCAGCTTGGCCGACCCGCGGGCTCGGCCGGGACAGGTGGCCACGATGAAGTCGCTCACGTCGGCCGGCGTCAGCCCCGCCAGCTCGATGCCGTCATCTCCCGCCCTGGTCGTAAGGAACGGGCGAACGTAATGGACGTAGCGCTCAGCCGTGCTGACGGCGAGACCACGCTCGCTCACCAGATAGCGCCGGTATTGGGCGAGAAGCGCCTCTGTTGCGTTCAGCGGAGCCTGCGTCGCGGGCGGCAGAGCCTCCCGTTCACGCAGGTACGCGACAAGCGGAGCCAGAGCCTTCCGAGAGAGCCACAGCACGTAGCCCTCGGAGCGGCGCGCAACCAGGAACGCGTCCATCACCGACGGTGTGAGCGCGGACACGTCCAGCCCGTGCGCAGCCAGCCAGCGACTGAGATGCGCCAAGAGCCGGACCTGGTCCGTGACGCTGTTGCGCGTGTACCCCTGCCTGGCCAGTTCGGCGGCGAAGCCCTCGGCGAAGGGCGTGAGCGGTCCGGTTAGCCGGACCCGCGACGGGTCTCCCATCTTGCTTCCTCCTGCGACTTGCGGAGGAAGAAGCGTGTCGCAGAGATTCGGGGAACAGGGTTATGCCGACCTCGCCAGCCCGCTCCCCGCCCCGGGCCAGGGGTTCCCTAGACATGTCGGCATAATCCGGAGGTCGGCGTAATGGGTTTTATGCCGACGTCGGCATAAAACTCACTTCATGCGCAACCTGCTGAGCCGGGGTGCCCCGATCCGCCAGGCTGTGGTGGCAACCCTGGTGCGCTCCACCTTCGCCCAGCCCGACGCCGCGTCGACCTGAGCCCAGCACGGCCGGATCGTGGAGCAGCTCCGCGAGCGCTTGTCGACCCGATTTGGCTACCAGCTTGTCGTGTTTGACGTAATCTTGCGCTGTGGCCGGGCGTCTTCGGCCAAGTACTCACTATCGGAGCTGACGTTGACTTACGTCGATACCGCCGCAGGCTACGGAAACGAATCAGGAGTCGGCCGCGCCGTCGTCGCATCCGGCCTACCGCGTGAAGATGTCTTCGTCACGACCAAGCTATGGAATGCCGACCAGGGCTACGAGAGCGCGCCTGCCGCGTGCGACTCGAGTCTGCAGAAGCTGTCAGCGGTCAGGCAAAAGCGGCCACCCGTGGTGAGGTCAAAAGCGGCCACCTGAGGTAGCTCCGAACAGGTCACCCTCCTTCGGCAAGGAGGACGTGACATCTTGGGGAACTACCTGAAAGTGCC
>Ga0224555_1001871_pt1 | contig 26783 bp, 28 predicted proteins | sample 714S23034metaG_FD_180687 | JGI IMG/M metagenome (GOLD analysis project Ga0224555, IMG submission 180687) | Peat soil microbial communities from Stordalen Mire, Sweden - 717 S2 30-34 | ecosystem: Environmental > Terrestrial > Soil > Wetlands > Peat | place: Sweden: Norrbotten County, Stordalen...
GCAATGCCAGTGCCCCACACAGCACACAGAAGAAGAAGAGGTCACGGTGATCGCGATCACCGTACTGTGACACGTTTAGTGAATCGCGTTAAGAAATATGCACTGCCCCAAAAAAGGTGCTTGCTATTTAATAGCTCCGCGCGTAATCCTGTTGACACCATTCGTGCGAGAGAGCATGTATCGCATGAAGTACGATAGAACGATCTTGGATCCGAGTGGTGCGGCAAGATGCAAGAGAGCGGTTCAACGCAACGCAAGCAACCGGTAGCTGGGGAGAAGGTTATGTTGCAAGACGAAGAAACCATCAAGCTCTACGCGGCAGGCTACGACGACGAAGACCTCGACGAGGTGATCGATCTCGACTCACTCGATGAAGACGATGAGGAAGATGAGGAAGAGGAAGAGGAGTTCAACATCGTTTCGAGCAATCATGCCGAGGATGCAGAACTCTTCGCGGCCCCACCCACTCCAGTAATTCCCTACGAGCCGCCGACCAGACTCTCAGCGGAGCCCACGCCCAGCATTCCCGCGCAGCCCGCGCCAAAGAAGGTTCCTGCGAAGGTTCCTGTGAAGAAGGCTGTGAAGAAGGTGGCAGCCAAGAAAGCCGCCGCGAAGAAGGCTGTGAAGAAGGTGGCAGCCAGGAAAGCTCCCGCGAAGAAGGCTGTGAAGAAAGCCCCCGCCAAGAAGGCGACAGCCAGGAAAGCTATCAAGAAGACGGTGCCGAAGAAGGTAGTGAAGGCCCAGGCAAAGAAGGCCGCCAGGAAAGCTCCCGCGAAGAAGAAAGCTGCGGGCAAGAAGATCTCAAGTTCTGCCGCGAAGTCAACACGTGCTCTGCGCGGCGGTAAGGCTGCCCCTAAGAAGGCAGTCGGCAACAAGAGCACAAGCAGTAAAAAATCGACTATGAGAGGTACGACCTTGGCAACCAAGAAAGCTGTAAAGAAGGCTGTAAAGAAGGCACCCGCGAAGGCACCCGCGAAGGCACCTGCGAAGAAGGCCGTCAAGAAGGCTGTAAAAAAGGCCGTCAAGAAGGCTCCTGCGAAGAAGGCCGTCAAGAAGGCCGTCAAGAAGTAGTCTTCCCAACCGCAATACAAGGCAAGCAAAAGCGCCCGGTTCCCTCTCGCGAGGCCCGGGCGTTTTTGCGTCTTCTGGAGTGACTCGTACAGCCCAAACGGCTATTTCTTCAACGCCTGAATCGCTGCGAGCACTTCCCCGCTGTGCGCCTGAATGTCCTTGACCTGCCACTGCTGCACGACCTTGCCGTCGGGCGAGATGAGGAAGGTATCGCGCTCAGCATAGTGGACGGGACCAAATGACTTTATCGGCACTCCATACGCGTCAACAACCTTGTGGTCGGGATCAGCCAGCAGCTTGAAGGTGAGCGAGTCCTTGGTGCAAAACGACCTGTGGCTATCGACGGTATCCAGCGAAACGCCCAGCACCACGGCGTTCAACGCTTCATACTTCTGCGTATCGCGCTGGAAGTTGTGCGCCTCGATCGTGCATCCACTGGTCTGGTCCTTCGGATAGAAGTACAGCACGACCCACTTGCCCTTGTAGTCGCTCAGCGATACCGGCTTATTCTCCTGCGAGGGCAGCGTGAAATTCGGCGCTGTTGTACCGACCGGCGCCAGGTCGGCGGCCGCAGCCACATTCCGCATCAGACCGAAGCTGCCCGCCAGCGCAACGGCACATCCTGTTGCAATCCACCGTTTATGAAGCAAGGGCGTCTCCTGGGCGCGTCGTCAGGTGCGAAAGCTGCGCCGTTTTGTGATGTTACGCCACCCTGTTCACGACTGGCTACAGGATCGTCAGCTCTGCGCGCTATGTATCGCCTCACCAAGAATCGCGATACCCGCCGCATTCGCCGCGGCGACCATCGCCTCGCGATCGAAGAGCAGCGTTCGGCCGGCTTCGACGCACAGACAGGTTGCGCCCGCCGTCCGCATTGCATCGATCGTCGGAACACCCACAACCGGCACATCGAAGCGCATGTCCTGATTTGGCTTGGCAACCTTGACGACCGTCAACTTTCTGCCGAGAGTGCTCGCCTCCTGCTCCAGCGTGCGAAAGATCTCTCCAGCGCGAGCGATGGTAGCGTCGGTTCCCTCCATCGCCTCCACCGCAACACAGGCGCCTGCTGCGATGACGACAGTCTGCCCCAGATCGAACCCCGCGATACCGCGCGCGACGCGCAACCCATATTCGATGTCCCCTCGCTCCGTCGCGTCCGGCGCTCGCTCGGTAAGCACGCCCGCAGGCGCGAGCATCGGCTCCAGGAACGCCGTCGACGACAGTAGCTCGATACCCTCGTCTTCCAGCACCTTGGCGACAGCACCGAGCAACATGTCCGTATTGCGCGTGCGCAGATTAAGCAGGAGCTTCCCAAGCCGCCAATCCGGACGGATGCTGGAGAATATCTGCTTGTGCTTTACCTGGCCGGCCATCACAGCGCGCTTCACGCCCTCGCGCTGAAACATCTCGATGAGCCGCGAAAGCTCCCCCAGCGAAAGCCAATGCACGCGGACATCTTCCGGCTCGCGCGCTGCCCGGTCATTCATCTCCGGCGAAGTCTCTTCTTTGATCGCCGCGACCACCACGCGCAGCCCCAGAGCCCGCGCCGCGTCCAGCAGCAAAAACGGAAAGCGCCCGTTACCCGCGATCAGGCCGAGCGTCCTGTCCACTCCAGCGCTGCTCATGGCTACTTGAGCACTCCGCGTTCACTGGCAGCAACAAACTTGGCGAGATACTTCACATGATCTCCGCCGGCTCCCTGCGCAAGCATGTCGTGAATCACCTCAAGCGCCTGCGTCGTATTGTGCTTTCCGCTGGTGAGGATCCGCATCGCCGTCGAGAGTTCGCGCAACTGCTCCGCGGTGAAGCCGCGGCGCTGCAGCCCCACCTTGTTGAGACCATACGCATGGTTATTCCGCTCGATCGACGTCAGCGAGTACGGCAGCACATCCTGCGTAATCGTCGTTCCGCCGCCGACGAAGCTGTACTTCCCGATGCGACAGAACTGATGTACCGGGCACAGCGCGCCCACCACCGCGAAGTCCTCTACGATCACGTGCCCGGCCAGCGTCGCCGAGTTCGCCAGGATGCAGCCATCACCAACCGATGAGTCGTGGCCAATATGCGCATACGCCATAATCAGGCAATTCGAACCCAGCCGTGTCACGCCCCCACCGAGAGCGGTTCCCCGCGAGATCGTGACGGATTCGCGGATCACATTGCCGTCGCCGATTTCGAGCCGTGTCGGCTCGCCCGCATACTTCAGATCCTGTGGCGCAACCCCAAGGCAGGCAAAAGAGAAGATGCGATTGTCCTTGCCCAGCGTCGTGTGGCCCTCGAGAACAACATGAGAGACCAGCTCGCAGTTCTCTCCCAAAACGACATTCGCGCCGATCGTACAGAACGGGCCCACGGTGCAGCTCGCCGGTACCACCGCACCCTCGGCAACAATCGCACTGGGATGGATGCTCATTGGGCGCCGGCGGCTTCAGTCGCGCCAGCTTCTACCTTCGGCTTGTGCACCCGCGTCACGAGCTGGCAGGTGATCGTCGCTTCCGCCGCAACCTTCCCCTCGACCGTGCAGACACCCTTCAGCTTCACCACCCGCGAGCGCCAGTTCAACACCGTCACCTCGATGCGCAGCTGATCACCCGGCACAACGGGACGCCGAAACCGCGCACCCTCAATGCCGGTAAAGACAAACAACTTATCCGCGCGATCGGGGATCTCCGTAAGCAGCAGCGCTCCACCGGCCTGCGCCATCGCCTCGATCGTGAGCACGCCGGGCATGATCGGATAGTCGGGAAAGTGACCGGTGAAGTGCGGCTCATTCGCCGTGACGTTCTTGATCGCCACGATGCGCTTCTTCGGCTCCATCTCGATCACGCGATCGATCAGCAGAAACGGATAGCGATGCGGCAGGATGGACATGATCTCGACGATATCCATCGTCGTCTTTGCAGGGGGCGTGGACGCGTTTTTGGGCTCAGCCGCTTCGGCCGCGGGGGGTACAGGGGAATCACTCATAGCGAGGCCCAGAATACCACTGCGCACCTGCAGGCTGCGTTACCTGGCCTTCTTCTCCAGCGGGCGGTGGGGGTCAAAAAGATCCGCAGGCAGTTTCGCGTTGTAGACAACCTTGGTCAGGAAACGCTCCCCGGTCGTGTCGCCATTGTGCAGCGCGGTGATGGAATAGGGCGTCATGATTCCCTGGATTTCATGGTAGTCGGCAAACTCCTGGACATCCGTATTCCAGTCCTTGTAGACCGGATCGCGCCACTGGAAGCTGAGGCTCAGCGGCAGGTGCGTGCTCTGGTCGAGCTCCAGCGTGACTGCATCGTTGCTCGCCGTCAGGATGCTCACCTGCTCCGCAAGATGACGCTCCACCATGTTCGTACCCTCGTACGTCACGAGGACGCCCGGCTGCTTCAGCCAATCCTTCACGACGACATCCAGCGAGTGCATACGGCGGCGCTGGTAGTCGGCCACATCCTTCGCGGGCAGCGGCTTTGTTCCCTGGTACGTGATCTCGTAGCCGTTGTCGCTCGTCCAGACCTCCGCCACATCGCGATGGTTCGTGGCAAGGAACACACCGTAGTGCGAGATGAGGACGACGCGCTCAGCGAACGGATCTGCCCGGTAATACTCCTCAAACTGCGGAGCCCCCTCGTGCGGCTGGCCCTTGTAAAACGTCGCTGCCCTCCCGTAAAAGATCCAGTCCTGACGGTTCAGCCACGCGTCCCCGCCGAGCGCCGAGACCATCTCGTCGAGCAGCTTGCGTCCCCTGCTCTGCTGCTGATTGCTCTGCTGGCAATTGTTCGGCTGCTGATTGCCGGTCTCGCCACGCGCAGGCTGCACCTCAGGTCCAACCTGCGCGCTGGGCAGCGCCGAAGCCTGCGCACTGGCGCGCGACGACGCTCCGCCGAGCACGATCACTACCAGGCTCGCCGCGAGGCTCATCGCGAGAAATTGCGTGTTGCGCAAAACTCTCATTGCAGCCTTATCCGACCAGAACCGCGCCGCCGTTGACGTTGAAGACCTCACCCGAGACAAACCCCGCCCACTTCGTGCACAGGAATACCACCGGCCCGGCAATCTCTTCAGGCTCAGCCACGCGGCCCAGCGGAATCAAGCTCAATGCTCTCCTGGACGCGATCGGATCGCGCAGCGTCCCCGCCGACATCTCGGTCCGCACCCAGCCCGGAGCGACGCAGTTGCAGAGAATGCCCTGCGGCGCCAACTCGCTCGACAGGCTCTTGGTCAGCGCGAGCAGCGCGCCCTTGCTGGCGGCATAGTCCGCATGGAGGGCCTCGCCGCGCTGCGCAGCCGTCGATGCGATCAGCACGATGTGCCCGCGCTGCCCATCGCCCGCCTTCTGCCCCAGCATCTGCACCACCGCCGACTGCACCAGCCCGAAGACGCTGTCCAGGTTGACGCCCATCGTTCCACGCCATTGCGCCACGCTCATCGTGGAGATCGGCTGATCCTGCGGCGGCCAGACGCCGTGGTTCACGATCAGGCAATCCATCCGCCCAAAGACCCCGACCGCAGCCACGACCAGCGCCTGTCCATCCTCAGCCGTTGCAAGCTCCTGCCGCAGCGCACGGCAGAACGCCTCACCGCCGCACTCGGCGACAAGTTCGCCAGCCTGCTTCTCTGCGCTGCGATAGCTGAACACCACCCGCGCCCCAGCCTGCCGCAGCAGCCTGACCGTCGCTGCGCCGATGCCCCGCGATCCGCCCGTAACCAGCACCACCTTATCTTCCAGGCAGAGCGCGACACCGCCAGTTTGCTGTGAGAAACTCATGTCGAAGTTGTAGCAGGTGAGCGCGCTTGCATCCAATCTCTGGCCACACTGCCCCGCAAATCAAACCATGCACCAAGGAGCCCCCGATGAAGTACGTCCTGCTCGCCTCTCGACTTCTGCTCGGCCTGATCTTCTTTATCTTTGGCCTGAACAGCATCCTGCCCTTCCTGCACGTGCCGCTCCCCTCGGGCGATGCATTGACGTGGTTCGGCATCATGGCCGCGCACGGTTGGATCTCCTTCGTCGGCGTCATCATGATCGTCGCTGGTCTGCTGTTGCTGGTCGGCCGCTTCATTCCGCTGGCGCTTACGCTGCTGGCGCCGGTCATCGTGAACATCCTGCTCTATCACGCGCTGCTCTGGCCCCATGGCTTCATTCCGGCCATCGTTGTGACGGTGCTCGAAGTCACCCTCCTGATCGCCAACTACCGCAGCTTCGCGCCGCTCTTCGTGCCCGACCCAACCGCCGATACACGCAAGCCTTAGTCGCAAACAGTCGGGGACGTTGCAGCTAGCGGCTGCGCTTCCCCGGCTTTCCCTTCGCTGTGAGCTTCCCAGCTACGAGCTTCCCAGCCGCGAGCTTCCCAGCTGCGAGCTTCTCTTCCGCGCGCTTCGCCAGCAGCAACTTCCTGCGATCTGCAATGAGCTTTGCGCGCACCCGCTCCGGCATTGACAGGACATCGCGGGTTCGCTTCGGCAGCTTCGCGAGGGTAATCGCATGGGCAGCGCGCAGCTCGCTCTCCCACTCCGCGTTGCGCAGCACGCTCCACCGCTCGACAGCGACCCAGAATATACGCGCCATGTACGGTGCAGGAGCGACGCCTTCCCGCTCCAGCAGCTCGGCGTAGCGCTCGAGTCCGGCAGGATAGCTGATGACGCCATCGGCTCCAGCGTCGAGATTCAGCAGGCAGAACATCTTCCCGCCGATCGCCTTATCCCCCACCCAGAAGACGAGATTGTCGCCCCACTGCATTGTCTCGACCACGTGCGGCAGCGTGAGCAGAAACATCCGGACTCGTTCGACGTCCATGCGCCAAAGTATAAGCCGGAGATTCGCAAACCCGGACCAGCGCTCCTCCCGCGAAATCTCCCTCCCTTTCAAGATAGGTCGCGCGAGCTTCTATACTTCAAGCTGACCCATGCCGACCAAATCCCAGACCGCTTTCCTGCCCGTTGCCGACCAGCTCGACCTCATCACCAAGGGTGCAGCCGAGATCATTCCGCCCGCCGCCTCTCAGGACGCAACCGCCCTCGCCGCTCGCCTCGAGGAGTCGCGCCGCACCGGCAAGCCCCTGCGCATCAAGGCCGGCTTCGACCCCACCGCGCCCGACCTGCACCTCGGCCACACCGTGCTCATGCGCAAACTGAAGCACTTCCAGGACCTCGGCCACACCGTCATCTTCCTCATCGGCGACTCGACCGCCCTCATCGGCGACCCGACGGGAAAGAACCAGACGCGCAAGCCGCTCACCCGCGAAGAGATCGAGATCAACGCCGAGACCTACAAAGATCAGGTCTTCAAGATCCTCGACCGCGACAAGACCGAGGTCCGCTACAACTCGGAATGGCTCGACAAAATCGGTTTTGCGGGCATGGTCAAGCTCGCCGCAAGGTTCACCGTCTCGCAGATGCTGGAGCGCGAGGACTTCCACAAACGTTTCCAGGAGGAGCAGCCCATCCATGTCCATGAGCTGCTCTACCCGATGGTTCAAGGCTATGATTCCGTCGCTCTGGAGTGCGACGTCGAGCTCGGCGGAACCGACCAGAAGTTCAACCTGATGCGCGGCCGCGACCTGCAGCGCGATGCCGGCCAGAAGCCGCAGATCGTCCTGATGACGCCGATCCTCGAAGGCCTCGACGGCGTTCAAAAGATGTCCAAGTCGCTCAACAACGCTATCGGCATTAAAGAGCCCGCGCCCGAGATGTACGGCAAGCTCATGAGCATCAACGACGAGCTCATGTGGCGCTACTGGACCTTCCTCACCGACCTCCCACAGTCCGCCATCGACGCCATGCGGGCCGCCGTCGCGCGCGGCGAACTGCATCCAATGCAGGCCAAGAAAGACCTCGCAGGCACCATCGCCGCAGGCTTCCACTCCGCGGCCGAGGCCGGTGCAGCCGCCGAGAGCTGGGCAACGCAGTTCCAGCACAAGGGCCTCGTGGAGGACGCGCCCGAGGTGGATGTTTCGCTCTTAGCCGAGGGCCTCTTTAGCTCCGACGCCGACAGCGCGACAGAGCCGCCCCTCCGGATTCCGAAACTACTGCAACTTGCCGGCCTTGCAGCCTCTGCTGGCGAAGCCACGCGCAAGCTCGCGGAGAACGCCGTCTCGATTAACGGCGAGAAGTTCAGCGGCAGGACGCTCTCCCGCGAGGCTCTCGGCGATGAGCCAACGCTGCGCCTCGGCAAGAAGTCCGTTCGCGTTCACTGGACCGAGTAAGATGCGTTAGACGGAGCGGAGAGCATGCCCCTACGCACGGCGAACATCATCGGTTCCGGACCCAACGGCCTCGCCGCCGCCATCATCCTCGCGCAGCGCGGCGTCGCCGTCACCGTCTACGAGCGCAACGCCCGGATCGGCGGCGCCTGCTCCACCGCCGAGGTCACTCTCCCCGGCTTCCACCACGACCTCGGCTCGTCCGCGTATCCGCTCGGCGCCGCCTCGCCGTTCTTCCGCAGCCTTCCCCTCGCGGACCACGGCCTGCGCTGGATCGAGCCGCCCGCGCCGCTCGCCCATCCGCTCGACGACGGCACCGCCGTCACGCTGGAGCACGACCTCTCCGCCACCGCAGCGCAGTTTGACGCGCACGACAGCAAGGCCTGGCGCGCGCTGCTTGCGTCCTCCGTGCGCGACTGGCCGAAGCTCGTCGAGGACATCACCCAGCCCTTGCTGCGCTTTCCCAGCCATCCCGTCGCGATGGCCTTCTTCGGCCTTCCAGCGCTGCTGCCCGCACAGATGCTCGCCCGCACGGTCTTCCGTGACGAACGCGCCCGCGCGCTCTTCGCCGGCGTCGCCGCGCACTCGGTGCTGCCGCTGACACGCATCGCGAGCTCTGCCACAGGACTCATCCTCGCTGCTGCTGGCCACACCACCGGCTGGCCGATCGCTGCGGGCGGCGCGCAGTCCATCGCCGACGCTCTGGCAAGCTATCTGCGCTCCCTCGGCGGCCGCATCCTCCTCAACACCGGCGTGCAGCAACTCGGCGACATGCAGCCCGCCGACGCGACCTTCTTCGACACCAGCGTCGACGCCCTCATGCGCATCGCCGGCGCTGCACTGACGCCAGGCTTCCGCTCCAGTCTCAGCACCTTCCAGCGCGGTCCGGGCATCTTCAAGCTGGACTTCGCGCTCAGCCAGCCAATTCCGTGGAGCGCTCCCGAGTGCTTGCGCGCGGCCACCGTACACCTCGGCGGAACGCTCGCCGAGATCGCCCGCTCCGAGCACGACGCCTTCTATGGCCGCCTGAACATCCGGCCGTATGTACTGCTGGTCCAACCCAGCCTCTTCGACCCTTCGCGCGCTCCCCAGGGCAAGCACACCGCGTGGGCCTATTGCCACGTTCCGGCAGGCTCCAACGTCGACCGCACGAACGTCATCGAGAGCCAGATTGAGCGCTTCGCTCCGGGCTTCCGCGACTGCATCCTCGCGCGTCGCGCCAGCGGCTCCGAAGCCCTCGCGGACTGGGATCCGAATCTCATCGGCGGCGACGTCTCGGGCGGCGCGATGACGCTGACGCAACTGCTCTTCCGCCCCACCGTGAAGCTATACCGAACCAGCGACCCGAGCCTCTATCTATGCAGCTCGTCGACGCCTCCCGGCGGCGGCGTTCACGGCATGTGCGGAGCCCTCGCCGCACTCGCTGCGTATCGCGATCTCGGGCGACCGTAACCAGCGCTGCCGCAGACAGCAACGCCCGCGAGAATTCTCGCGGGCGTTGCCCTGTCTGGAGCCGATGACGTTTAGGCGTTTGGCGCTTCTGCTTCTACGGCCGCTGGGGCCTCTGGGGCCTCTGCCACAGCCGCGACAGCGGGCACAAGCGGCTTGGGCTTGGGCGCCGCAGGCGGCATCTGGATCTCCGGCTTCTTGGCCGGAGCGAGGATCGCGTGCAGCGTCGTTCCTTCCATGCGCGGCATGAACTCCACCGTTCCCGCTTCGCCGATGTCCATGATGAGGCGGTTGATGATCTTGTAGCCCAGGTCGCGATGCGCCATCTGGCGGCCCTTGAAGCGCAGGCTGGCCTTGACCTTGTCGCCGTCGCCGAGGAAGCGGACAGCCTGGTTCTTCTTGGTCTGGTAGTCGTGCTCGTCGACGGTGACCGAGAACTTGACCTCCTTGATGATAATGACCTTCTGCTTCTTGCGCGCTGCGCGGTCGCTCTTGTCCTTCTCGTAGAGGTACTTACCGTAGTCCTGGATCTTGCAGACGGGCGGAACGGCGTTGGGCGAGATCTCGACCAGGTCGAGCGACTTCTCGCGGGCCATCTTGAGGGCCTCAAACGGAGCCATCACGCCGAGCTGTTCACCGAGTTCGTCGATGACGCGCACTTCGCGCGCGCGGATACGTTCGTTGGTGCGGATAAAAGATTTGGCGGAGCGTTTATCTAACGGTGGAATATTCAGCCTCCACGGCTCGCAATCTCTGCGACCATGTTTTCAGGGAATTGTTTTGTTTTCCGCAGTCTCGCGGCAGAAACTGATGTACTCGCGAGTATAGCACTCGCGGGGACATAAGTTTGTGTGCCAAATGACACACTGTTGGCGCTACCACAGCCATTTCCTAAAGTCGCCGGAATGAATAGTTTACACTTAATAAATCCGGCGGGTCGGTTGCGGTTCTTCGCAAATGGATGAACCGGGCGTTCTGGCTGCGCTGCCATCCAGCGCCCCCGGTTAGACTCGTACAACAAGGTCTGGGCGATGACGACACTACGGATACTCAGCACGCTGATTGCGATTGCGGCCGTCTTCGGATGGGTGAGTTCGCGCTGGCTGAAGCTGCCGCTGACGGTCGGGAGCGTGCTGCTGACGGTGCTGTTCTCCCTGCTGCTGGAGGGGGTCGGCGCGCGCGTGCCCGAGTTGCACGCGTGGGCCATTCTGCTGGTGCGCCAGATCAACTTTGAAGACCTCATCCTGCACGGAATGTTGCCGATGCTGCTGTTTGCGGGAGCGTTCCTGCTCGACCTGGAGTTTGTGGTGCAGGAGCGGCTGGTGATCTCCCTGCTATCGGTCATCGGGACGCTGATCTCGACGGGTGGGGTAGCGGTGCTGATGTGGTTGGCGCTCGCGGCGCTGGGAATGCATCCGCAGTGGCTGGCATGCTTTTTCTTCGGCGCGCTGATTTCGCCGACGGATCCGATTGCGGTGCTGGAGATGCTGAAGCGCGTGGGAGCGCCAAAGCGTCTGCAGGCCCAGTTGGCGGGTGAGTCGCTCTTCAACGACGGCGTTGGCGCGGTGGTTTTTCTGACGCTGCTGGGAGCTTCGCGCGGCGCTGCCCCGACCGCCCTGCACATTGGATGGGTGCTGCTGCTGGGGGTGGGCGGCGGGGTGCTGCTGGGTGTACTGGGAGCGCTCGTGACCTCGCAGTTGATGCGGCTGGTGTCGTCGTACCAGGTGGAGATTCTGCTGACGCTTTCGCTGGCGCTGGGCGGCTATGCGCTGGCAGAGGTGCTGCAGCTTTCAGCGCCGCTGGAGGCTGTGGTGGCCGGCATTGCGCTGCGCCAGTTCAACCGGAAGTACTCCCGTCAAGTGATCTCGCACGAGAGCATCGATCGCTTCTGGACGGTGATCGACGAGCTGCAGAATGCCGTGCTGTTTGTGCTGCTGGGGCTGGAGGTGCTTTCGATCGCGTTCGGGCGGCAGGTTTTTGCCGCGGGATTGATTGCGATTGTGGTGGTGCTGGCGGTGCGCTTGGGCGTGGTTGCGCTGGTGATGGGAACGATCCGGGCATTCCGGCAGCCGCAGCGGAGCTCCATTGCGGCGCTGAGCTGGGGAGGACTGCGCGGCAGCCTCGGCCTGGCGCTGGCCTTTGCGGTGCCGGTGTCCGAGGCGAACCGGTGGATTCTGCCGACAACCTACATCGTCGTCGTCTTCTCGATCATCGTTCAGGGCTGGTCGATGCATCTTTTCCTGCGCAAGGGTCGCGGCGCGGCCAAGCCTGCGCTGGCGCAGCCGTGATGGGTATGTGCCCGACTATCGCCCCATGCGCTTGCACAGCCATCGCCAAGCTGCGAGGATAGTTGCGCTGCCGATTGTGAAGCTCGCATGCACGCTCGCGGGCAGATGAACTTCAGGAGAGATTGCCTTGGCTAAGCGCCGCGTTCTGCTCGTCGATGATGAAGTGACTGTTCTGCTGACCATGAAGGCCGTGCTGGAGATCAGCGGGTTCGATGTCGATACCGCCGCCAGCGCACGCGAGGCCAGGTCGAAGCTCAAGCTGCGCGAGTATCAGATGGTCATCACCGATATGCGCATGGAGAACGACGCGGCCGGCCGTGAGGTCGTCCAGGCCGCGCGCACCGCCCCGTATCATCCGGCCGTGGCGCTGCTGACGTCCTTCCCGGAGGAAGACTGGGAGGACATGGGCGCGGACAAGATGCTGGTGAAGCCCATGCAGACGGCCATCCTGCTCCGGCAGATCGAGAAGCTGCTGGACACGCATGCGGCCAAGCTGCAGCGGCTGGCGAACTCTGCCGCGGCGCCGGCGAAGAGCGAGGCGCTGCAGACCACCGTGGCGGCGAAGCCGGCCAGCAAGGCTCCGGCGAAGAAGTCCGAGGCGAAGCGGCTGCCGGGCAAGAAGCTGCCAGCCAAGGCCCCCGTCGCACGCAAGAAGGTTGCGACGAAGAAGCGGAAGCGCTAGGCGCTTTCGCTAGGTTGGCCAAGCGGTGGCGTGTATTCGCCTCGCGTGGCGCGCTAGTTCAGCGCTGGATAGCTCACGCCGGTGAGCTCTTCCGAGACCGTCCAGAGGCGCTGGGCGACGGCCTGATCGAGCGCGTTGGGACGCGGCTGGACGACCTTGGGCGAGCCCTTCATTTCCATGAATCCATCCGGGCCGATGTACTCGCCGCCCTTCGCCTCAGGGGATGTCGCAGCGTACAGCGTGGGCAGAGCGCCGGCATCGTCGGCCTGCATGAACACCGGCGCGAGCAGCTTCACGGCGATGGCCTTCACGCTCTTGTCGCCGGGGCCGTTCGCGAAGATGTTGGTGGTCGAGACGCCCGGATGCACCGGAATGCTGATCAGCTTGCTGTGCGCGGCGCGGGCGCGGCGATCGAGCTCCTTCGCAAAGAGGATGTTAGCCAGTTTGGACTCGCCGTAAGCGTCCCATGGCTTATAGCTGCGCTCGCTTTGCAGGTTGTCGAAGTCGATCTTGCCGTTGCGGTGCGCGATCGACGCGACCGTAATAACGCGCGGCGCGGGCGCTGCCAGCAGTTGCGGCAGCAGCAGGCCGGTGAGCGCGAAGTGGCCGAGGTGGTTGGTGCCGAACTGGCGCTCGAAGCCGTCGGCGGTGAGTTCGCGATGCGGCAGCGCCATGACCCCAGCATTATTGATCAGCAGATCGAGCGGAATATTGCGTGCGGCAAAGGCGGCGGCAAACGCGCGGATGGACGCCAGCGACGCCATGTCGAGCTCGACGAGCTCTGCGGAGGCTCCTGGAGCCTCACGCTGCAGGCGATCGAGCGCGGCCTTGCCCTTGGCGGCGTTGCGGCAGCCCAGCAGCACGTGGGCTCCGTGGCGTGCGAGCTCCAGCGCGGCCTGGTAGCCGATGCCACTGTTGGCGCCGGTGACCAGCGCCGTCTTGCCTGCCTGCGAGGGAATCTGCTGTGCCGTCCACTTCGATGCTGCCATTGCGCGTGCCTCCGCCATCCCCGGCGCAAGGCCGGGCATGCCCCGATCCTACCAGCCTGGATGCTTGTAGATACGTGAACTCCTCTTCGCTTCGAGCGAACACAGGCAATCGCGGAACGAGAGTTGGCTATACCATTGAGTAGGCGCTGGCAAACCTTCGGCGGTGTCTTTACAATCAAATTGTATGTATGGTTTTGAGATCTGAGCCCTTTCGTGGGCCAAGGGCATTCTTTTTAGACAAGGGGAAGGGTTCACTGATGAGACTTAGCGCACGAATTACTGCAAGCGCAGCACTTCTGCTGGTGCTTGCAAGTACGGTCGGATGCACCAAACTAAAAGCACGCGACCAACTGGTGAAAGGCGTGCAAGCGTTCAAAGCCGGCAAGTATGAGGAAGCGGTTGATTTCTTCCAGAAGTCCGTTGCGCTTGATCCAACCAGCTCCGTTAGCCGGCTGTATCTGGCTACGGCGTACAGCTACCAGGTGGTTCCAAACCTCGATACGCCGGAGAACCTTGCCGTCGCACAAAAAGCGCTGGACGGCTTCAATGCGGTTCTGGCCAAAAATCCCAAGGATCTGGATGCGCTGCGCCAGGTCGCCTCAATTGATCGCAACATCAAAAAGTATGACGAGGCCAAGGCCGACGAGTTGAAGATCATCTCGATCGCCCCGAACGATGCCGAGGCCAACTACACGGTCGGCGTGATCGACTGGACCCAGTCCTACAAGCACGCCACCGACATCCTCGGTGCCGTCGGCCTGCAGGATGATGGCGAAGGCAATGTGAAGAAGTCCAAGGACGTCTGCACGAAGCTGGTTGCCGCGAACTCCGATCTGGTGAATGATGCCCTCAAGTATCTGCAGCAGGCGGTGAACATCAACCCCAACTACGACGATGCGATGCAGTATCTGAACCTGACCTATCGCCGCAAGGCTGACCTCGAGTGCGGCAACGATGCGGCTCGCAAGGCCGACCTGGCACAGGCCGATGCGTGGGTGCAGAAGGCTACTGGCGCGCGCAAGGCCAACGAAGCGGCCAAGGAGAAGGCGGCCGAGCACGGTGGCATCAACCAGCAGTAGACCTCGCTTCGGCGATGTCGCTGGATCCATGCAGCTTGATCCAAACAGCTTGACAAACAACAGGCCTCCCCGCGCGGGAGGCCTTGTTGTTTTGGTGGATTCGCTGTTTGTGGTGGCGTACAGCTGAGCGGCGCTGTGCGGTCCAGCCTCGAAGCGCTCCTCGTGCAGAATTGCATCGAGGATCCAGTGGCCATCGAGATTTTTAGGCCCTATCCCGGCAGCTGGAAGCAGGCCGTCGACGAAGAGGAAGAGGCAACGCCGCGATGCACCCCCGAGATAGACCTTCCGTGCGCGAGCACCTGCGGCGGATGGGGATTGCGGCTGGCGAGAGTCAGGTGTCAGGCGCCTACACCGCGGCCTGAATTTCTAAGCAGCCCCAGCCGGGAAAAAGTGCTGCCTGCTCTCTCCGCAAGCAAGCGCCCCGCGTGGAGCAAGGAAAAGCGCCCCACCCCGCGACGGTCATGCTGCCGCGAGGATGGAGCGCCTGTGTCTTTGCTGCGATCTGCTTCTAGTGTCCGGCTTCGACCTGCGGCGTGATGATGGCGATGTTGGTGACGTCCGCCTGCTTACCAAAGCCGATCACCTCGGCGATGCTGCCGAAGTTGAGGTTACGATCGCCCCGGACGAACATGACCTTTTCCTGACGGGTCTCATAGATCTTGGTCAGCTCGGAAGCGAGCTGGTCCTTGGGGAAGGCCTGGTCGTTGATCTTGTAGGTCGGGAGAGCGCCGGTGTTGAGAACCTGGACGACAATCGTACGATCGTTCGGCTGCTCCTGCTTCTGGTCCTTGGGTGGCTGTGGAACCAGCGTATCAAGGCCCTTCGGCGTGGTCGGCTGAATGACCATGAAGATGATGAGAAGCACCAAAAGAACGTCGATCAACGGCGTGACGTTCATGTCCGAAACTGCTCCACCTCTTGAACCACCACCCATTGCCATAGTGAGACTCCTTCGTTTCCTGCTTGTGTATCGCGGCTACCCTCGTCGCGGGCGCTTATAAATTACTGCGTAAGGCTAGCTGCTTACTGGAGCGCGGTCTTGTCCGTCATCAGGTTCAACTGGTTGACACCAGCGGAACGGAGAGCGTCGATCGTGTCCTCTACCTTGCCGAAGTTGGCGCGCGTATCGGCGCGCAGGTAGACCGCCTTATCGTCCGAGGGATTGGTCTTCAACGCCTCGAGGTCCTGGACTTTGCTGCTGAGATCGGCAAGCGAAACCTTATCGCCACGGACGAAGGTGGACCCGTCCCGCGTAACGGAGACGGTAATCGCGTCTTCCTTGTTGGCTGCGTCCATGATGATCGCGGCACTCACCTTGGGGAGATCGACCGTGATCTTGTCCCCCAACATGGGAGTGATGACCATGAAGATGATCAGAAGCACGAGCATGACGTCGACCATGGGCGTCACGTTGATGTTCGAGTTGACCTTCTTGCCCTCGTCCCGCTTTGAGATTGCCATAAAAAGTGTGCTCCGTTGGAGTCGCGGGAACCGTCTGAGGCTCCTGCCCTGGCTGTTGTTGCGGAGAGGCTGAGATCCCGGACGCCGTTCGCTTCGGCGTCCGGGCGATCTCAAGCATGATTCCCGCAGGGTCGTGCTTGGCTGCCATGCGCCGGCTCAAAGCAGAGCCAGCCGGCAGAGTTTACCGGTGCGACTGCTTGATGAAGTAGTCCACCAGCTCCGATGAGCTGTTGTCCATCTCAACGTCGAACGCTTCCACCTTGCCGGTGAAGTAGTTGAACGTCATAACCGCCGGGATGGCGACCAGCAGACCGAAGGCGGTCGTAACCAGCGCTTCCGAGATACCGCCGGCAACTGCGGCGAGACCCTGGCTCTTGGTCGTTGCGATGGCCTTGAAGGCGTTAAGAATACCAACTACCGTTCCGAAGAGGCCGATGAACGGCGCCGTGGAACCGATGGTGGCCAGACCGCCGAGGCCCTTCTTCAGCTTGGCGTGAACGATGGCCTCCGACCGCTCGAGGGCGCGCTTGGAGCTCTCGATCTGCTCCTCGGTGATCGCACCACCCGAACCAAAAGAGCGGAACTCGGTGAGGCCAGCGGTCACCACCTCGGCGAGGTGCGACTTCTTGGAGCGGTCGGCAACCTTGATCGCCTCGTCCAGACGGCCTTCCTTGAGCGCGCCCGCAACCTTGGGCGCGAACTCACGCGACTGCTTGCGGGCAGCCGAGAAGTAGAGTGCGCGATCGATCATGACGGCCAGCGACCAGATCGACATGATGAAGAGGAGGAGGACAACCAGCTTGGCAGGAATGCCCATTTGGGCCCATAGGGCCGCGGGACCGAAGCCGACTTCGGCCGGTGCTTCCTGGAAGTACATGGCGAGCGAGGCTGCGGGTGCGTGAGCGAAGTTTGCGAGATGAACGAGAATCACGAAGTCTTTCCTCCTGGATGGACGTGCGCTGAATGATGGTACAGAAACCGGGTAAAACTCTAGTCTCTAGTTTAGACCGAGCGGCGAAGCTGGATCGGAGAAACTGGATGGATAGAGCAGGAGGATTGGCCTGCCCTTGCCAAAGGTGTCGTCGAGATGATGGCGATACCGCAGGTTTGGCTCTGTGGCGCGCTGTTGACCCAGCTGCTAAAAGTCAACAAACTTCCGCGCCACGCCGCCGCTGCGGCCTAACCTCCGGCATTGAGAGCGAAGTTGACCGTGATCGTCGTATCGACCTCGGTCGGTTCGTTGTTGAGCAGATAGGGCTTATATCTCCACTGCTTCACCGCTTCCATTGCGTAGTTGTTGAACATTGGATTGGTGGAGTTCGCCACGGACAGCTGCTCGATGGTGCCGCTCTTCGAGATGATCGCGCGCAATACCACCGTCCCGCTCATGTGCGCGATCTTGGCAATGGGCGGGTACTGCGGTTCGACAAAGGCGATGCGGTTACCGGCGATGACGCCGGCGGAGATGCGCGCCGGAGCCGTCGACTTGGGCGGTGCCACATGGATCGCGGGGCCGTGACCTGTGCCGCCTGCGATGCCACCGAAGACGCCGCCCGGCGATCCGCCGCTCATGCCGCTCATGCCCGCAACGCCCATCGAGGATGGAGGCGGCGGTGCTTCCTCCTTGATCATCTTGATGTCTTTAGGAATCTTGGTTGGCGCGTGCAGGCCCGCATCGATCTCCGATACGTGCGGGACCACCTTGACCACAGCCGCAGGGGGTGGAGGCGGTGGAGGAGGCGGCGGTGGAGGAGGCGGCGCCGTAAGCGAAGCCGTCAGTGAATTATGCGGCAACGCTTCGGGGTACAGGAGCGGGATCAAAATCATTGCGCCAAGGATGGCGCCGTTAAAAGCAAACGTGGCGATCATCCAGTACCGTGACTTGGACTTGATCTTGCCGCCGGATTCCATCAGAGAGTCTTCGAACATTAAACGACCTCGTTCCCGCGAGGGAGTACTACGAGCTTTAGACACCGCCGCTATCCAAATTGTTCCCGAAAATCTTTAGCCGTTCCGTCTGGATGGACTGCGGATTCCTGGCGCGTGGAACTCGCCTCGGTTTCAGGAATTTTTGTCCAGGATTCGCGGTGTCGCGTATTGCTACTTATCCTACCTCTAAATGTGCGTTGCTGCGGATTTGTCCCGATAAACTGTTCATTTTACTAGCTTTAGCGACGGACGACCTTTGCTGCCGGAAGCGCAACCCGTCTGCCCGTGGGCGCCCCCTTCTTGGTGCGCCAGTCCTGGTAGGCCACAAGCATCGGCGCCGCAACGGCGATCGACGAGTACGTTCCAATCAGGATGCCGACGACCAGCGCGAACGAGAAGCCATGCAGCACCTCGCCACCGAAGACATAGAGGCAGAGCACCGTCAGGAAGGTCAGGCCCGATGCGATGACCGTCCGGCTCAGCGTCTGATTGATGCTGCGATTCACCAGCTCGGCCAGCTTCTCGCGGCGGTTCAGACCGAGGTTCTCCCGGATTCGGTCGAAGACGACGATGGTGTCGTTCATCGAGTAACCGACCAGCGTGAGGATCGCCGCAACCACCGTCAGCGTAATCTCCTGGTTGGTCAGCGAGAAGAAGCCGATGGTGATCAGTGTGTCATGGAAGACCGCGACCACCGCAGCGACGCCATAGATCAGCTCGAAGCGGAACCACAGGTAGATCAGCATACCCAGCAGCGAGTAGAGCGTCGCCAGGAACGCCTGGTGGGTTAGCTGCTTGCCTGCCGTAGGCCCGACGATATCGACCTGCTGCACGGAGAAGCCGGAGTCGTGGTAGCCCGCTGTAAGCGCGTTCTCAACCGCCGAGCGGCCCTTGTCGTGCGCGGAGTCCAGCGCGGTCGACAGTGGCAGCGAGATGATCTCCTTATTGCCCAGCTTGCCGCCGACATCGGAGATGCGCTGGATGCGCCAGTCCTTGATGTGGGCTGCGTCGAGGGAGGTGCGGATGTCGTCCTCATTCGGCGTGTTGTCGAACTGGATGGTAATCTCCGTGCCGCCCTTGAAGTCGACGCCGGTCGGGATATGGTGCCAGAAGAGCATGCTGCAGATGCCTGCGACCGAGAAGATCAGAGAGAAGCCGAGGAAGTACCATTTCTTCCCCAGCCAGTCGATATTTGCGTTCCGAAACAGTTCCACGTTTCTTTTCCTTGGCTTGCGATGCAAGCTGCTAGCTCTTAGCTTCTAGCCCTTAGCTTTTCCTCTGGTGATTCAGGCGGCTGGCCTGATATCAGTCAGAAGTTGGTTCCAGTTCTTTGTCCGCCGAAGCTTTCGCTAAAAGCTGGAAGCGAACGGCTAATTAGCTGCACTTAGATTGAAAGCTCCGCGGTACCGCGCGCCTTCTTGGTCAGCAGGTAGTCGAAGATCGTGCGTGAGACGAAAACCGCGGTAAAGATGTTGGCAATGAGACCAATCGTCAGCGTGACGGCGAAGCCCTTCACCGGGCCGGTGCCGAACAGGAACAGAATGGCTGCCGAGACGACGGTCGTAACGTGGGTGTCGAAGATGGTCGTCCAGGCGTGTGCGAAGCCATCCTGCACCGCGGCTGCGGCCGTCTTACCCAGCCGGAGCTCCTCTCGTATGCGCTCGAAGATCAGCACGTTGGAGTCCACGCCCATACCAATAGTCAGGATCACGCCGGCGATGCCCGGCAGTGTCAGCGTGGCGCTCGAGAAGCCCATGAAGCCGAGCAGGATCAACAGGTTCAACAGCAGCGCGAGATCGGCGTTGATGCCTGCCCCGCGGTAGTAGAAGAGCATGAAGATCATCACCACGATGAGCCCGGCGATGGCCGCAACCACGCCCTGGTGAATACTGGCCGCGCCCAGCGACGGCCCAACCGTGCGGGTCTCAAGATACGAGATCGACGCCGGCAGCGAGCCCGTGCGGAGCATCAGGCTGAGGTCGGCTGCCTGGTCCTGCGTGAAGCCGCCGGTGATGCGGCCGGAGTCGCGAATCGCACCCTCGATGCCCGCAACCTCGCGAACCTGGTTGTCGAGCACGATGGCCATCTGGCCGGTGCCCTTGTTGGCGTCGGTGTACTTGTAGAACCGGTCTCCAGCCTCGGTGGTGAGGTTGAAGGTGATGTCGGGGCGGCCGTTCTCGTCGGTGGAGGGCTGGGCGTCGCGGAAGTCCGTGCCCTCGACGATCGCCAGGCGCTTCAGCAGGTAGTACTCATCGCCCCCGCCAACGCCGTTGGAACCCTTGAGCAACTCGTCTTCCGGAGGAATGCCCCCGGGATTGGCCTGCTGCGCCTCCGCCACGCTGCTATAGGTGCCCACGACGGCGTGGATCTCCAGCTTGGCCGTCGACTGGATGATGTTTTCCACGCGGCCTGAATCGGAGATGCCCGGAAGCTGCACGAGGATCTCGTTGTCGCCCAGGCCGTACTTCTCGATGACCGGCTCGGAGACGCCGAGCTTATCGACCCGCTCGCGAATGGTGTCGATCGAGGTGTCGAGTGCGCGCGCCTCGATATCGCGGATCGCCGACTGCTTCAGCGTCATCGTGGCGCCGCCGCCGGAGGCCGAGTTGACGTCGTAGCCCGCGTATTCGCGGTCCGTGATCGCCTCGTGGATCGCGCTCTGCTGGGTCGGCGAGCCGCCCGTGATGGTGATCGTCTCCGGGTGCGCCAGGTCGACCTTGGCTGCCGTTGCGCCGGTCGCCGCCAGCGCCGTATTCAGCGCCTGCACGTCGCGGTCGGTGGCCGAGTTCACCGCCTCGGCCACGTGCACCTGCAGCACCAGGTGCGTGCCGCCGCGGAGGTCGAGACCGAGGTGAATGCGATTCTCAAGCGACTGCTTCAATCCACCTTGTGGAATCCCAAAGATTCCATAGATGAAGATCACCACGACTGCGACGATAAAGCCTGTTCTGCTGGCCAGATTCTTGCCCATTGTTGTCTTGCTTCCTTGAATACGTGTATCGAGAGGGGACGCGCCCGGCCCATCGTTTCAGGCCCGTCGTTCCAGGCCCTGCTTTACGAAGACTTGCTGAGGTCTTCTTCCGTGGTCACTGCGGCGACGGCGCTCTTGACGAACTCCAGCTTGACGCCGTCCGGCTGCGTGCGCACGATCAGCACGTCGTCCTTGACGCTGAGGATGACACCGCGAAGCCCGCCGTTGGTGGTGACCCGGTCGCCCGGCTTGAGTGACGCGAGCATCGCAGCCCAGGTCTTCTGCTTCCGCTGGTTCGGCGCGATCAACAGAAAATACATCGCCACAAACATCAGCAACAGCAGCGGTATGCCGCCAAATTGACCGAAGATCGATCCACCTGCCAGAACTGCAAAACCTAAATCCGCAAAACCGAGCGCGCTCAAAGCTATGTCCTACCTGCGCGCCGGACGCACGAAACTGCGGCGCCGGTCGCGTCTTCCTTGGAGATTTGGGGATTCGCGCTCGCCGTGAAGCGAGCACTGGAACCGCGCCGAGCGTCCGGAGATCGTCCGGACACACAGCCACTATAGCCAGCTGATCACACCTGAGGGTTAAGCATCGCGGAATGACGGGGTGATGTCAAGGAAATCGGGGGGTCGGCGGTCTCGACCGCCTCACGAGGTAGCGCGGATCGGCGAGAATAGGGGGTTGAAATCTAAAGATTGAATGGAGGCGCGATGATCGTTCGGCCAAGGCTGCGACTGTGGGAGATCTTCTGTATATTGCGGCTGTCGGTCGTGCCGCGCATCGCGCCACAAATAGCGGTGGTCGTGGTGTGCGCAACCGTTGTGACGGCCACGTGGCGCCGCTGGCCGGATGCATTTGCCCACTTCAGCGTAGCTCCGTTTACGCTGCTGGGCATCGCGCTTTCGATCTTTCTGGGCTTCCGCAACAACGCCTGCTACGACCGCTGGTGGGAGGCGCGGCGACAGCTTGGGGCGCTGATCAGCGAGGTGCGCTCGCTGGCGCGGTTCACGCTGGCGACACCGGTGGCCGCGTCCTCGTCCGCGTCTCGCGTAGACCAGCAGCGGCGCGAAGCCGTGGTGCGCAGGATCATCGGCTACGTCTATGCGCTGATGTCGGACCTGCGGGGGGAGCCGATGCCAGGGCAGGTCGCGCGCTACACGCCCGGCTACCTGCCCGCATCGACTGAGGGCAAGCACCCGCGCAGCGTTCCCGATGCGCTGCTGCGTGAGCTCGCGCAGCAGTATGGCGCGATGCTGGCCGCGGGCGAGTTCGGCGAGCAGATCTATCAGCGCCTCGATGAGCGCCTGTCGTCGATGGCGACGATCCAGGCCGCGTGCGAGCGAATCCGCTCCACGCCGACGCCGTTCGCCTATGCGCTCCTGCTCCACCGCACCGCCTATACCTTCTGCTTTCTGCTGCCGTTCGGCCTGGTGAGCTCGATGGGCTATACGACTCCCATCTTCAGCGCGCTGGTGGCGTATACGTTCTTTGGGCTGGACGCGCTCGGCGATGAAATGGAGGAACCCTTCGGCGAGTGGCCGAACGCGCTGCCGCTGACGGCTATCGCACGAACGATGGAGATCAGCCTGCTCGAGGCGCTCGGCGAAGTCGACGTGCCACCGCCGTTACAGCCGGTGGAGAGCATACTGCGCTAGTGCATTTCTCCTGTGGGTGTACGCCGAAACCACAGCTCTCAACGCTGTTTTTCCCCAAGAAAAACGGCACTCTCATGCCTCGTCCAGCTCGCAATAACAGGGGGAATGCGCTAGGCGGATATCGCTGGCACCGCAATGGTCATGAGGATGTTTGGCGTCGAGCGCGTTGGGCCTCAGCCTGGCTTGGTCTTCCGCGGCCCACGCCTGGGATACGCTTTACCCATGCGCCTGAGACTCAACGACATCCGCAGCGAATTACCGCCGCTGATCCATCTCGCCCTGCCGCTGATCGCGGGCGAGCTTGGCTGGATCGCGATGTCGCTGGTCGACACCATCATGCTCGGCCACCTGCCGGACTCCGCGCTGGCCATGAGCGCCGCAGCGCTCGCGCAGGTGCTCTTCAACACGCTCTGCTTCGGCGTTGGCGGCGTTCTGCTCGGCCTCGACACGCTCATCTCGCAGGCGCTCGGCGCCAAAGAGCAGCACGAAGCCAACCGCTGGCTGCTGCACGGGCTGGTCATGGCCGTCGCGCTCTCCGCACTGCTGATCGGCCTCTTCGCGGTCTGTCCCGCCTTGTTGCTGCACCTGCCGGTAGACCGCGCAATCCTCGCCCAGGCCGTGCCCGCCATGCAGGGCCTCAACTACGGAACCCTGCCGCTGCTGCTCTACTTCACGCTGCGTCGCTACCTGCAGGCAGCACACCATGGCCGCCCCATCGCATTCGCGCTCATCTCGGCGAACCTGGTCAACGCCGCCGCCGACTGGCTCCTGATCTTCGGCCATCGCTGGCAGATCATTGGCCACACCCTCGCAATCCCAGCCTTCGGCGTCACCGGCTCCTCGTGGGCGACCAGCTTCGCCCGCGTCTATCTCATGGCCGTGCTGCTCTTCGCCGTCTGGAGAGCCGACCGCCGCCACCACTACGGCCTCATCGCCGGCCTCGGCCAGAAAGTCTCCCGCCGTATCGAGTTCCAGCACCTCCTCCGACTCTTCCTGCTCGGCGCTCCCGCCGGCGCGGCCATCTTCGTCGAGATCGCCATCTTCGCTCTCGTCACCGCGCTCATCGCCACCTTCGGCCGCCTGCAACTCGCCGGACACGAGGTCGCCCTGCAATGCGCCAGCACCACCTTCATGGTGCCCTTCGCGATCTCCGCGGCGACCTCCGTGCGCGTCGGCCACGCCATCGGACGCATGCGCACCGGCGCGGCCACCGCGGCCAACGTCGTCGCCGCCGGCTGGAGCGGCGTTGGCACCGGCGCTGCCTTCATGCTCTGCGCCTCCGTTCTGCTCCTCACCATCCCCGCCCAGATCGCCCGGCTCTTCACGCCCGACCGCAACGTCATCGCCGCAGCGGTGCCACTGCTGCTGGTCGCCGCCGGCTTCCAGTTCTTCGACGGCGTACAGATCACCGCCACCGGCGCTCTGCGCGGAGCGGGCAACACCACCGCACCCTTCCTCACGCAGTTAGTCTGCTATTGGTTTGTGGGAATGCCCCTGGGCATACTTCTCGGCTTCCGCGAAAAGCTCGGCGCCGCCGGCCTCTGGCTGGGGCTTCTCATCGCGCTCACCTGCGGCGCCTTCGCGATGTGCTTCCTCTGGCACAGGACGACACGCGCACTGCACCGCGCCGCCTGATTCCGCGCACGACCCAGAATCCAACTCCCGCCGTCCGCGCAGGACCTAGCGATCGTCCTCAGGCAAAGCCGCCAGCGCGGCCTCCACCAACTGCGTCGCGCGCTCCAGGTCCGCGGGTCTCACCTCGATGGCAACGGTCTCCTCATCCGGCAACTCCGCCGCGTCATCGCGGCCATCGCGCCACAGATAGGTGATGCCCGCTTCGCCCAGCGCCTGCGCCGCAACCAGCGCCTCATTGCGGTCGAACATCGATAGCGGGGTCAGCGCGTCGGCAACCGGCCCATCCCCATAGGAATCCCAGAATGAATTCCCGGATGCATCGCCCGATGCATCCGCGATGGCGTTCTCCGGCGCCGGAAACAGGCCCAGCTTGTCCCTTAGAACAACCATCGTCTGCGGCGCGTTCTGACGCTGCACCACCAGCCCAAGATCGACCCCGGTGTACGAGACTGCCCGCTCCGGATCCACCGCGTGCCAGTCCAGCATGCGATGCGGAATCCCCGCCTCGGTCAGATTCCGTATCGCCTCGCGCGCCTCGAAGGCGTCGTGAAACAGATATGCCAGCGCCTCGTTCGCAGCGAGTGCATCCTCCGTCGTATCGCCGCTGACCTCGCTGGGCGACGGCTGCCCCGAAGACACGCCGCGCTCGCCCAGCCCGCGCTCCCGCATCACCCCCGCCAGCGCCTGCTGCGCCAACTCGGTCAGGCCATCGCGCCGGTCGTGAAGATCCAGCAGTTCCCCGTCGCTTTTCTCTGCGTAGAGCGCGCTCAGTCTTTCCAGTTGTCCATCAAGACTCATCTGCGTGAGGCTATCACCGCCGATGCATCCCCGAAAAGCCCCCCTCCCAAAGACGCATCCCCGATCATCGATGACCGGGGATGCACAGGATCCTTCCTGACGCTTTCCTACTTCGCGGCAGCCAGGGCGGCAACCGCCTCATCGTGCGGCTGCAGGAACTCCTCGCGATTGGCTCCGTAGTTCAGCGCAGCCGCTCCGCCAGCGGTGTGAAACGCAACGTTGCTCACGCCCAGGAAGCCGAAGATCGTCTTCAGATACGGCTCGACGAAGTTGAAAGACTCCGTCGCCGAACCCGGCCCATACGTTCCTCCCGCCGCGAGCAGGAAGGTCGCCTTCTTGCCGCTCAGCAGGCCCTTCGGCACTCCATCGACATAAGCAAACGTCTCCCCCACGCGCGCAATCTGGTCGATCCACTGCTTCAGCACGCTGGGCACGCCGAAGTTGTGCATGGCCACGCCAACCGCATACTCATCGGCCGTCTTCAGCTCCGCGACCAGCTTGTCGGAGAGTGCGAGCGTCGCCTTCTGCTCGGGCGTGCGCGACTCGGCCGGGGTGTACGCCGCCGCAACCCACTCGGCGGTGATCGACACCAGGCCGCTCTTGGTCAGGTCGCGCGTAATAACAGTTCCGCCCGGATTCGCCCGCTTCCAGTGCTCTACGAATGTGCTGGACAGATGGCGCGAGACGGAAGCTGCGCCCATGGGGCTGGAATCGAGATGAAGAAGCGTGGACATAGGGTAGATCTCCTTAGCAACAATTGATGCCTAAACGACAGCTGTCGATTCAAGATAAACACGACAGATGTGGTTTATGCAACAGTCGGGGGTGAATTTTTAGTAATCTTATTCCATGGCCGCGTCCCAAACCAGCTCCGACTCTACCCCCCAGACGGCAGAATCGCGGTTGCCCTCGGAATCGCGGTTGCAGGTTGAATCGCCGTTGCAGGTTGAATCGCCGTTGCAGGTTGAATTCAAAGATCCCCGCATTCGCCGCACCCGCGAGCTGCTCCAGCAGGCCCTCGTCCGGCTGCTCGAGTCGCGCGAGTTCGAAAAGCTCTCCGTGCAGGAGATCACCGACGCAGCCGGCGTCAACCGCGCCACCTTCTACGCCCACTATCCCGACAAGTTCGCCCTGCTCGAGTGCATGGTCGCCGCCCGCTTCCACGCCCTCCTGGCCGGGCGCGGCGTGGTCTTCGACGGCACCTGCTCGGCTGCCCTGCGCGGCATCGTGCTGGGGGTCTGCGACTATCTCGCCCAAACCCTCAGCCCGTCCCCCGGAGCAGCGAGCGACCGCCAGCGCCAGAACCAGATGGCCCCGCACATGGAGTCGGCGGTCGTTGCGGTGGTGCGCACCATGTTGCTCGACGGCCTCCGGCTGCACCCGCCCGCCAGCGGCGACTCCCCCGAGATGCTGGCGGCGACGGCGAGCTGGGCCATCTACGGCGCGGCGAAGGAGTGGGTGCGAACGCCCAACCATCCATCCTCCGAAGAGATCGCTGCAACCGTCCAGCGCCTCATCGCCCCCATCCTCAACCCCGCCGCACAGCCCGTCCAGCGCGCGGCTTTATAAAGAAGCTCGCGGCGCTA
>Ga0224555_1001872_pt1 | contig 26780 bp, 21 predicted proteins | sample 714S23034metaG_FD_180687 | JGI IMG/M metagenome (GOLD analysis project Ga0224555, IMG submission 180687) | Peat soil microbial communities from Stordalen Mire, Sweden - 717 S2 30-34 | ecosystem: Environmental > Terrestrial > Soil > Wetlands > Peat | place: Sweden: Norrbotten County, Stordalen...
AGGAACCTAACAAAGAGAATCACGGTTGGCTAGACCGATTCGCAGACGCATGACAGACGGGCGCATCTTGAGACTGCCCCTGATCGCAAACAGGACGGAGCGCGGCGTTTAGAGCCAGCGTGAAAAGCTGGAAGGGTAGCACGGGCCACTGGCCCGTCCCGTCCGGCGGCCCGCCGGGCGGAATGGAGAGGGGCGTTCCAGTTGAAATTCAGGCCAACGTGTCGCCCGTCGTCAAGCTCTTCCGGTCGGCGAGTCGCCGACCGGAACGGCCGGGTCACCCGTTCCACCCATTCCAGAGACAGCCACTGAATCCCGTGGGGTCGGGGGCAGTGTCGAGATGCGCCGGGCTATGCCCGTCGCGGTTCAGGGTCGCAATCTGCTCCCTCCACCAGATCGCTCGCCGGATTAAAACGCCGGGGCCACCTGCAGTCTTTCTCCGGGTTTGGCGACCAGGTCCTCGCCTTTCGCCCAAACCGAGTCGTTCAACAACAACTTGAATTTGAGTTTTTCACCCGCTTCGCCCGACCATTTCCACACGGAGCCGCCGACGCAGGTGAGTGGAATTCCCTGATTCCAATTGAGTCCGTGACCCTCGCCTCGCAGATAAAGGCTGTTGCCAAATCCGACGTCGATCTTGGCTTCAATCGTGACGGTCTTGCTGTTTGCCTGACCCAGTTGGGGCGTCCTCGGCGTTGGCCCGGCAACTTGAGTGCTTGTCTTGGTTTGTTCCGGCATGGAGGGCGACGCAAAATCTCTGCGGCTCGCGCCTTTGAATCCTTTTTCGAATCTCATATATTCTAGTAATTTTTTTGTTCAGGTTGTGTCATTTCCAACAGGCCAGCGGAGGTATTCCCGCATGAACCTCGCGCCCTGTTGTCCCATGAGCAAAAGCCATTCCTACTGGAAACGCCTTGCTTGATATTACTTAAACACCGCCGCCGCGCTTTTGTTCGCTAAAATTTCAAGTTCCATCCGGTCGTTGCGTACTTGTCACGCGCCAGTAACGCGGTCGTTTCGAGCGGAAACGTTTCGAGCGGCTCGAACGCGTTCCAGGCCTCCCGGATCGCGCGCTTCACGGATTCGGCGGGCAGGCCGAGATTGGCCAGAAACTCGCGGTGCGGGCGGTTGTGCCGGTACGCGGGCTGTTTCGACGGCATGGGCAAAACCGTTCCGACGAGCGCGAGATCGAGTTGCAGCAGAAGGGTTCCATGAAAAAGCAGAAACTGCCGTTTGCGCCGTTGCGCGTTGCCGGAGACCTTGAGTCCCCCAATGGCGAGGTCGCTCTGGCCCTGCAGCTCGACCGTTTGTCCGACCAGCGCCGAGAGGGCGGCGCTGTGCCGTTTCAAGATGAACTCGTTCGTCGAGGAAATGGTGCGCAGAGGTCCGGCGCCGTCGAATTTCAGGATCAGGGAATAATTCAAGCAGCCGGGACCCTGCAGCACCGTGCCGCCTCCGCTGCAACGGCGCAGTACCGGAATGCCGAGCCTCTCGCACGCCTCCCGATCGACTTCGGTCGCCACACGGTTTGCATGGCCGAGAACCACAAAATGCGTCTGCGGTTCCCAGAAACGCAGGATTTCATGCCCGCAGCCGCCCTCGCAGAAATCGAGCAACCCCTCGTCGCAGGCCAGATTCTCCGCCGGAGTCCGCAGGGTCAGGTCGAGGCATTTCATTTGCCTTGCGTCGTCGGAGGACCCGATCGTTTGACTGCCCGCCTTCGCCGCAACGTCGCCGGCCTTTCCCGTTTTGACGGGTGAATCCATGTTATGATTGACTGTCATCGGGTTGGCCGTACTGTCTTGTGAGCCTCCGGTTCAGGATTTCGCACAGGACTCCGAAACTGTAAACAATGGAGTCGATTTGAGCAATCAAGTGAAGCATCAGAATAAAGAAAAGCCGCCCCGGCCTCCAGCGCGGCCCGCGGAACCGGCCGGTCGCGACGATGAGGAGAAAGTGCTGGGATCGATCGAGTCCTTGCTCGAAGTGGCCCTGAAACAGCAGGGAGCGGAGCGCACGGCGCTGTTTTTGAGCCGGGTCACCGAGACTCTGCGGGCCGCGGGCATGGCGGCGCCGGTTCCCGTCAGCACACCCTACCTCAACACCATCCCGGCCGCGCAACAACCGCCGTTCCCCGGCGATTGGGAAACGGAAGTGCGCATCAAGAGCTACATCCGCTGGAACGCCATGGCCATGGTGGTGAATGCCAATCGACGGCACAACGGGCTGGGCGGCCATATTTCCACCTACGCCTCGTGCGCGACATTGTACGAGATCGCATTCAACCATTTCCTCCGCGGTCGCACGGAAAAATTCACGGGCGATCTCGTCTATTTTCAGGGCCACGCCACTCCCGGCATCTATGCGCGTGCCTTCCTGGAAGGCCGGCTGGACGAGCGCCACCTGCAGAACTTCAGAACGGAACTCGCCGAAGGCGGGGGGCTGTCTTCGTACCCCCATCCTTACCTGATGCCCAACTTCTGGCAGTTCCCGACGGTCTCCATGGGTCTGGGACCGATCCTCTCCATCTACCAGGCGCGGTTCAACCGTTACCTGCGCGCCCGCGGATTCCTGGCGGGCGACGAGCCGAAAGTGTGGGCGTTTCTCGGCGACGGCGAATGCGATGAGCCGGAAACCCTCGGCTCGATCACCCTGGCCGGCCGCGAGAACCTCGACAATCTGATCTGGGTCATCAACTGCAATCTTCAGCGCCTTGATGGCCCGGTGCGCGGCAACGGCAAAATCATCCAGGAACTCGAAACGCTCTTTCGCGGCGCGGGCTGGAACGTCATCAAAGTCATTTGGGGGTCCGATTGGGACGATCTGCTGGCGCGCGACAAAAGCGGATTGTTGCTCAAGCGGATGGAAGAAGCCGTGGACGGCGATTACCAGAAATATTCCGTCGAGCCGGGAAGCTACACGCGCCGGCATTTCTTCGGCAAATACCCGGAGCTGCTCGCGCTGGTGAATCATTTGAGCGACGACCAGATCCGCAAACTGCGGCGCGGCGGCCACGACACCCGCAAGGTGTACGCGGCCTATAAAGCCGCGGTCGAGCACACCGGCCAGCCGACCCTGATCCTGGCCAAAACGGTCAAGGGATACGGGCTCGGCGAAGCCGGCGAGGGCCGTAACATCACTCATCAGCAAAAGAAACTGAATGAGAAGGAACTTCGGGAATTCCGCACGCGGTTCCGCATCCCGATCAGCGATGACGACGTGGCCGACACGCCCTTTTTCCGCCCGCCGCCGGGGAGCCGGGAGTCGGAGTATCTGCTGGAGCGACGCAGGCAGCTCGGCGGTTTTCTGCCGGAACGCACGGTGACGGCGAAGCCGCTGGAGATCCCGAAACTTGAATCGTTCTCCGAATTCTTCAAGGGATCCGGGTTGATGGAAGTCTCAACCACCATGGGGTTCGTGCGGCTGCTGACGATGCTGCTTCGGAACAAGACGATCGGGCGCCAGATCGTGCCCATCATTCCGGACGAGGCGCGCACGTTCGGGCTCGACGCGTTGTTCCGGGAGATCGGCATTTACTCCTCCAAAGGCCAGTTGTACGAACCGGTGGACATCAAGTCGCTGCTCTATTACCACGAAGCCAAGGATGGACAAATCCTCGAAGAAGGCATCACCGAAGCGGGATCGATGTCGTCCTTCATCGCTGCGGGCACGAGTTACGCGACGCATGGGCGTTACCTGATTCCGTTCTACATTTACTACTCGATGTTCGGCTTCCAGCGCATCGGCGACCTGATGTGGCTGGCGGGCGACATCCGGGCCAGGGGCTTTCTCCTGGGCGCCACCGCCGGGCGCACCACATTGAACGGTGAAGGTCTCCAGCATGCGGACGGGCACAGCCTGATTCTCGCCAGCACCATCCCGGTGCTGCTCGCGTACGATCCGGCATTCGCGTACGAGGTGGCGGTGATCGTCGCCGACGGCATGCGCCGGATGTTCGTCGAAGGCGAGGACATTTTCTATTACATGACCCTCTACAACGAGAACTACGCCATGCCGGCGATGCCCCCGGGCGTGGAGGAGGGGATCCTGAAAGGCCTTTACCGGTTCAAATCCGGTCCGGAGGACAAAAAGCTCAAAGCGCATCTCTTCGGCAGCGGACCGATCCTCAATGAGGCCCTGCGCGCGCAGCAGATTCTGGCCGAGCGATACGACGTTTCCGCGGACGTCTGGAGCGCGACAAGTTACAAACTGATGCGCAACGACGCGCTCCGCTGCCAACACTGGAACCGGCTCCACCCGACGGCCCCGCCGAGAAAGTCCTACGTGGAGCAATTGCTGGAAAACGAGCGCGGCGTGTTCGTCGCGGTCTCCGACTCCATGCGCATTGTGCCGGACCAGATCGCGCCGTGGGTTCCGGGCGGACTGAGCACGCTGGGCACGGACGGATTCGGCCGCAGCGACACCCGCCCCCGGCTGCGGCGCTTCTTTGAAGTGGACGCGGAATCAACGGTCATCGCCACCCTTTATGCGCTCGCCGGGAAGGGCGAGATTGCGCATTCGCTTGTGGGCAAGGCCATCCAGGACCTGGGAGTCGATCCCGAGAAGGCTTTTCCGCAATGGGTCTGAAGCGGCGTCCGGATCGAGGCGGCTACGTCCCCGCGTGATTTGCGCACTCCGACTCCTGGAGCAAAGCGCTGGTTTCGCGTTGGATGCGGAGGCGTTCGGCGAGGGACTCCTTGAGCACGTGATCGAGGCGGTCGTCGCTCAACTGCGTCAACAGCGCCGCCTCGTCCTTGACCGCTCCATGCTCGACCGCGCGCGACAGGACTTCCGCCTTGGTGGCACCCTTCCGGTTTCCCAGGAAGGGCTTTGCGACGAGATAGAGGACATCGCGCGCCGGCATGTAGCGGAAGAAACGCCGCAACAGGCGGAACGTCTGCACCGGGTACCGCAGCAGCTTCCGGATGAACAACCGGCGTAACCCGGCGCGGCGGATGTCATTGATGACCTCGCCCGGCAGGCAGGTGGGGTCGATGGCCGAACATTTGAAGTACTTGAACCAATCGGCCGCTTCGTTGAGCAGACCGCGCTTGACATATTCCTGCCATAGCGGCGTGCCGCGATACACGCAAAGCCGGTTGAACCCGAACGTGTCCAGCGGCAGTTTGGCCGCAAAATCAAACGTCGCCTTCATGTCCTCGGCGGTTTCATCCGGGATGCCCACCACAAAAAACCCATGCACAATCTGGATGCCCGCCTGTTTGGCGTTCTTCACCGCGGTTTCAACCTCGGCCAGCGTTTGCTCCTTCCTCAAACGATCCAGCATCTTCTGGCTTCCGCTCTCGAGTCCGAACATGAGCGTGCGGCAGCTCGCCTTGGCCATCGCGGGGAACAGATGCTGGGCCACCGAGTCCACGCGCCCTTCACAGCCCCATTGAATCGTATTGCCCTGGTCGCAGAGGCCTTTGCAGATCGCCTCGATCCGCTTCGGCTGGAGCAGGAAATGATCGTCCACAAAATAAACCGAGCCGTACCCGAGTTCCTGGAGATACTTGAACTCGGCCAGAACGTGCTGCGGACTCCGGGAACGCCACTTGCCCTCGTTGAAAATCGGGATATCGCAGAACACGCACGACCACGGGCAGCCGCGCGACGTCTGCATGGTCGTGAACCGGTCCAGAGAGAGCACCGCGGGCACGTCCAGGGGCATGGATTCAACGAAGTCCAGCGGCAGACTCTCGCGATCCGGAAACGGCCACTGGTCCAGGTTGCGGTCCATGACCCGATTCGGATTGTTGACGACCTTGCCGTCCTTGGCCCAGGTCACGCTCGCCACGCCGGACGGATCCTCCAGGCGCTCGAGCAGGTCGAGAATGAGCTGCTCGCCGTCCCCGCGGCAGACGAAGTCCACCTCAGGGCATTGCAGCTTCACCAGCGGGGAGTTGAGGCTGGCAAATACGCCGCCAAACGCCAGCTTCACCTTCGAGCCGGCGGCCCGGATCTGGCGCGCGAGAATCTTGCCGTACGGATAGCTGGTCGTGCTCAGGAAACTCAGGCCCACCAGGGCCGGTTGTTTCCTCTTGATCTCCTCGATGATGACTTCGTTCGGCGTTTCCGGGTTGGCTTGATCGAATATCACACACTCGTGGCCCGCGCGCTTGAGGACCGCCGAAAGCGACATGATGCCGATGGGGGGAAACCCCATCACCCGGATTCTGCCGTTCTTGGCGCGGGTGCGGGACGGAAGGGCGTAGAACTGCGGGTCGCGGACGTGGACCAGAAAGACCATCATAGTGGTGACCTCCATTGATTGGATTGCGGACAGTGACCGAAGCCCCTTCGCTCGCCTTGAAGCGTGTGTATTCGACGGCGCAGCGGATTGAGCGGGCACCGCTCAGCGTCGCGGACAACACCGCTCCCACCTGGAATTGCATCTTGGGCGATCATGGAGGCACGCCCGTTTTACCGGGAAACCGTCTGTTGTCAAAACTAATTTTGGGCAAAGTTCCGTCCGACGCAGTCCTCAGCGCGTCCAGTTGGGCGCTGGAGCGATCCCCTTGGCATCACGCATGCCGGAGATTCTTCTCTCAGGATTGAGCGGGACAGTCATGGAACTGTCGAAATACCGGGTTGAGAATTGATGCTTTTGAGATACAAATAAACATGATCGCCATCACCGAAGTCCTCAGTGCCGAACATCGCGTGTTTACGGAATTATTCGATCAAATCGAGAGTCTCCTGCCCAAACTCACCACACTGCCTGAAGTCAAGTTGCTCACCACCCTGGTCGAGGGCCTGCTCCAGGGCCACGCGGACGCCGAGAGGAACCTCGCTTATGTGGCGCTGGATCACGCGCTGAAGGATCGGGGCCGCCTCGACCGGCTTCACCAGGATCATGAGGAGATTGACGCCAGCCTCAAACGCGCTCAAACGGCGCACAGTTTTGAGGAGGCGCGGCGGCTTCTCAAGACGTCCATCTCCGCCTCCCGCGAACACTTTCGACGCGAGGAAGGGAGCATCTTTCCGCTCCTTGAACGGGTCCTCCGGCCGGAGACGCTCGCGACCCTGGGAACCGCCCGTGTCCAACCAGACGCCGCCCCCGTGAACCAGACGCCGCCCCGGTGAATTAGCGCACGGAGATGCGCGCCAATTGGCTCTGTTTGGCGGGCTGCCTTGCGCCCGCCCCGTTTTAAGCCAGAGGCCTGCTGTCGGCCTGTGCCGGTTGGACGACTGCAGCTTCGATCGCCAGCGGCAGGCTGAGAACCGCTTCATGACAGATCCCCGGGTAGTTCCGGTTCAGCTCATCGGCCAGACTCTCGGCTTCTTCCTTGTCGAAGAGAAATGTGCCCGTTCCGATCCGTCCGTTCACCGTGCTTTTCCAATGGATGGTATATGCTTTCATGGACTCGATTTCAGATGAATTCAGTTCATCGGCTGACTGTGAAATCTCAGGGCGAACGAGGTTTGCCGACCCAGCTTCCAAGCCGCCCTATTACCCATGCAGAACCAGCCGCACAGGCAGGGTGAGGCTTGCAGATCGATGGACACCGCACAATCGGGGCGGGTCTGGAAATCTCCCAAGGGATTCACCGGGCCTCGCGCCACCCCACGGCCCGTCGGAGGATCGTGGAGCCACTCCAAAAGGTATTGCTTCTTGTTCCTTGCCCCGAGTAATCGCGAGTTTGGCTCTGAGCCTGATTAAAAGGGCACGTCCGGATGTCTGGCCAGCCATTCGCTCAGGCCGGGCAGCGGAAAGGACAGGAGCCTTTGCGCCTTCGCGCAGTTCAGCGAGGGATCGGGCGAGCGGGGAGCGCCGGTGTAATCCGCCAGCGACTCGGGCTCGATTTGAGGTTTGAGCTGCGGCCAGCGCGCCGCGATGAGCTGGCCGATCTGGAAACGCGACAGTCGCTCACTGCCCGCCACGTGAAAAATGCCGGGCTGATTGTGCTCCGCCAGTTCCCATATCGCCCGCGCGGTCTCCACGGCGGGGATCGGCTGCCGATACTCATCCGTGAACAGCGTCAACCTCTGGCCGGCCTGAAAAGCGCGCCGCAATTGCTCGTTGAACCCCCGGTCGCCCGCCGCCGAAGTGCCGCCGTTGAGCGAGGTGCGGATCACGATGTGCTTCGGGTGTGCGAGCACAATTGTTTCCGCGGCCACTTTGGTTTGCGCGTAAATGTTCAACGGGCTGACCGGCGACGATTCATCGTACTTTCCGGCGCGGCCGTCAAAGACCAGATCCGAGGAAAGGAAAATGAACGGGATCTCTCCGGCCAGTTCGGCCAGGACGGAGGTCACCCCGATGTTAAGCCGGCGCGCCAGGGCGGCATCCTTCTGGCATGCCGGCGGATAACTCAGCGCGGCGCAATGGATCACCCGTTGCGGCCGATCCTGTTCAAAGCGCCTCCGGACGGCGTCCGCGTCGAGCAGATCCAGGTCCGCGCGCGTCAGCGCCCGCACCCGCCAGCCCGGCGCGAAGCGCGACGCGGTCCCGGCGAGCGCGCCCCCGATCAGTCCGCCCGCGCCGGTAATCCACACCATTTGCATGGTTCTGGTTTGAAGGAAAATGGGTGAAAGGTTCGGCCGGGGCGGATCATCAAGGTCGAGGGCGCACGGCGGAGGGGATTGGCTTTTGAGGCAGGCGCCCCACCCAGAGATCGTTGACGGCATAATGCCATTCCAGCTCCGGAATATTCGGGATGCCCGGCCCCAACCAGGAAGCGCGGAGAACGAGACGATCCTTCGGCCCCATCTTTTTTATCCACGGTTCGTAGGCGCGGACATTGCCGAAGTTCCATTGCACCTTTCGCAAGACCGCCAGGTCTTCCGGCTTCATCAGGGAAGATTCAAACCCCAGGACATACCGCCACGGAGCGGTTGGGTTTTTGAAAAAGGTCTCAAAGAAGACACGCATGTCCGCGGAGTAGAGGATGCCGCCGTTTCCCGGCAGCCAGGACGCCAACTCCGGTTTGTCCTGCTCCAGGTATTCGTTGGTGAGATTCCAGGTCCATCGGCCTCCGAGATCGCTGGTGGTGTTCAGGTAAACACCGAGGGCCAGCGCAAGAACGATCCACAATCGTTTCCAGGAATTGAAGCCCAGATGCGTTTGAAACTGCTGCTGGAATTCCAACGCGAACCAGACCGTTGCCGCAGGCAGGCCCCAATCCCACCAGAATCGGAGCGTCTTCAAACCCAGCAGCCACCCGAGCACCGCCATCACGAAAAAGGGTTCGGCCAGGTCGCTCGCCTTCCACCCGGGTGAATGCGAGCGCCAGAGCAGCATCCCAACCACAGCGAGCACGAGCAACGCGTCCCCATCCGAGGGCCCCAGTTCCGTGGCAATCTGGCGCGCAAGGGTGTAATCCGAAAACACGGCGAAAAGATGCCGGATGGACTGATCCAGGAACTCCCAGGGATGCCCTGTGAATGACGAACCCAGAAAGCTGCCGGCAGCCCAGCAAAGTCCGAGCCAGACCGCCGCCCGCCATCGTCCCGAAAGGAATACCGCGGCGACGGGCATGAGCATTTGATAAAAGGAACCGTGAATCCAGGCCACTGCGGCTATCAGCAGGATCGTGAATGCGATCTCGTGCAGTCGGGGCCCCCGAGGATGGATTCGTGACCACATCAAGAGCACAACGAGAGAGGCGGAAATGGTGAACAGAAAAGGCCTGCCTTCCGCCAGCCGGTCTGCGAACACATGAACGCACACAAGGCAAATCAGCAGACCTGCCAGCCACGCCTCAGGCCTCCTCAGCCAGGGCAGCACAGCCAGATGGAAGAGCAGCATCAAGGAGGCGATCGAAAAAACGACCAGCCCTTCCGTGCCCCAGTTCGACAGGCGATGGACGCAGCCCAGGATCGCGTGCCACCCGGGATGTGGATCCATCAGAAAACCACTCCGCAGGACGAGAATCTCGGACCATGGCTTCCCGGAGACCGCCTTGGCCGCGTGACGCAATGCATCGTCGGGTGGCAAATACCCGTACCCGACGATTTTCGCCGGGATCGCGAGGAGGGTCAGGATGACAATCAGCCACGCTGCCAGCGGCACATATCGTCGCAGCGGGTTGAAAACTTCCACCGGAAGCTGGGACGCAAACGGCTCCTCCGGCGGGTTGTCTGGCGCCACTTCGTGCGAGGGCATGGGAAAACCTTACAAGCACCCTCATGCGGATGTAAACCCGGTAATTTGGCGGCCACCCGCCCGGATCGGGGCACCGCCATTTTTCGTCCGGTTTTCCCGGTGGCGACGAAGATCGCTTCAGTCAGATGACCAAGCTGGGGCACGGCGGATCCGTATTTGTGTCGTCCAGGGCTCATCCAACATCAGCCGGTTCCGGGAAACAATCTGTTTAGCGCGGTTTTTGGCGCGGAACAGGTGTCCTCATTTTTGGGGACGTGCTTTTTATGGGGAAATCATTAATATTGAAACATAGTCCTAAACGATCAAACCCTTGTTGTTAAAACTATGAACGCAGCCCTCTTGAGACATGATTCCCGGTTCCTCCTGGCCAGCATGCTTGTGGCCGCCTCGGTTGTGGTGAGTCGCGCGGATATCCCCGAACTCGATGCGACATTTGACAATTCCAGTTCCGTCACGGCTGGCACTGCCAATTACAACCCGCCGCCGATCGGCCTTCGCTATGATTCCGGCACGGCGCAATCTCAATCGTACGGGTGGGCCTCGGTCGACGCCACAGCGAATGCGGCCTCGGGCTCGGCGTTTGTGACTTGGGCGTGGGATGCCACCGAAACCAACGGAATGGCGTTTGCGTTCACTATGGATCTGTTCCCTCAAGCAGTTACCAACGCCACGGCGATTTCATTCGACCTGATGATCGATCCGTCCTCGACCCCGGGGACTGGTTCTGCTGCGGATTATGGTTTTTTGCAGGTCATCACCCGTGACAATGGCTACACTTGGAACTTGATTACCAATTTTGGCGTGGCGGGCGAGGGGTTGCTGGTAGCGGCGGGTGGCGCCACAGGGGTCTGGGCGCATGTGTATATTCCACTGCCGAACCCGACGAATGCGGCCATTCGCGCGTTAACTTTCCAGGACTACAACGACGGGTATCGTCAGATCATCGGCCCGGAGAAGATTTATCTGGACAACCTGACGATCTATAAGGCAGGCATCATCGTGCCACCCACCAACTATCTTACGTCCGCGATAGGTCCGAAAGGGTTAATTGTGGTATCGACCACGAACGCCACCGTTAACACTGGCCAAGCACAATATGAGCGGCAGGGAATCGAGACCGTTAGCTCACAAACAAATGGCCTGTATAGTTGGGTCGATGGCGGCAATCAAACAACCTATGCGATGACGATTACGAATTTTCCGTCCGCGACGTACAGTAATTATTTGGCCTACATGTGGCTCGTTCCATTCTTCACCACGGAGCCCACGAGTCCAGACGAGGATTATTCTCCGGCGTCGGTCGTTGTCGTCCACGTCACCGTCAATTCAGCCGGCATCGGATTGGGCTCAATCCTGGCTAAGGAATCTATTCCCAATTCCAACCCCCTTAGCTTGGTTACAGTCACAAATGCTCTACCGCTGGGACCGCTGGGCACGTGGACACTCGCGGCGAACGGGGTGACGCTCACCCTGACATCACCGAGCGGCGACACGGCCAGCACCAACCTGGCCTCCAGCTCCGCTTTTTTTGACCCATTGGCAGTGTATGTGGGTGCCATGGCCAACTCGACGAACAACATCGGGCAGAAAGTTGTATTCTCTGGATTCCAGATCGTCAGCAACGGTGTCACAACGCTGACGGACAACTTCACGTCCGCCTCCTTGAATACGAACAAGTGGATGGTGCAGGCGGAAGATCCCACCGGCGTGTACCAAGTTCCGGTTAATGCCGCCCTTTTGATGTCCTGGAGTTTGCCCGCCGCCGGGTTCAGGATCACGGCTTCCACCAATCTCGGCGTCAGCAGTTCCTGGCATTCGGCCGGGTTGCTTACGTTCACGACCGGCGGCAGGGGAGGGGCCTTCATCCCCTCGGACTGGCTAACGACGAACACGTTTTATCGATTGCAGGACCCATAACCTGGGTTGACGGACTAACTGGGGTTTCAAGAACGGGGTGCCGGAGTTGATTCGGCACCCCGTTCGTTTGTACATCGAGTCACGGGAACAATCAGGAAGAGCGAACGATGCTGGTGCCGGCTCCGATCACGTCGCCGGGTTGGCGGTCTCAACAGGGTGAAGAAGCCTTGTGGTTGGCGACTGCCGCCGCCATGGAGGCCACACTTTGAAGGATCTGGCGCGCGGTCTCCGGATCGGGGATTTTGAGTCCGTAGGCCTTGTCCAGGGCCACGACGAGCTGGAGTGCATCCACGGAGTCAAGACCGAGGCTGCCGGGGCCGAACAGGGTTTGTTCGTCGCTGATCTCCTCCGCGCTGATTTGCAGCATGAGATTGTCCACCATCAAATGCTTGATTTCCTGTCTGAGGGTCGCTGTGTTATCCATTACGAGATGCCAACGTCGAGTTCCACCCTGCAGCGTGTTCGATGGGAAGCTTCCGGGCAAGCTAAAAAGCCCGCGCGATAAAAAACAATTTCCAACGCGTTTCAATGCGGGTTAAATTGTTTGTCCCAACCGACTATGCCTGATGGGATCCGCTACAAACTGGCCCGCATGCTGTTTGGCCCGGGCCGCAGCGGTTCAGGCCGGCTGAGCAACGCCGCGGCCCGGTCCGCGGCATTTCTTTTGTTCGCCCTGCAATTCCTCCCATCGGCCAGCCTCGCTGCGCTGCCGCGGCGCCTGATCCTCGCGCTGGACGGAGTTTCCTACCGGGACATGAAGGCCCTGCAGGAAGGGGTCACCTACAAGGATCTCAAGGGAAGGCGATTCCACCGCCAGGCTTTTAACGAGGGATACTTCCCCGTCAGCCGCAATGTCTCCACGTTTCCGTCCACCAGCGACGTCGCGTGGACCGAGGTTTTCGGAGATCGCCCGCTGCCCGGCTATCAGCGCACGTATTACAGCACTGCGGCGAATTCGGAAATTGTGGAGAACGGCGTCACCACGTCGATGGAGCATGAACGGCAGATGCAGTGGCAGGTGGAGAGTGGCCTGCGTCGCGCGATGGGTTATGTGTTTCCACTCCGCACGTTCCAGTACGAGGTGCATGAATTGATCGAACACTTCCTCAGCACGGAGACGACGAACAACAACTTCTACGCGTACGTCCGTTCGACGGATGATGCCCAGCATTTGTCCGGCGACATTTTTGCCATGCTGTGCGAGCTCGATGGAAAACTGCAGGAATTGCGGGCGCGTTACAAGGCGCGTGAAGGACGGGATCTTGAAATCCTGATTCTTTCCGATCACGGAAACAATCATGCCGGCGCCGGCAAGCGCGTCGATGTCCGGTCTTTTCTGAGAAGGGCGGGCTGCCGGATCGCCCGGTCGATCGTGAGTTCGCAGGACGTTGTCCTCCCAACCGTCGGAATCGAATCCTGGGTGGAAATCCACAATTCACCCTCCGAAACGGAACGATTGCTGCAGCTTCTCTGGCACATGAAGGGCGTGGACGTGTTGATGGCCCGGGCGCCCGGGCATGCCGGCCGCTTCATTGTCATGAATTCGAAGGGCGAACGCGCCGTCATCGACTGGAACTCCGCTAAGGATTCGTTCCGATATTCGCCCGAGAACGGCGATCCGATCGGTTATCGTCCCGTGGTCGAAGCTCTCGCCGCGAAGAACCAGTTGGATTCCGATGGGTTCGCCCCGGACGCCGCATGGGTGGCTGCGACCCTGGCCCATCATTATCCCCTGGCGCTTCAGCGAATCGTGCGGGGGCTCACGCGGGTCACGCTCAACCCGGCGACCATTCTGATCAGCCTGAACAACGACTACGTGAACTCCGGATGGCTGGTGAAACACGGCAGCGAGCTCGTGACGTTCGGCGGCACTCATGGCGGGCTCGATGACATCAACTCGGACGGCATACTGCTGAGCAATTTCACGCCGACGAAGGACACTTCAACCCGTGAGGTGGCCGGGCTTTTCGATGGCTTTCCGGGGCTGCGCGATTATCGGGCGGAAGAGGACGGCGCCGAATGGGTTTCGGCGGGGGAACAAGCCCTGACGAGGATCGCGCGGGAATCCTTCGACCGGGAATACGGGCTGCTTCCCAGTGATGAAATTTTTCTGAGGGTCTGGACGCCGAGGTTCACACACCTGGACATCGATGCTCCCGTGGAGGTGACGATGCAGAAGGTCCCGCACTTCTCGAATCCGCAAAGGCGCCGGTGGGATCCGGAACGGATCGATGCGTCCGAGCGCAATCTGACGCTCCGCCTTCCGGTTTCCATGCCGGGCCAAAGTCCTTACGAGCGGGTTTACGCCTTCCCTCGCGACCTGATTCTGGAGCCGGAGAAAACGTACCGGATATCGGGGCGGATCAACGACGGGAAGGAGAAGGTCCCCATATTCGAATTCGCCTTCCGCACCGACAGTCACGGCATGCCGGTGGTGTATTGAATTGGCTCGGGAACGATGGCTGCAAACGTCCTGCCATAGCGGGCGCAGATCATTTGGGCCACATATCGGCCGGAGAGCGCGGCCGAGGGCAGCCCTCCGCCGGCAACCACCCAGTGGCCGGCCATGTAGAAATCCTTCAGACCCGGCAGCGTGGAGGGGATGCGCCGGCCGAGGATGCGCGGCGTCGGAAGCCAGCCTTCGTAACTGCCCTGCCAGTTGCCGGTGTAACGCACGAACGTGGCGGGCGTCGCAATGTCGGCGAGTTCGATATGCCCGGCCAGGCCCGGAAACCTATGCTCGAGAATGGCGATGATATCCTTGACGATCCTTCTTTTGTAGGCCCTGTAGCGCTGGGGATCTTCCTTTTTGAGGCGAACCCAGAATTCGTAGAGCGTCGGCAACCGGACCGTAATGACGGTTTTTCCCTCCGGGCAGAGCGCCGATTCGGAACCAAATACCTCGACTTCCAGCCGGTCGTGCCGCGTGGTGTCGTCCACGCTGAGCGGGCTGGAAATCGGCAGATTGAGCGTGTGGGGCGCATTCGCGAGGATCGTGTCGATCCCGAGGGAGACTTGGAGGATGGCCGGAAACAGGTCGCAGCTCTGGTACAGGTTCAGGATTTTTTTGTCAACGAACCGCCCGTTCAGCATCTTGAAAATCGTGGTGTGGCCGTCCGCGCAGGAAACGACGGTTGAAGCCCGCAGGACGGTTCCATCGGCGCACTGCACGCCGGTGGCATGGTTGTTTTCGACCGTCACCGAAACCACCCGGGCCTTGTAGCGCACGATGCCGCCGAGGCGGCCGTAGCGGCCGGCGATGGCCTGAGCGAAGGCCCACGAGCCGCCGGAGACGAAGGCGGTGTTCTTGCGAGATTTCAAACCCAGCACCATGACGAGCACGAGGGCCGACATGCGCTTGTCGCCGGCGATGACCAGGAGCGCTTCGCGCAGGAAACGGTTCCGGTAGCGGGCGACATAGGATGTGATCGGAAGGCCCTTCCATCGGAGAATGACGGGCAGCATCGGGAGGTAACGGAGGCCCGTTTTCATCTTCTCGAAGTGCGTCATTAATTCCAGCGGGTTCTCCAGGGGCGGTTCGAGGGGAGCGCAACGCCGCGCGGCGCGCACGAGCCGATCGATGAGCGCCGCGTCCTCGGGCGCGACGCGTTTGAATTCGCGCGAAACCTCGTCCAGGTCCGCCGGCAGGGATAGGACTTCGCCGTTCGAACCCTCGATCCTCATCACTTCGTCGTGGGAGATGATTTCCCGGCCGGCGATGGCGCCCAGTTCGGTCCAGACCTGGTAAAAGGCGGAGGACGGGTCGGTGCCGAGCAACCAGCGCAGGCAGCCGTCGAAGACATAAGGTCCCCGATGCCAGGCCGTGCACAATCCGCCCGGCAACAGGCCTGCCTCAAGAATCTCGGTCTGGAGTCCGTTCATCTGGAGATAACAGCCGCAGGAGAGGCCGGCGATGCCGCCGCCGATGATGAGGATCTTGCCGGGGTCGGCCGGGGCGGCGGTTCCGGTCCCGGCCGGCGTCGCGCGGGCGTAATCTTCCACTCCCATAGTGGTCACATCGCCTGTCATAGGATTCCCCCATCCACTTTGAGGGAGGAGCCGGTGATGTAGCTCGCTTCGGGCGACGCCAGAAAGCGCACGGTGGCCGCCACTTCCTCCGGCGTGCCAAACCGGCGCATGGGGATCCGCATCTGAGCGGTCTTCCGCTCCTCGCCGGCGAGATGAGCCAGCGCTTCTGTCTCCACGAAGCCGGGGCAGACCGCATTGACGGTGATGCCGATGCGCGCGACTTCCTTGGCGAGTGACTGGGTCAGGGCGACGACTCCGGCCTTGGCGGCGGCGTAATTGGTCTGACCGGCCGGAGCCAGCAGGGCGCTCAAGGACGACAGATTGACAATCCGGCCGGCGCGCTGGCCGATCATGGCCGGCATCACAGCCTGGCAGCCGTGGAAAACGCCGTCCAGGTTCGTCGAGAGGACCCGGCGCCAGGAGTCCTGCGGCATGGTGGCCAGCAAAGCATCCTCGTGGCTGCCGGCATTGTTGACCAGCACGTCAATGCGGCTGTGGCGCGCGATGATTTCGCCGACCGCCTGTTTCCAGGATTCGGGAGAGCCGACGTCCAGCGAGAGGCAGAAACATCGCGAGGGATTCTCCAGCGACAGTTTGTCGGCCTGATCGCGGCGGGTATGGACCCCGAGCCAGACGACGTTGGCGGGCGACTCTTCGAGGAAGGCGCGCGCGATGGCCCGGCCCAGACCGCCGTTGGCTCCTGTGATCAGAACGACCCGCAAGCTCATGTCGGGATGTTGCACGCGGACTCGCGCGCGGACAAATGGGAAATGCCGGGTTCGGAGCTCACGAAACGCGCTCCAATCGCCTGTTGATTGGAGCCGACCAGGCTGACGTTGGCCGCGGTGAATCGCCGGCTCGCCACCGCATCGCAGGCCAAAACGCACTGCCACGCGGCGGACGCCATGAGGCCTTCGCCCAGGATTCGTTTGGGACTCAGGCGCGGTCCGCTCCAATCGCCCCACGCCTCGCGTTCCGCCGCGTCCAGGCGCGGATTTTCCCCGAGGCCGTCGCAGAGCAATTCCGCGGGGGAACACCCGGGCAATTGATCGCGCATGGCTTTCGCGGCGCGCCTGCGGCTGTTGCTCGCGGAGTAGGTGTGCGGATCGGTGATGGCGGCCAGTTCGACGCCGGCCGACAGGGCCGGGTCACGGCACACGCAGAGGGCGCCGGCCCCGCTGCTGATGGCCGCAGTGCGATCCAGGTGCCAGAGCGCATCCGCGAGAATCCAGTTGGTTTCTTCAACCCCGATGATGAGGCATGCGTCCACACGATCCTGTTCCAGCCATTGGACGCCGAGGGATAATCCCTGCAAAAGCGAGGCGGGATCGCCTACAAGACTGTATGCGAGCGTGATGTTTTCCAGGAGCGCGGCGACGTGACTGGCAGGAGCGGCATAGACGGTTTCTGGAAACAGGAGCGGGCTGGCGGTTGCCGGGTCCTTGAGCGTTTCATCAAAGAACCGGCAGGAATAATTCACGCACCCGGCCTGGAGGCAGACGACAAGACCCAGCCGGCGCATCACCCCGGGAACCGTTCGCAGCCGGGCCACGGCCTCGAGCGCGGCGGCGGCGGCATAATGTGTGATCGGACTCGTCCGCCGCAGTCGCGGGTGCGCGAGAAACGCGGGGCGGGCGGCGGGAGCCGGCACCGCGCGGGTGCGGAGCGGTTTCTCCCAGCCGGGCCGGTCCACGGGCTGGGTCGGCATGGGTTCGCCCTTGTCCAGCGCCTCGCGCAGGACCGCGACATTCCAACCGGCGGGCGAGACGGCACCCAAACCCGCCACGAAGATCCGGCTCATGTCCACCTCCTCAGGATCAGAGTCGCATTGACACCGCCGAAACCGAAAGAGTTGGACAGAACCACATTCAGGCGCGCGTCGCGGGGTTCGTGCACGATAGGGAAGTGGCACGCGGGATCGGGAGAATCAAACGCGGCTTGCGGCGGCAGCCATTGTTCGCGCAGGGCCATCAGGCAAATGACGGCCTCGACCGCCCCTGCCGCACCCAGCAGGTGTCCGATGCTGGCCTTGGTGGAACTGACCGGCAACGTGGGGGCGCGACGGCCGGCCCATTCGCTGATGGCCGCCGCTTCCGAGCTGTCGTTGAGCATCGTGCCCGTGCCGTGGGCGTTGATGTAGTCGATGTCCTCCGGCGCCACCCCGGCGGCCGCACAGGCCAGCTTCATGACCGCCAGCGCCGTGTCGCCGCGCGGGTGGGGCTGGGTGAGATGATGGTGGTCGATGGACGTTCCGTAGCCGATGAGTTCTCCCAGGATCGGCGCATCGCGCCGGCGCGCGCGCTCGAGGGTTTCCAGGGCGACGACCGCCGCGCCTTCGCCGAGCGCCAGGCCGTCACGGTGCGCATCGAATGGACGGCAGCTTGTCGGCGAGAGCGCCTGCAAGGCATCGAACCCTGAAAACACCATCTGGCTGAGCCCGTCATAACCGCCGGCGAGGGTGCAGTCGGCCTGGCCGGAACGAATCAGTTCCCAGGCATGGCCGACGGCATTGCTTCCGGAGGCGCAGGCGTTGGAGATGACCGTGATGGGGCCGCTGAAACCCAGGGCGTCCAGAACCATTCTCGCCTGGACCTGGGCCTGGTAGTGGATGGCGCGCGTGGGTTGCCTGCGATGTCGGCGCGGTGTTCGCACCGCCTGGCGAAAATAGGCTTCTCCGAGTTCCATGCCGCCCGCTGTCGTGCCCAGCACGAGCGGCAGATTCTCCGCCGTTTGCCAGCCTGCTTGCTGCCATGCCTCATGCGCCGCCAGCAGCAGCATCGCCCCGGCCCGGTCCAGGCGGGCAATCTGGCGCGAGCTGAGGGCATTTGGCGGCAGCGTGGCCGGCAGATCGACCTCCGCCGCCATCTTTGCCCGCTGGCGGCTGACATCGAAAAGCGACACAGGCCGGAACGCGGCGCGGCCCGTGCGAAATCCGCCGGCGTTTGGCTTCCACCCGATGCCCAAGGCTGTGACAATGCCCGCTCCGGTGATGACCACCCGTGGCGGTGCGGTTCGCGGCGGTAAGAGGGGAAAGAGCATGAGACGGTGGATCGCCGGGACGGGCTGGCTCAAATGGGTATTTCGCAATTCAAGACTTCAATCATAACGGTCAGGAACCGCCCCCCGCAGAACCGACGCGCCGAGGGTCTTGCCGGGGGTTGGTCAGGGCGGTTTTGAACACACTGCTGGACGTTCCGGTTCCGGGTATCGAGGTCAAATCGCATGGCTTAGTCAGGGCAGAGTATAAAAGGCGCGCAGGAGAGGAGCAACGCAAAATCTGTTGGCGGGAGAATCTTCGGGGGGGCAGCTCAGCTTTTCAGCACTCCGTTTGGAAGTCGAAAACTCCTGCGCAGATGAAGTGTAAATCCGGACAGAGTAATTTCGGGTGATTGGCGCAGGATTCAGGAGTGCGGGTGGGCGCATCTTGACACTGCCCCCGACCCCACGGGATTCAGTGGCTGTCTCTGGAATGGGTGGAACGGGTGACCCGCCCGTTCCGGTCGGCGACTCGCCGACCGGAAGAGCTTGACGACGGGCGACACATTGGCCTGAATTTCAACGGGAACGCCCCTCTCCATTCCGCCCGGCGGGTCGCCGGACGGGACGGGCCAGTGGCCCGTGCTACCCTTCCAGCTTTTCGCGCTGGCTCTGAACGCCGCGCTCCGGCCTGTTTGCGATCGGGGGCAGTGTCAAGATGCGCCCAGTGCGGGTCTGCGACCCGCAAGCTTTGACGGGCAGGCCGCGAAGGTACAGGCTATGCCCGTTTTGACGTTTTAGGTGCTGCGGCTAGAGCTGCGCGCCGATAGGACCGCGTGACTGCGACCCACAGCAGCTTCGCCCGGCAGGAGGCAATGGAACAAGCTATGCCGTTCTTGACGTATTAAGCGCTGGGGCTCACAGAGCCGCGCTCCTGCTTTCAGTACGCGCCTTGAGTGTTGGAAGACCAGCTCTTGACCTTGCCGTCTTTGTCAAAAGTGACGACGACGTGGTGGAACTTTCCGCCGCTCAGGCTGTAGTAGGGGATGAAGGCCTTTTCGGCGTCGCTATAGGTCCAGGTCTGCTCTCCGTCGCTGTTCATGGCTGTGCCCTTGGGATTGCCGATGGCATCGCGCACCTGATCCATCGTCATGCCGACACTCAAGCGCTGGTCGATGGGACGGTTGTCCTTGGGCTTCTTGGCCTCTTCAGGTTTCTTTGTCTCTTCGGGTTTTTGTCCCTGGTCTGAGGCGCAGCCGGAGGCGCCGAGCAAGGCCACCGAAGCGAGGAGACTAACAACGAACGTTTTTTTCATGGCTCTGATATGGATACAGGATGCTTGTTATCTTGTTATTGCTGGTCGCGGGTAATCTCTGCGCGAAGCATGGCCAATCATCAATGGAGCGTCAAGAATTTATGCAACTTTTTTATCGCTTTTCAAATCCATGGCAGCCGCGTGCCCGGGCCGGTTTTCCCTCGATTCCCCGTACGATTCAACTCAAGATGGACACATGCCTGGATCGACGACTTGCGCGGTGGTGATCCCTTGTTTCAACGAGGGTGCGAGCATCGCGGCACTCGTGCCGGCAGTGCGCGAACATCTCCCCAGAGTGATTGTCGTGGACGATGGCTCGACGGATGACACGGCGGCGCTGGCCGAAGCGGCGGGGGCGGTCGTGGTCCGCCATGAGAGGAACCGGGGCAAGGGTGCTGCGCTCAGGACCGGGTTGTCACTGGCGCTGAAATCGGGCTTTGAATGGGCCGTCACTCTCGATGGCGACGGCCAGCATGCTCCGGACGATTTGCCGTCATTCCTGCGGTGCGCACGGGAGAGCGGGGCATCGCTGGTGGTGGGCAACCGGATGCGGGACGCGCGTGCGATGCCGTGGCTGCGCCGGCAGGTCAACCGGTGGATGAGCCGCCGATTGTCCCGGCACTCCGGCAGGCATCTGCCCGACACACAATGCGGCTATCGGCTCCTCCACCTGGCGACGTGGGTGGCGCTGCCTTTGGAGACCGAACGGTTCGAGGTTGAATCGGAAACATTGATGGCCTTCGTCACGGCGGGGTGTGCGGTCGAGTTTGTGCCGGTCCGCGTCATCGGGCGCGGCCGTACCAGCCATATTCAGCCGGTGGCCGACTCGCTGCGCTGGTGGAGATGGTGGCGGGCACTCGACCGCCGCCCGGCACGTTCGGTTCTGGCTGAGGTCGCCAGGTGAAGCGCCCCTCACATCAAGCGTCAGCGCTAATTCATGAGGGGTGGGGACGGCCTCGTCCCCAGTGAGATTGCAAAAACTCCAGCGGGCCTGGCGACGGGCCGTCGGCATCCCAATATGGCCGCCTCGATGAATTAGTCCTGCGGCGAGCGTCTTTGCTCGTGATTCGCGCTTGACCTCATCCGCCCGGCAAGTACTTTGCAGCGCCGAACCAAAAAACTGATTGTCCTCCCATGGGGGAGTGCCAAATAACCAATCGTCTGCCCATTAGAAATCCAATCCAAACCGTCGGCATCATCGGCAGCGGCCCAGCGGGCACGACGCTCGCGTCGCTGCTTGCGATGAAGGGTGTCGAAGTCACTATTTTCGACGATGGGAGGCGTCCCGACCTGATCGTCGGCGAGTCGCTGATACCGGCGGTTGTGCCCGTGTTGCGGAAATTGGGCCTGGAAGAGCGCGCCGCCGCGATCTGCCAGGTCAAGCCGGGCGTCAGTTTCACCTTCGGCGTGGACGAAAAGGTCGAGTTTTGTTTCCAATCGCTGGCCGGCTCGACGGTGCCGACCTACGCTTATAATGCGCCACGGCCCGCGTTCGACCGTTTGTTCGACGCTCGCGCCGACGAGCTGGGAGCGAAGCGCGTCCGCGCGCGGGCGAAGATCGAACGCGTGGGCGGGGACGGTCTGAGGCTGGCCGGGGAAACGCTGGCGCAAGCGCCGTGGCTCGGCGGCCGGCAGCCGGATTTACTCGTCGATTCCACCGGGCGCAGCCGTCTCTTTGCGCGCACGATGGAGATTCCCTCGGAAGTCGGGCCGCGAAAAGACGTCGCCTACTTCGCCCACTACGAAGGTTTCGTCGAAGAACCTCCTCGAGGGCAGGTCATCATCGGCAGGCTGGCGGCGGGCTGGGGCTGGCGGATCCCGCTGCGCGACTGCCTTTCCGTGGGCGTGGTGATGAACAAGGAAGACGCCGCGCAGCTCGGGACAACCACCGAGGAACGGCTCGAAGCGGCCATCAGCCGCGATCCCGTGCTGGCCGCCGCGGGCAAGGAACGCCGTCGGATCACCGAGATCGCCACCTACACCAACTACCAACTGGTTTCCGACCGCGGTCACGGACCGGGCTGGGTGATGACGGGCGACGCTTTTGGCTTTGTCGATCCCATGCTGTCTCCGGGCATGTTTCTGGCCCTGCATTCGGCTGAACTCCTCATCGAACACCTGGACGACCTGCCCGCTTACTCGCGCGAGATGCGCACGCTGATCAAAGCGTGGATGGAACTGATTCAATATTTCTACGATGGCCGGATCTTTGCCATGTATCACAGCGGCATGGAGCTGGAGCGGAGGTTGCCCAACAGGATTATCCAGACGCTGCACCGTTTCTTCGACCGCAAAATCGCCGCGATGGCTTCCGGGGCGAGCACGACATCACGGTTTGGGCACGGAATGCTGCGAATCATGTCGGTCCCGGGGAGTTGGAGATCCGATCCCGCGCAACTGGCGATCCGTTAGGCTGGCAGGGCGTTAAAGAGTGGGTAGAACGGGCGACTCGCCCGTTTCGGTCGGCGACTCGCCGACCGAAATGACAAGAGGCGGACTCAGAAAAGGCCTGTATTTATTGCTCCCCAGTCGCGCCGCAGTCATTCCGTCCGGCGAGTCGCCGGACGGCACAGGCGAGTCGCCTGTGCTACCCAACTCCTTTTTCGACGAGCCGTCGCCGCCCCAATCTCGTCCGCCACAACCCTCGTGTCGTGGAACATCTGCGTCTCTTGAAGATCCCTATTCCTGGAATGCAAGACAGGATTGATCTCACTGGTGGAGACGGCTGGCTTCTTCCATGGAAACACTTTACCTTCCGCTGATGTTCATCATAGGAATCGGGACGGCAGCGCCGCCGCAGCGTTACAGTCAGGGGGAATGTTGGAAAGTGATTCAGGAGTCACCACCGTTTCGGGAGTTGAATCGCCGGTCGAAGGCCGTTTTGAAGAAGGTGTTGACGGCGGACAACGGCATTGAGACGCGTCACTTCGCGCTCGAGAGACTGGACCAGGCGTTCAACCTCACGCCGGATGCGCTGCATGCCCGGTTTGTCGAGAACGCACCGGCGCTCACCGCGCAGGCCGCGGAACGCGCGCTTGCCGATTCCAAAACGGATCCACGGGAGATTGACGCCGTTGTGATCAGCACCTGCACGGGGTACTTGTGTCCGGGCCTGACGAGTTACACGAGCGAACGGCTGGGCCTCCGGCCGGACGTGATGGCGCTCGATCTGGTAGGGCAGGGTTGCGGCGCGGCGTTTCCCAATCTGCGGACCGCGCAGGCGCTCCTGGCCTCCGGCGGCTGCCGCCGCGTCCTGTCCATCTGTGTCGAGGTGTGCAGCGCGGCCTTTTACCTGGATGACGATATCGGTGTATTGATCAGCGCCTGCCTGTTTGGGGATGGGGCGGGCGCCGTGGTGCTTTCGCCGGCCGCAAACGGGGGTCGTCGCGTGGAATGGAAGACCTGCGGCTCACTCCTGATGCCGGAAGATCGCGACCTGTTGAGATTCGAGCAAAAGAACGGGATGCTCCGAAACATTCTCGCTCCCGAGGTGCCGTCTTTGGCAGCGCAACACGTCGGGACCGTGTTCGATGACACGCTTTCCCGCGCCGGCATGGCGCGGTCGCAAGTGGCGGGCTGGATATTTCATCCCGGCGGACGGGACGTGCTGCTGGCCGTGCGCGAACGCCTGCAGTTGTCCCGTCGCGACGTGCGGTGGAGCGAAGCGGTGCTGCGCGAATACGGAAACGTGAGCAGCCCCTCGGTTTTCTTTGTCCTGCAGACGGCCCTTGCGGAGGGCGCGCCCGGCGGGTTTTGGTGGATGTCCTCCTTCGGCGCGGGTTTCAGTTGCCACGGCGCCCTGCTCGAGGTGGAATGACTGTGTCCCTGGCCTGCCCGGGCCCGGAGCAACCCGCACCATGGAACGCCTTGTCAAACCTGAATTGCTGGACGAATTGCCGCCGAAGGACCGGCAGGCGCTGCGCTCGCGGCGGGACATCCGGCGGCTCAACGCGTGGATGGGGCATCCCCGGATGATGGCCCGCATTCTACAACAATGCCAGGACGGCCGGACCGAGCGCCGACTCGTCGAACTCGGCGCGGGCGACGGGCATTTTCTTTTGAGCGTCGCGCGACGTTTGCGGAAGCGGTGGCCGGCGGCGGAAGCGACGCTTGTGGACAGGCTCGACGTGGTGGATCCGCAGGTGCGCGAGCGATTTGGTCATTTTGGCTGGCGCATCCGGGCGGAGGTGGCCGAGGCGGTTGAATGGCTGCGGCAGGCGCCGCCAAAAACCGCCGGGATTGTTCTCAGCAATTTGCTCCTCCACCAGCTTCCGGCGGAGCCGCTTGCCGAATTGCTCCGTTTGGCGGCGCGTTCGGCGCCCGTTGTCATTGCGCTCGAACCCCGCCGGTCATGGTGGCCGCACTTTTGCGCCCGTTTCCTGTGGCTGGCCGGCTGCGGCCCCGTCACGTGTCACGACGGCCTCGTGAGCATCCGGGCCGGATTCGCAGGCCGCGAACTCTCGGCGCTGTGGCCGGAGGCTGGGCGTTGGGAATTGACGGAGCGTCCCGTCGGTTTGTTCAGCCACATGTTTGTCGCGCGGCGAAAGGGTTGAACGGAATGTCACAGGTCAAACCCATCATGATTATCGGCGGCGGACTCGCGGGATTGACGCTTGGAATCGGGCTGCGGCAGCGAGGGGTTCCGGTCACCGTGTGGGAAGCGGGCCGCTACCCCCGGCATCGGGTGTGCGGGGAATTCATCAGCGGAAACGGACCGGCCATCGTCGAACGCCTGGGATTGCTCGCGCGATTCGAGCAGGCGGGCGCGTTTCGGGCCTGGACCGCCCTGTTCGTCGCCGGGCCGAACCGGTCGCCGGTGCGCCGGCTGCTCGCGCCGGCGTTATGCCTGTCGAGGCATGCGATGGATGCATTGCTGGCCGGGGCTTTTCAAGAGTTTGGCGGCAGATTGGAGCAGGACAGACGATGGACTTCGGGCGAATTCGGGGAAGGCATCGTGCGCGCGTCGGGGCGGCGGCCCCAACCCACGGAGAGCGGCTGGCGGTGGTTCGGACTCAAGGCGCACGTGTGCCGCTCCAGCCCGCTGGACCTCGCCGCCGACCTGGAAATGCACGTTTCAGCCGGCGGCTACGTCGGACTCAACCGGATCAATGCCGGCCAGGTCAACGTGTGCGGACTGTTTCGCGCGCGGCGCGGCGATCCGCAACCGGCGGCGATACCGGAGCGATTGCGCGGCGAAGCGGGCACGCTGTTGCACGAGCGGTTGGCGGCGGCGCGATTCGAGCAGGATTCGGTCTGCTCGGTCGCAGGCCTCTCCCTGAAGCCACAACGGGCCGCGGACAGGAAGGACTGTTGCATCGGCGATGCCTTGACGATGACGCCGCCCGTCACCGGCAACGGCATGTCCATGGCATTCGAATCGGCGGAAATTGCCATCGACCCGCTGGCCGACTACAGCCGGGGCGGGTTGAGTTGGACGGAAGCCCGGCGGAGAATCGTTCTCCGTTGCGACGCGGCCTTCTCGCGCCGGCTGGCCTGGGCGCGGCTATTGCAGTGGATGATGTTCTCGCCGGCGCTTCGGAGCGGATTCGGTTCGATCGCGCTGCGCTCCGGCTGGATATGGCACCTGATGTTTGCGAAGACGCGGTAGCAGGAGCAGGGCCAATTCATGACGGGGCGGCGACGGCTCGTCCCCAGGATCCATCACAGCGCTTACCGGGCGACGAGCCGTCGCCCCCCGCACCGCCAACGTCATGAATCAGCCTTGTCGTGGGAGGGGCGCATCTTGACACTGCCCCCGATCGCAACCAGGCCGGAGCGCGGCGTTTAGAGCCAGCGTGAAAAGCTGGAAGGGTAGCACGGGCCACTGGCCAATAGTGTTCGGCATAGAATCTGGATGAGCCGAGTGCGGCGATTGGTTTAGGGGCTAAGCCAGCTTTTTTGCGGTCGGTGACAGAACAGTGACGATTGTCACACAATTGTAACTTGTACCTCGTACCGCTTTTTGGCCTACTCAGGTCGTGGCCAGAAAACCATCGTCTGAAATCCAGTTGACCGAGCGGGACTTCTCCCACTGGCGGCTCGTCGAGGATTTCCAGAGGCGTCTGGCCCGGGCGGAGAGAATCGTGCCGCTCCATCCCACTTGGGCCGACCCGGATCGGCTCCTCAAGCACGTCGATTATTTGAGTCTATTTCTGTTGGGGTTGCTCAATCCGGTCGTGCGTACCCTGCGTGGATTGTGCGCCGCCAGCCATTTGAAGCGGCTGCAAGAAGAGGTCTGCACCCGACCCGTGAGCCTGGGCAGCTTTTCCGAAGCCCAAGCTGTGCTGGACCCGGCGTTGCTGGCGGAGGTGTTCAGTCAACTGAGCCGGGAACTGCCTGTTGAAAAGAGCCGAGCCACTCCAAGCCAACGCCACTGGCTGATTCAGGACGGCAGTTTGTTTGAAGCGTTGCCGCGCATGTATTGGGCATTATGGCGGC
>Ga0224555_1001874_pt1 | contig 26765 bp, 17 predicted proteins | sample 714S23034metaG_FD_180687 | JGI IMG/M metagenome (GOLD analysis project Ga0224555, IMG submission 180687) | Peat soil microbial communities from Stordalen Mire, Sweden - 717 S2 30-34 | ecosystem: Environmental > Terrestrial > Soil > Wetlands > Peat | place: Sweden: Norrbotten County, Stordalen...
TCCTTGGACCCTTCCCGGCACCGGTCCCACCAACTTCCCCGGTTCCGCACCATCGTTACGCGCCTACGCTCGTCATCGCCGCTTCCATCATTGCTGCCGTTCGTCTCGCGCGGGAAGAAGATATCTCGAAACGCTCGCCAAGGCTAATGGCAGCCGTCGCAAACAGCATGCAACTCGCCAAGAATATCCTCGACACGGTCCGCAAACGATTCCCGGGCGAAGAGTAGACCTCCTCGCGCTTCAGTTGCGTCGTTGCGTCTCTGGTGACCGCTAATCAGTGGTGCTGTGTGATGTGAAGCGAGTTGGGGTACCCGGCAGAGACAGGATAGAGGAGGCATCCCTCAAAACGGCCATTTCGCACTGTTCGATGCGACGAACCCGGTGAACTCGGTCAAAACGCTACATTGCAGGCAGTGCGACCGCCAGTGGCAGACACGCACTAGCCGCATGGTTCACGCATTGGCGATTTTGCATCAATCGCAAATCACTCCTGGCGACATCGGCGTTTCAGAGGACTAACCCAGCAGTGCCCGGATTAATGCGGCTGAAAACCGGGTGGATGAGCGCATTGGCCTATTATCGCCAACCAAGGATCTTGTGTGCGCAAAATCGATGAACGCTGGCCGACTTGTTGGTAGTGATTCGAGCCGCGGTGGTTCGATCCCGTCCCTGGCCACCACTTTCCAAAGGATTTATGGGATTTGCGACGAAAAGCGTTCTCGCGCGCCCTGGAACGACCCCAGCGCATACATACCTCCCGGCCTCATCTCCGGGGAGCCAAATAATAGAAACAAAACTGAATAAACTTGCTTTACGGTGCACTACACCCCGAAACACGGCAGTTTTCTTAGAATGCATGGATTACCGCGAGCTCCTTTTTCACTTCTTCATAAGCCTTAGGGTCGATGTGGTTCGCCGGATTGTCTGCGATGGTACGCAACTGGAGCGCCGGATTGATGCCGTCAAGCTTCAGGTCTGGCAAAAGCCTATGCAACACTTCCCGGCCCGCTGGATTGAGCAAAATGAGATTCAGCGTGTATTGGTCAGAGAGATGTGCCTGCTCAGGCTGGAACGGCGTGTTTGGGGCGGGCGAAGGCAGCTCGCCGGCGAACTGGTCCAATCGATCCCGCAAGGAAGTTGCGGACGCTTGAGATGTGCCTTCCTTGATGGGAATGAAGCGCAGTAGTTCGGGTATCATGCGAATTTGCAGCTTGTGAATACCCGATGGAACAACGCCCAAAGGATAGACTTTCATCAGCCACGGGTCGATCAAATCGACGCGGTAGAGTGCAATTCCCTCGAGATTGACTTGAACGGGTCCACCCTTTTCGAAGTAGAAAAGAGCGTAGCCTTGTGGCCCCACAAGAGCTTGTCCGCCCATCACCTCCTGAGGTGCGGGCTGCATCTGCTGAAAGGGCGCCTCGGTCATGATCTGTTTGAGAAAACCAAGGCGGCTAGGCAGATCGCCGACAAGCGTACCGCCGTCCGCCCACCACAAGATACCTCCCGGATGTACATAGGTTTCACCGTGTGAGCCGTAGCCGCCGGCTATAGTCAATTCCCAGTGCTGTTTCAGGAGCGAGCGGGCATCGAGGTCGCCCCATCCACGGCCGTTATTTCCCTCATATCCATACTCATCCACCACCACCGGTTTTCGGTAAAGAGTGCGCCCAATCGGTACAGCGAGATCTGGCCGATGAACGCCATCCTGGTCTAGAAGATGAGTTATCCAGGGGGCATTCGCGTCATACCAGGACGCAATATCATGAATGCCAAGGAGATGATGGTACGGGTCGCTGGCCGCTAGGGTACTGCCGAGAACGTCCCAGTGTTTTGGGATCCTTGGTTCCACAGTGAACGATCCAAACGTGCTGAGAGACGGACTGAATAGGTCATACTCATTGGCCATCGTCCACCAAATATTGCGGTAGGCAGAAAGTCGTGCGGCAACATAGCGCAGGTATCCTACATCACGGGCTTCGCCCATGGCGTCAAAACCCCAGTGATCATAGGGGTGAAAGAGAATGATGTCGGCCTGGATGCCGAGTCGTTGCAACTGGAGGATACGCTTCTCCAGTTGGTGAAAGTAGCGAACGTCAAATCGATCTAAATCGAAGCTCTTATCCGCGTTGCGTATGTAGGGGAAATACGCAGGCTCGACGCGATTGTAGGCATACCATTTAGGAAAGATGCCGAAGCGTACCTTATTGAATGGCTCATGCGCGAGCGTGTCAAGCGTCTGCTGTTGAAGCTTATCATCGCGGTTGATCCAGTTATACATTGTTGTGCCGAGTAGAAAGAACGGCGTGCCGTCGGCGTAAGAAAAATGGTAGGTATGCGTAACCGTGACCGGACCATGATTGCCTACGTTTGGCGCGGTTATCGAAAATGTGCCTGTAACATTATTTAATGCCGGGTCGTTTGCATGTGTTGTGTAGTGCCAGACGCCCTGCGCCGGTGGCATAAAGCGGATGCGCCATGTGACGGCGCCATCATAGAAACCGGTGACATTGAAGACGTCTTTCCCGTGGGAAAGAGTCGCGGTAAGCGCCACATCCTGAAACGGGTTCTTGTGTGGAGTGGAAGAATGCAACTCGATCTCTTCGAGTCCCCACTGTTCTACGGTTGGGGCTTGAACCGAGCGTTTCTGCGCGGCGTTTCCAGTTGCAGAAGCGCAAAAAATAATAAAAAGAGTGCACGAAACACACAGCGAAAGCGACTTGCTATATTGTGATTGCTTGAGAGGAATGGGCATAAATCTGAACCTTTCCCGAAAAGAGTAGGCTGAGCTGTGTGAAATTCTGCAGAAACATAACTACCGGTTGATTGGCATGACGCCAACCTGTTGTGACGAACCAGAAGAGGGGCCAATGGCGCCGACGGCCTGGATAGCCGCCTTCGGTTTTTCCGTTGGCCACTTAAAGCTTGGATCCGGTCTCCATCGCCCCTTGCTGTCCTGATACATAGGAAATGCGGCGGGTTGCGCATGGATGGGGGCATGCAGGTCATTGCCAAAAAATGTTGTCCATATCTTCCCCTGATTGTCGAGGAAGAAGTTATTGTGTCCAGCATGGGGGACGCTCAGGTAGCGTTCGGTATATGGGCCGTAAATGCTAGACGACGATGAAGTATAGGTGTGGTAATCACCCAACACAAAATCGGCGGCGCTTAAGTAGTATCGCCCCTTGAATTTGAACATCGAGACGCCCTCGAAGCCTACCTCTCGGCCACTTGTTGCGGAAACGAGATGCCGAAATGGTTCGGCGAGGTTGGACATGTCCGGCCTCATTTTCGCGATCCATCCCCCACCATACAAAGCGTAGACCGTGCCATCATCGTCCTGAAACAGCGATGCATCTATCCCATTCGAGAGCGGCTTATCTGGGTGGATGGCAATCTCGTACGGCCCCTCCGCCTTTCCGGTGGTGCTCTTCAAGATTGTGATTCCTTTGCGGGGAACGGAGAAGGGGATCCAGAAAGTTCCATTGATGTAGTGAATCTCCGGTGCCCAGAGCGGACGAAACGGTTCGCCGTCGCGCAGCGTTATCGGTTTCTGCCATGTACCATCACGATCAATATTCCAGACGACTGTAGACGCGCGCGGCAGTTCCCGAACCGGAAACCAATGTTGGAGATCGGGAGAACGCCATACCGATAAATCACTCGTGACAACCATAACCTCCGGTCCGCCTGTTGTGCCGGTCATATAGTAGTCGCCATCAGGCGCCAGGCAGATAGACGTATCACGTAGAAACTGATCGAAGAGCGGCGTGACCTTGGGCATCGGGATGCCAGATTGTTCCTCCATTCTCCATCCAATGGGATGAGAGAGAGGCTGTGCGGTATGAATCAAAAGGATTGGGTCTGCATGCAACGTGCCGGTTGCACCATACAGAAATGCCTTATCCAAAGAGGAGAACTGTAGAGCCACCTCTGAGATTGGAATTCGGGAGTCCTGCGATTGAGCTGGTTTGAACTCCGCCTTGAGCACGCGCAGTTCTTTTCGAGCAGTCGGACTCAGGCGCAGTTTATTGCACGGCTCAGCTGGGCACGTGTCTGCAGAAGCCAAGGTGCCCTCCACCTTCAGGTTTACGTCACCATCAATATCAGCCACCAGTAAGACCTGGTCCGGTTGCTTGTCCGCAACAAAATCCGGCAGCGGAATGCGGTACGGGACGGGCACAGCGGCATCGATGGGCACGCCATTTCCGGGTAGTTGGTTTTGGGTATGACGGTCATGGGGATACTGGGGCTGAAACCGGATTACCGTCCACTGCGCTCCAACAACTTCAATTACAGGCGGCGGCACGGGCGCTGTTGCTTTTGCACCATCTACGGCATGGTGCGCATCAGTAGTCCGCTGTGCCGAGGCAAACAGGAACAGCGTACCCGTCACTGCAACCGATGCAATAAGGCGTACAACAAACTGGCACCGATAAGTTTTGCTGTCTATCTTCATGCGCACCTAACTCCCCTGGCAAGCGTACTAGTTATGGCACAATAACGTTGCCGCCTAACAACCTGCTAGGCGGCAACCAAAGAAGACCCTCTATTGAGCGTCCTGAATTACCAACTAATGCGCGCGGATAGTTGGAGATCACGATTGACGTTTGCCACACTTGTCAACTCTCCGAAACTGGAACTCCCAACCACAGCGTTTGGTGAGCCAAATACGGCATGGTTCGTCGCATTGAGCAGGTCCGCCTCAAACTGCAGTTTTACGCTCTCGCGGAAGAGAGGGAAATTGCGCTTCAAGCCAAGGTCCAAGTTATACAAACTTGGTCCCCAAAGGTTGAGCGCTGCAACGCGAGGTGCGTTTCCGGGCTGATAGTATGCCTGTGCGGTGTTGACGTTTGCAACCGTAAACGCTGCAGGATTGAGGTATTGTTTCTGAGTGTAAGTCGTGGCTGTATTGTAGCCTGCGGTTTTTCCATAGCTGCCGTTGATTCGCGCAGCTATGCCAGGAACAATCGATGGAATACACGTTGTGACGATATTAGCGGTTCCACAACCGGTCCCCGTAGCCACTATCGGGAAGCCCGAGTGATAAATAACGATACCGGAAAGGTTCCAGTCACTTACAAGTGGGCGTCCCCACCCACTTGCTACCCACGGATGTCCTTGACCGAAAGGTAACTGATAAGCAGCGGTAGCAGACAGATTTTGGGGCTCGTCCGAGGTGGAAAGAGAACGATCGAGGCGAGTGTTGTATCCTTCACGGAAAGTTCCACCATCATCGATGGTCTTGGAGTAAGTGTAGTTGAGCATCATATCCAAGCCGTGAGCCGGGCGCTGCTTAATGGTAATTTCAAGCGCGTTGAAATTGGAATTTCCAACAAATCCGGCCGAGTCGGTTATCCCACTGTATTGCGGAAATTGCTCGAAGTACTGATAGACTTCAAGGCTGGTGGGAAAAGGCGAGCTATTGGCAGCATAGGGATTAGGCACGGTAAACCCAAGAGACTGCGCTTGCGCGATATTTGCCGGCGTCGCAGGCGCGGTCAACAAGGGATTGGTTGTACCCGTCGCATCGACGACATTGAGCGCCGAGAATGCGGGGCTTAGGTCGTTATTCCATACACCGCGCGCCTTACCGGAAGGATTCTCAAAGTGGCCCTCACTGCCGACATAACTGATAGAAATGGACATGTTCTGAGTCAATGCCCGCTCCACTCCGAATGTCCAATTGATGTACTCCGGAGCACGGGAGGCATAGTGCCGATCCATGTAGGCGATGTTCGAGGAGGACTTGCCGAGGGCAACAGTATTGCCAGTTCCGTAAGTGGCACTGGGGGTAGGCACTGTAACTGTACCATTGAAGCCGCAGGGCACTCCGTTGTTATACGAGGTCGTACAGGCCGTACTATCCCAATAGAAGGCCGGAGCATTCAGCGTGCCGGCCGGGGCTGTCGCAGAGGGTGTGATACCCAGCTGCGATGGGCCGGTCGATCCGTTCCCCCCAACGTAATCGCCGTGCGCAAAAACGATACCGTAGCTCGCACGTATAACGGTTTTGTTGTCCGCTGAGTAAGCCAAGCCGAGTCTTGGTCCAATATTTTTGTACGACGTTGATGCGGGGGTTCGTGCCCCAAGAAAGACTCCGGCCGGCCCGTTCCCCGCGTACTCCAGCGTTCCGCTATTTCCAGTGATGGGATTGGTTGCAGTCGAGTTCAAGAAAGTGAAGGCATTATGCACTTCCCGGAAGGAGGGGTAGATATCCCAGCGCAGACCAAGGTTCAGAGTGAGCCTAGGGTTCACTTTATAGTCATCCTGACCCCATAGCGATGGGTCTCTGTTGCGCCCTCCGAGTTCCGGGTATTCAGCCTTGACCGATGCTTGATCGACAGCGCCAATCAAATAGCTTGCGAAGGAGGCCCCAGAGGTACTAATCGTTTTTTGAGTTCCAGGCGTGAAGCCGGCTGTCTCCGTGGTGTTGAACGTATAATTCATCGGCCCGGAGGGGGTTGCCACTTGGAGGTAGTTGTATTCCATCCAGTTTATCTGCCCGCCGATGGTGAAATTATGTTTGCCACGCACCCATTGCAAGTTGTCGGTCAGCGTGAAAACGTCGGAAGCCTTTGTGTTCCAGGCGTACCCGCCTTCTGTGGTGACGGCATCGACTCCGCCAAAAGTTATGCCCGGAAAGCCATTCGTAGCTTGCCCCGGCGGTGTATTGAGAAGGCCAGCGGTAGAGGCGGCATACTGCGTAGCGTCGTTGGGGGTCACGGACGTGCTTCTATAACGTCCGTAGGCGTAAGCAAGCTGGTTGACCATGTGTGGAGTGATTGTGTAATTGTCCTTAATCATGTCCACGGTTGTTTCCGGCGCATATGACTGTGCGGTGTTGTATGGTGTGGGCAAGCCGTTCGCCGCGCCTACCCCATGTTCCCCCGTGACTGCCTGCCGACCGAAGGCGACAATGATGCTCAATTGGTTTTTCGCGTCCATATTGTAGTCAAGGCGGCCGGTCTCATACCAGTTACTGAGGCCCGAGGTATAGCCAATGTTCAGGTTGTTGGAATAGGCGTTCTGATTGATGATTGCCTCAGACGGCAGCATGAATTTGTCATAATAGACGGAAGCTTGCGATGATCTGGCAGAGGGAATGACATCGGGAGTGCTCACTCCATTCTTCAATCCGACGAACTGCGCGCGCGCACATGCGCTCGATGTGCATGATTGAGTGGCCGGATCATAGATATGATAGCCCGTGACGGCGGCCCAACCTGTAAAGTCACCATTCAACATGGTCGCCGTCGGAGCTGTCTGAGCTTGGGCAGTGGGTCCATGCTGAAAACGATATTGACCATAGTTGTAGAACAGAAATAACTTGTTCTTTATAATGGGACCGCCCACTACAACACCGTATTCGTTCTGATTTTCTCTAGGCTTGATTCCGTTGGGATAGAGAACACCTACAGAATTAAACGTTGGAACCTTGGCAGTGAACGGCCAAGTATCTAAGGCCGTGTTCCGGAAGAATTCGTAGACGGAACCATGATAGCCATTCGTTCCTTGCTTCACAGAGAAATTCTCAACGCCTTGGCCCGCATACTGTGCAGAATAGCCAGCCGTCTGAACCTGAAACTGGTCAATGGAGTCCACTCCAAAGGCAGTCCAGGTCAAGCGAGGGTCACCAACGCCCATGGGGGCAGAGACATTTACGCCATCGATGTAAAGCTCGGAGACGCCACCGGTGCTGCCGCTGCCATTGACAATGCCGGAGCTAGATCCGCTGGTACCGGAGGTGAGGTTGCCCTGCACACCGGGCATCAGGTATTCAAAGTCGGTAGCGCGACGCTGATCCGGATTTGCCAAGCCGCCCTGCGACATCGAGAGAGGAAGACTGGAGTACATGGTTTGTTCCATGACGCCGCCGATTGTTGCATCGGTCGTCTCCAGATTTGGAGGCGCTGTCGTCACGGTAACGGTCTCGTTTGCGGTTCCAATGGAAAGCGTGACATTGACTACGACGGTTGACAGGGCATTGACATTCACATTTTTCTGCACATAATTCTGAAATCCAACGGCGGTCGCAGTGACGATATACGCTCCCGGCGTAAGCGGCGTAATGCTGTAGTCACCGGAAGTGGTGCTGTGGCGCACTGTGGTCACGTTGGTATTGACCGAGGTTGCGGAAACAGATGCATTTCGGATTACCGCGCCGGAAGTGTCGGTGACCGTGCCAGTGATTGCCCCGGTTCCGGCAAGTTGCGCCTGCGTAGTGCTAGCAGTCAAGCATAGGAGGGCCGAAAGGACGGCGATCCAACTGAGCTGGGAGAAGCGACTCTTCGAGAAACAAATCTGCGTCATGTATTGACCCTCGCAACTATCAAAGTACGTAATTCTCTGGCAATGCGTCTTCACACCAACGTAGTTAGAAACCAAGGTTCAACATTTAGCGCAAGGGCTATGCCAGTTACAAGCTCATTGTGTGACCACCACTCGCTTGACGCTGCGAATGCGGGTATGTCCGGTTGAATAGCGGCATTGACTTCACATGCAGGATGGATTTGAGCATCGGCGTGCTTAGAATCTCCACGAAGCAGCATCCTAGTGTCTCGGAAAAATAAATGTCAACAAGATATCTCATAGATGCATAAATATGGCGAATAGTGCGTACGGCTGTTATTGACTTCGAAAATCACGAGTCGGCATATTTATGCGTAAGGAAGAAGTTAATTGACTTGCTTCTTCCATTGGGATTTACGCATATAGGAGCCGAAACGCACACCTTCTACAATCAACTCCCGAATCTACTCATCCTCAGCAACCAGCGCGAAGGTTCCATGCGCGGGCCGCTTGCGAGCCGCATCCACTTTGCCAGCTGTGCGCGAGCCAGTGGCGGCCGACGCGCAAGGTCCCCTATTGCGGGGACAGATTCTTTTGCACAATGACGAAAGCGCGGTAAGAGATCAGCGCGTAAAGATCAAGGGCCAAGGGCGAACGCTTCAAGGCCCGGAGCGCCCGCATATCGACGGGGACGGGCGAAGCAATCACTGCGCTAAACAACTTCTCGCCTAGCTGAATCCAGCTTTCCCAAAGTGCGGTCTGGTCGGGATGAGGATGCCACCAAAACTCCTGGAACCATCGTGCTGAGCTGTGCCGCGTTGCGTCCGTTGAGCGGTAGTTCATTCACCCGGACGGTGTCCATCACCTGCGAAAGTGTGCCCGTAGTGGTGTCCACCTGGGCGGCCTCCGTGGTGACCGTTACCGTTTCGGCGACCGTACCGATATTGAGCACCGGATTCACCGTCAGCGCCTGGTCGACCTGTAGTCTCACTCCATTCTGCGCCGAGGTCTTAAAGCCCGGGGCGGTGGCGACGATGTTGTATACCGTCGGCTGAAGGGAGGGGAAGATGTACTCCCCGGCTCCATTCGACACCGCTTCTGAAATAAAGCCAGTAGAGACCTGTGTCGCGGTTACATGCGCACCGGGCACGGCGGCACCGGTGGCATCGGTGACAATGCCCGAGATGCGGCCCAGCCCCTGTGCGTTGGCGCGCGGTGTGACGCCGAGTGCCACAAGGAGAAGGGCGATGGGCGCAATAGCCGCCCACACGGAAATGCGCAGAGAGAATGATGTCTCTTTCATAATGTGCCGGATGCTAGAGAAGAAGAATTAGCAATGTCAGCAATTTGCGGCAGCTCGGCATATTTATGCAGACGCGAACTCCTTTCCTCCTGTCAAAGTAAGCCTTTTCGGACTTTGCTCCACATCCGTCTCCCATAATGAGCCTGCCGGATTTAGGATGATTTGCATGGCCCGAAACGACGAGATTCGCCTGATGACCAAAGTCGCGCGCATGTATCACTCGCAATCCATCCGACAGATGGAGATTACCGAACGACTTAACATCCACCAGTCCACGGTCTCCCGGTTGTTGAAAAAGGCGCAGGCCGCCGGCATCATTCGCATCAGCGTGACCATCCCCAGCGGAATTCATGCGGACCTCGAAGAGGCTCTGGAATTACAATTCGATCTAAAAGAAGCCATCGTTGTTGACTCTGTAAGCAACGACGAATGGCAGATAGCGCGCGATCTGGGCGGAGCGGCGGCATACTTTCTCGAACTGGCCGTGAAGTCTGGAGAGGTGATTGGGATCTCTTCCTGGAGTGCATCTTTGCTCGAAATGATCAATTCGATGCATCCCACTAAAAGTGGGCGCGGCTGCAAGGTTGTGCAGATTCTTGGTGGCCTTGGCAACCCGGCGGCACAAACCCACGCGACATACCTCACACAACGACTGGCCTCGCTAACGGGCGGATCCGCCATTTTATTGCCGGCACCCGGCATTACCAGCACACCTGAAGCAAAGCGAGTCTTGATGGAGGAGAGCTATGTTCGGGCTGCTACAAGCCTCTTCAACAGCGTGGACCTGGTTTTGGTAGGAATCGGTGCGGTCGAACCATCGAAACTTCTGGCCAGCAGTGGCAATGTCTTCTCTCCACAGGAGCAGCGTCTGCTGCATTCTCATGGTGCGGTCGGAGACATCTGCCTGCAATTCTTTGATGCGGTCGGCATCGAGGTAAAGACCCCCCTGGCAGAACGCGTAATTGGTATTTCGCTGCCGCAGATGAAAAAGGCACGCCGCGTTGTCGGACTGGCGGGCGGAAAGCGGAAGATAAAGGCCATTCTGGGTGCGTTGAATGGCCGATGGATTAATGTGCTGATTACGGACCGGTGGACAGCTAAGACAATTCTTGATGCAACCAAGGGCTGAGTGCATCTCGTTCGTGTCTCACCTCACGCAATAGTGCGTAATTATGCCCTATTGCATTATATTCTATGATTCACCAGGGTAACTCATGTAAAACAATAGCGTCGCAGATGCATTGTTGTCTCGGGAACAGGGAATAACGAATGAATACAACTCAGATTGAAGAAATGAAGGGCACGCAGGATCGTCTGCGCAAAGCTTCCCGCGCGGTGCGAATGCATGCTCTGGAGATGGTGCATCATTCGAGGCTGGGGCATCCCGGGGGAGATTTATCCTGCGCAGATGTACTAGTGACGCTGTACCTGGCTGTGATGAGGATTGATCCCAAAAATCCACAATGGCCAGACAGGGATCGCTTCATCATGAGTAAAGGGCACTGCTCAGCGGCACTGTATGCCACTCTCGCTGCCGCCGCAATTCTGGATGAAACGGACCTCAAGATATTCATGGATCCGCTGTCGAAGCTGAATGGGCATCCTGACCGGAACAAGGTTGCTGGAGTGGAAGCGAACACCGGCCCGCTTGGGCATGGGATGCCAATTGCTATGGGATGTGCGTTGGCGGCAAAGATGCAAGGCTCCAGTTGGCGCACATTTGTTTTGACCGGCGACGGCGAGTTGCAGGAAGGAAGCAACTGGGAGGCTGCGATGTGCGCGGCACAGTACAAACTCGACAATCTGGTGCTGATTGTGGACCGCAACCGGATTCAGCAGGGAGACTTCACCGAGAATATCATCAACATGAACCCCATGGGAGATAAGTGGCGCGCGTTTGGGTGGAGCGTAGTGGAGGTGGACGGCCACGATTATGGTGAACTGTTGCATGTGCTTGGTTCCGTGCCAGCGTATCCGGGCAAACCAACGTGCGTGATCGCGAACACCATCAAGGGACGTGGAGTGTCGTTTATGGAGAACAAGCCGGAGTGGCATCACGGCATTCCAACGGATGTACAACTGGCGGTCGCAATCGATGAATTGATGAGGGACGGGCAATGAGTGTTGAAGTAGCAAAGAAGGCGGCAACATTTGATTGCCGCGACGCATTCGCATCCACGCTGGCCGAGATGGCGGCAGTGGATGAGCGCGTCTGCGCCGTAGTGAATGACTCGGTAGGTTCGACGAAACTGAAGGCGTTTAGCGGCAGATTCCCCAAGCGGTTTGTGAATGTCGGTATCGCCGAACAAAACATGGTGGGGGCAAGCGCCGGGCTGGCGAACGGAGGGATGATTCCCTTCTGCTGCGGCGCCTCCTGTTTTCTAATGGCCCGATCCATGGAGCAGGTTAAGGTTGATCTTGGCTACGCGAAGAACAATGTGAAGTTGTGCGGTATGTCGAGCGGCATGGCATACGGCGAACTCGGTCCCACCCATCACTCCATCGAGGACCTCGCATGGACACGGGTGATTCCAAACCTGATGGTGGTCGTACCGGTCGATCCCGTCGAGACGCGCGCGGCCATGCTGTGGGCCCGCGACTACGTTGGCCCCGTCTTTCTCCGCATCAGCCGCATGCCTGTACCAAGAATTCTTCCCGACGACTTTGTTTTCGAGCCCGGCAAGGCGATTACCCTACGCCATGGCAACGATGTCGCGCTGCTCGCCAATGGCGTGCTTGTCATCCGAGCGCTGGAGGCCGCAGAGCTGCTGCACGCCCAGGGGATTGAGGCGCGTGTACTCAACATGTCGAGCATGGCCCCCATCGACCGCGCAGCCGTTATTGCTGCCGCCAAAGAGACTCGGGGCATCGTCACCGTGGAAGAGGCTTCCGTCTACGGCGGCCTCGGCGGCGCCGTGGCAGAGATCGTCGCCGACGAACATCCCACCCGCGTCAAGCGGCTGGGCGTTCCCGGCGTCTTCGCTCCTACCGGCAGCGCCAAGTTTCTTCTCGAGTACTTCGGTCTCACTACGCACGGGATCCAATCCGCAGCCATTGATTTACTCCGCACGGTGGCGGCGGGATGAGCCGCGGCTGGATTCTCGCCATTGATCAAGGCACAACCAACACTAAAGCCTTACTGGTCGGGCGCGATGGACAGCCTGCATTTCGAACCTCAATGCCCGTCACCATTCAGACTCCACATCCCGGCTGGGTTGAACAGGACGCCATCGCACTTTGGCAAAGCGTTCTCACTGTGATTCACGAGTGTCTCTCCTGGGCCGCGCAACATAAGGGTCGTGTGGAAGGCGTGTCTATCTCCAACCAGCGCGAGACCGTGGTGGCATGGCGTCGCGCCACCCATCATCCCGTTGCTCCGGCCATTCTCTGGCAGTGCCGCCGCTCTGCGCCTATCTGTGACAAGTTGCGGGCCGATGACAGCGAACCGATGCTGCGCGAACATACCGGCCTCGGCATCGATCCACTGTTCTCCGCCAGCAAGATGCAGTGGCTGCTTGAGAATCTTTCCGACTTGCGCGACCAGGCGGCTGTAGGCGATATTTGCTTCGGCACCGTCGATAGCTGGTTGATCTGGATGCTGACCCAGGGAGCCGTCCATGCCTGCGATGTGTCCAATGCTTCGCGCACCCAACTCCTCAATCTCAAAACCGCAGATTGGGATCCGGAGCTTCTCGCACTCTTTGGGGTACCGCGTGCCGCGTTACCCGAGGTGAAATCCTCGTCCGATATCTTTGGGTACTGCGACCGAATTGATGGCTTGCAAAGGGTGCCCATCGTCAGCGCCATGGGCGACTCGCACGCCGCTATGGCAGGGCATGCCTGCTTCGCTCCGGGCACAGTGAAGGCGACTTATGGCACCGGCTCGTCGCTCATGTCGCTCCTGCCTCAGCTCCCGAACCTGGAGGCCCGCTCGACATTGGCCACCACCATCGCATGGCGCATAACTGGCGAACCCGTGCAATACGCTCTGGAAGGCAACATCTCGATGAGCGGCGCCGCTGTGCAGTGGGTCGGAGAGTTCCTCGGGCTCACAAATCCCGCCGAGGACACTGTCACCCTCGCCGCATCGCTGACGGATACCGGTGGTGTGTACTTTGTTCCCGCAATGGTGGGCCTTGGAGCGCCGCATTGGGATAGCGCCGCACGCGGCAACATCTCCGGCCTGAACCGCACCAGCCGCGCTGCCCATCTTGCCCTCGCTGCCGTCGAATCCATAGCCTTCCAGATCGCCGATGTCTTCCATGCCATGGTCGAGGAAGCCGCCTGCGATCTTCCCGCGTTGCATACTGACGGAGGAGCCACGCGCAACGATTGGCTGATGCAGTTCCAGGCCGATGTATTGGGGCGTCCCGTCGTACGCTCCGGCCATGAGGATCTCTCCGCGTTGGGCACCGCATGGTTGGGCGGCCTCTCTCTCGGATGGTGGCGCTCGCTCGCCGATCTCAACGGCCTTGCCATGCAGACCACCACCTTTCTCCCCGGCCCGCTCTCTCGGATGCGCGCCGCCCACTATCCGGAGTGGCAGCTCGCCGTCCAGCGTGCTCGCCTGCGCATGGTGCAGCCATGAAGGACATAGTGCAAGACAGCGGGCATCCGGTCGTGCTGGAAGCGCTCGGCATGACCAAGCAGTATGGAGGGCAGCTCGCATTGAAAGATGTCACCTTCCGCGTTCGCGGCGGTGCCGTCAATGTGCTCATCGGGGAGAATGGCGCCGGCAAGTCCACCCTCATGCGTCTGCTCGCCGGCATTGAGAAAGCCACCTCCGGCCATATTCTGATGGACGGTCTGCCGCTCGATTTCCGTTCACCCCGCGACGCTGCGACGGCCGGCATCGCCATTGTCCATCAGGAACTCGCGGTGCTCGGCAACCTGGACATCGCCGAAAATATCTTTGCTGGCCGCGAGCTGGTGCGCGCCGGCATGTTCGTCGACCGCGACGCCGAAGAGCAGCGCAGTGGCGTAGCCCTCAAGAGCATCGGCATGCCAATGGAGCCGCGGGCCATGGAGTTCCCCACCGAAAATCTCTCCCTCGGCTGCCGTCAGCTGGTGGAACTCGCCCGTTCGCTCGCCCATAAAGCCAGAATTCTCATCCTCGACGAGCCCACATCCGCGCTTAGTACGACTGAGGCCGAGGTGCTCTTCCGCGTTATCGAGGAGCTGAAGTCACGCGGAGTCGCCATCATTTACATCTCGCACCGCCTGCATGAACTCATGTATCTCGGCGACTACTTCACCGTTTTGCGCGATGGCCGGGTGGTCGGCGAAGGCATGCGTGGCAGCGTGGACCGTGCCTGGATCGTCGAGCGCATGAGCGGCCGTGCCGTTGATGCGACCATTGCAAGACACGTACCAGCCGCCACAGAGGCCGTCCTGCAAGTTGCTGGCCTCAGCGCGCGCCAGTCCGGTCGGCCTGCCGTACATGACGTCAGCTTCTCCGTCTGCAAGGGCGAAGTAGTCGGAATCTACGGTCTGCTCGGAAGCGGGCGCACCGAGCTGTTGGAGGCCCTCGCAGGCCTGCGTCAGCCCGATGCCGGTGTCGTCACCGTGCGCGGCAAACAAATGCTGCTGCAGAGCGTGACCGACGCCATCCGTGCTGGCATCACCCTCACTCCCGAAGACCGGCAGCGCGATGGCCTTGTTCCCGATCTCTCTATTCTTGAAAACATCAGCCTCGCTGCGCTGGCCGGGTTCTCGCACTATGGTCTGCTCTCGCGTGGCGATGAGACGGCGGCGGTTAAACAGGTCGCAGCTCAGATGCAGATCTCCGCCACTGACCTCGATCTGCCCGTCACCACCCTGAGCGGCGGCAACCAGCAGAAGGTCGTTCTCGCCCGCTGTCTCATGAGCCGGCCTGTTGTCCTCCTGCTCGACGAGCCCACCCGCGGCGTCGATGTGCGTGCCAAGGCGGACATCTATCGCGCGCTGCGCGCGCTCGCCGTCAACGGCCTCAGTATCCTCTTCACTTCGTCCGAGATCGAAGAGACGCGCCTGCTCGCCGATCGCGTGCTGGCCATGGCGCGCGGCAGTATCGTGGCCGAGTTTCCCGCCGGCGAACTCACCGACGAAGCTTTATTCGCAGCAGCCAGTCCTCCCTTGGAGTTCGGTGCATGAGAAAAATGAATTGGGCCGACGTTGTGGTTCTTCTGCTGAAATTGCGGGCCGTGCTCGTTCTGTTGGCACTCCTGATCATGTTCTCTCTGCTGACGCCGAGCTTCTTGACGGCGAATAATCTGTCGATCCTGGCCAAGCATGTGGCCATCAGCGCGTTGCTCGCAGTGGGGATGACCTTCGTTGTGCTCGCGGGTGGCATCGATTTGTCGGTTGGGTCGGTGGCAGGCCTCTCGGGTATGGTGGCTGGAGGTCTGTTCACCATCGGTCTCCATGGTCATCCTGTCGGCACGCTCACCGCCGTCGTGGTCGCGCTGCTGGTGAGTTGTACCGTCGGACTGCTGAACGGCACCATGATCACCCGGCTCGGCGTCGCGCCCTTCATCGCCACCCTCGGTACCTTGTACATCGCACGCGGGACCGCGCTCCTGCTCTCGCATGGCGCGACCTTCCCCAACCTCGCGGGCACCGCTGCGCACCCCACTCCCGGCTTCATCTCGATTGGGCAGAGCTTCCTGCTTGGCATCCCCACGCCGGTCTGGATGATTGCGGTCATCGCCGCGCTTGCCGCTCTGGTTGCCCGCCGCACCCCCTTCGGTCGCCATGTCTACGCGATTGGCGGCAACGAGCGTGCTGCGCGTCTCTCCGGCATTCGCGTGGAGCAGGTCAAGATTCTCACCTACGTCTTCTCCAGCCTCTGCGCCGGTCTGGTCGGTCTTATCGTTGCCGCGCAGTTGGAGGCAGCCCACCCCGCAACCGGCGAGACCTTTGAGCTGAATGCCATCGCCGCTGTCGTGCTCGGCGGCACCTCGCTCATGGGCGGCCGCGGCTCCATCTCCGGCTCACTCATCGGCGCCTGCGTCATCGGCGTCCTCGCTGACGGCCTTGTTATGATGGGCGTCTCGGAGTTTTGGCAGATCGTGATTAAGGGTGTTGTCATCGTTCTTGCCGTTACCGTCGATCAGCTACAGATGCGCGTGCATGCCCGGCTGATGCCCGCTCTCTTGCGCAGCCGCTCCAGCCAGGAAAAGGTAAGCACGTGAGACACGTAAGTATTGCGATGCTCTTCTGTGCGCTGGCCGCGCTCGCCGGCTGCCACTCCGTCGACAAACGCCCGCTTGTCGTCATCCTTGTCCCATCGCAGGACAACCCCTTTTTCAAGGCCGAGGCGGACGCTGCGTCCGCGCGTGCCTCTGAGCTCGGCTATCGCGTGCGTGTCGACACGCATAACGACGATGCCTACCGGCAGGACAATCTCGTCGATGCGGCCATCGCCAGCAATGCCGCTATTCTCATCCTGGACAACGCTGGTACGGACTCCTCCGTCTCCGCCGTGCGCCGCGCCGCCAAGGCCGGCATCCTCTGTTTCCTAATTGATCGCGAAATTCACGCTACGGGGATCGCCAAGGCCCAGATTCTTAGCGATAACGATCAGGGTGCCCGTCTCGTCGCCGCTGAGTTCGCACGCTCGCTCGGCGGCAAAGGCGAATATGTCGAACTGCTCGGTCGCGAAAGCGATACCAATGCCCGCGTCCGCACCAGTGGCTTCCATGCGGTGCTCGATACTATACACGGACTCAAGCTGGTCTCTGCGCAGAGTGCCAACTGGAGTCAGTCCGAAGCATTCTCCAAGACCGAAACCATGTTGCAGGCGCACGCGCAGATCGCTGGCATCATTGCCGGGAACGACACCATGGCGCTCGGGGCCGCTGCCGCCGTAAAAAGCGCTGGCCTTACGGGAATTAAAATCACCGGCTTTGACGGTAGTCGCGACGCAATCGCGGCCATCGTCTCCGGAGCCATTCAGGCAACCTCGCTACAGCCTGCTTCCATAATCTCGCGCCTCGCAGTCGATGAGGCTGACCATATGCGCAGATCCGGCACAACCGGCAAGCCCGAGATTCAGGTCATCGCGTGCGATCTGGTGACCAAAGACAATGCGAACCAGTATCAGAACTTTGCCAAAGTGGCGTTGGGCCACTGAGTGGAAGCAAACGCAACGCAAAGGAGAGTCTTGCGATGGGTGGAGCAAAAGGTATGACGCTTGGCGTGATCTTCGGCAACCGGGATTTCTTTCCTGACGGTCTCGTAGCCGAGGCGCGCCGTGACCTCACTCAGGTTCTTACCGGCTTGGGCATTCAGACTGTCATGCTCACCCCGGAGCAGACCAAGCTCGGCGCCGTGGAGACATGGCAGCATGCTGTGCTCTGCGGCCAATTGCTGCGCGAGCAGCGGCATAGAATTGACGGGGTTCTCATCTGCCTCCCGAACTTCGGAGACGAGAAGGGAATTGCGGACGCGCTTCGCTTGAGCGAACTGAGCTGCCCAATACTCGTCCAGGCCTGTCCCGATGACCTCGACCAATTCGGGCTCGAGCGCCGCCGTGACGCCTTCTGTGGCAAGATCTCCGTCTGCAATAACCTGCGGCAGTATGGAATCAAGTACTCGCTCACGCGTGACCACACCGTCTCGATTAAGTCTGATCGCTTCAAGGAGGATCTCTTGGAGTTCCTGGCAATATGCCGGGTCGTGAAGGGCCTGCGTCGTGTCCGCATTGGCGCTGTCGGTGCGCGCCCCAATGCGTTTAACACCACGCGCTACAGCGAGAAGCTGCTGGAGCACGCGGGTATCAGCGTCAACACCATCGATCTCTCTGAGATCTTCGGCCGCGCGGCAGACATCGCAAGTAGTGATGCGCGCGTTAAGCAACGCATCGAACTGATTCGCCAGTACGCTTACAGCTCCGAAGCTCCGGAAGAATCCATGGTGAAGATGGCAAAGTTCGCAGTCGTGCTTGATGGATGGATGGACGAACTTGGCCTGACAGCCACCGCCATCCAATGTTGGAGCAGTATGCAGAAGAACTACGGCGTCAATGTCTGCACCATCATGAGTATGATGAGCGAGCAGATGATGCCCAGCGCATGCGAGGTGGACATCGCCGGCGTGGTCAGCATGTATGCCTTGCAACTGGCCAGCGCCAGGCCAAGCGCCTTGGTGGACTGGAACAACAACTACGGTAGCGATCCGGACAAGCGCGTCTTCTTCCACTGCGGCAACTGGGCAAAGGATTTTCTCCCCGACATCCGCATCGGTACGGCTCCCATCCTCGGCACTGTTCTGGGCGAGGCGAACACCGTTGGCGCTCTAGCCGGCCGCACTCCAGCAGGGCCAGTGACCTTTGGCCGGATAAGTACAGACGACCTGACGGGGAGTATCAGGGCATATGTCGGAGAGGGGCGATTCACCGACGACCCGCTCGATACCTTCGGTACCAAAGCTGTTGTACAGGTCCCGCGGCTTCATGATCTGATGCAATACATCTGCCGCAATGGGTTCGAGCACCATGCAGCGATGACGGGGGCTCATTGTGCAGCTGCGGTAGCCGAAGGGCTGCACAATTATCTCGACTGGGAAATAGTCTGGCACCAGTAAAGTGGTGTGGCCGGGAAGGAAGCTGATGCTGGTTGTTGTTCCGCGATATCCGGCATCGACACGATTCTCGTTAGGGAACACTGGATTGGTTCGTGGAGCGGGTAGCTTGTTGGCGAAACCCTCGCAAGCAGATAGATCCCGTCTTCGGCCACCATATTCGTGAGGATTTATGGGACTTGCGCCGAAGAACGCGACCCAAGTTCAATCCAAGTTCGCGAATTCTACCCGGTGATGCTCGCCGACTTTAGCCAGCGCGTCCCCAAACCCGGCCCTCCTCTCTCGACCTTGAGAATCATGACAGGCTTCGACCTCTCAACTTCAGAGCGGCGTGGTCTCTACAGCACGTCCGTTCCGCGACCGTAGCGAAAGCCTCATCTTGATTTGTTTAGACTCCTAGGCAATCTGGATAGGTGGGACAAATACCGACCCTTGGGGGGAAGTTCAGAGAATGAGTTGATGCACTAAGCATCTCGCAAGCCGGTCAACAGGCCGTGAACGCCACGTTGCAGCTTCATGAACACTCACTTCAGACCAGAGGAACTGATGATGAAAGGGCTAATTGTGGTCTGCTTTCAATCCGGAGCCTGTCTAACGTAGCGTCGTGGTCTAGATTGGCTCTTGCTCTTCCGTTGGTACTGACAAGTCGGCCAGTGTACCGGGATCTTATGACCGAGTAGGGGCAGGAAAATCGGACACTGCAGCGTTCTCAGGACTAATCGCAGTTGACTTTCTATCGGCTGTGCGGTTAAATAGCCTCATGCAGGAGACCATTCACATTTTGGCAAAGCTTGTGATCACTTCCGAGCCGATCTCCTGTTGCTCGTGTTGTTGATTTTCTTTCAACACTTCCCCAAAACCTAAATTGATTGTGTGTTCGATCAGTGTCTTGACCCAGCCTGTGCTGAGTCTGGTACTTCTGGCCGCACACGCAACACTTGGCGTCCATCAACTCTCTATCGCCTGATCTTCAGTTTGCATGGCGATCTGAGGTGTGCAGACGCGCCGGGAATCAAGAAAAAGGAAAACGGATTATGAATACGAACCACCGAATCGTCGCTAAGCAAAAGCGCTGTTGTCTCCTACCGTAGTTTCCGCACAGATGCGCTCTGCCTCGTGGCAGGGCAATCATAACCAACAAATAACATTTTCGCGCGCAAGCGCCGGCATCGCCACGGTGTGAAATCTGGCGTTGCGGTCGATCTCCTGTGCGCTCGCAATCATGGGGCTATCTATGTCTGTTCTGCGTCTCGCAAATTTATCCGCACTGAAAAGCAATCGGCTCTTCCTTGCAGTGGCGCTCTTTGCAGCGCTCATCACCACAACCGTCTTTGCCCAGGTTGAAAAGGGATTGATTACCGGCTTGGTGAAAGATAGCACCGGCGCCGTAATCAACAAAGCGCAGGTAACACTCCGCAACACGGCAAGCGGATTAGCAATCGTTACCTCCACCAATGGGGAAGGTATTTATGTTTCTCCGCCGCTTGATTCCGGCAACTACGACGTAAAAATTGAAGCTCCAGGTTTCACGGGCGTGCTCAAGCATGTGAGGCTCGAAGTTGCGCAACGCATATCTGCGGATGCAAATCTAGCCCCCGGAGGAGCTACCGAGACTGTCCAGGTAGAAGCGACAACCGTCCAATTCGATACGGAGACATCGACCGTTTCGAATATCCGCACCGAGCAGGCCGTTCATGATCTACCTCTGAACGGCCGCAACTTCGCTGAACTCCTGGGCCTGGGCGCGGGCGTCGTTCCCGGTCAATCGCAGCTCGCTGGCAGCATTCCATACGTGCAGCAGCGTGGACCATCGTCTTATGTCATCAACGGACAGCGCATGACCGATAATCGTTTCCTCCTCGACGGCATAGGAGACAACGAAAATAACAATGGGCTGGGAATCATTGTCTTTCCGCCCATCGACGCAGTGGAAGAGTTCCGCGAAGAAACTACGGATGCCGACGCGCGCTATGGACGCGCCTCGGGCGGCATCATCAACCTGGTCTTCCGATCCGGAACCAACCAGTATCACGGCGAAGTGTTCGACTTCTTCCGCAACTCCGCGCTCGATGCCAAGAATTACTTCGATACGGGCGCCAAGCCTGGATTCCGCCTGAACTCATTTGGCTTCACCTTTGGCGGTCCGCTCTTCCGCAAAGCCAATCCAAAAACCTTCTTCTTTGTGGATTACGCCGGCCAGCGCACCAGCCAGGGCCTCACCAACGTGGATACCGTACCGGACTGGGGCCCGCAAGGCGTTGGAGATTTCTCTCACTATTCCCAAGTGGTTCATGACCCCGTCACCGGCATTCCATTCACAGGCAACGTCGTGCCCTCGTCCTATCTGAATTTGCCCCAGTCGCAGGTCGGTCAAAACGTGCTGGCGCTGTTCTCTAGTAATGGCGATACTCGCAACATCGCCGGCACCACCACTGCCAACAATTTTCTCTATAACCCGCAGCGTATCGACAACTCCAATGCCGGAGACGTTAAGGTGGACCATCAGTTCACCGATGCAGACAGCGCATTTCTTCGTTATAGCCAGTCCTATGACAACATTCTTCAGCCTGGAACACTTCCACCGCCTCTGGTGGGCGCGAATACAAGCGGCCCAGCTCAGGTACCGGCATATCAGGCGGTTCTGAGCGAGACCCACATCTATTCGCCCACCACTCTCAACACCGCCCGCTTCGGTTGGTCCCGCATCTTCATTGCCGCCCATACCTTTGATAACGGATTGAATCTTCCCACGCAGCTCGGCATTCCTGGCGTCGACGTTGCCAGCAATCTAAAAGACTCGGATGGACTGCCGGTACTCAGCGACTCCGGTGAAACATCGATCGGAGATGCGGCCAACGCTCCTGCGCAGATCGGCACCAACAACTACCAGGAGAATGACAACGTCAGCCTACTCCGCGGCAAGCATTCAATTGACATTGGCGTCGAACTGGTTCGTCTGCAGTACAACATGTACCAGACATCGGCGGAGCACGGCACCATGAGCTTCACCGGAAACTACACCGGGCTCGGACTGGCCGATCTGCTTCTCGGCGCGCCCACGTCAGGAACCTATGCCTTCCAATCCGGAACCCGCGGATTCCGGCAGTTTGACCTGGCCTTCTATGCGCAGGACAACTACAAGCTCACCAGCCGCCTGACTCTGAATCTCGGACTCCGTTACGACAACTTTCTGGGCTGGCCCTGGACTGAAGTACGCAATCGCATGTACCAGTTCGACCCTTCCCTGTCGACGACGCAGGTCTATCAGGTGGGCACCAACGGAGTTACAAGAAGCGGAGCCCAAGGCAACAACACCAACTTCGAGCCACGCGCCGGGTTCGCCTTAAAGCTGACCGCGAAGAGCCTATTCCATGCCGGCTATGGTATTTACTATGCTGCGCCCGACGTGAACAGCGTCTCCGGCTTGTCCATCAACGCCCCCGATGTCGACTATTGGGCATTCAACAACTCAACCTATGGTTCTACCGGCTTCAACTGGCTCTCGAATGGTTTTGTGCACACTCCGGCAACCACCAACGCGCCGCAGGGAGCTCCTCTCTACGCCGTCAATCCCAATGTCAAGACGCCGTATAGCCAGCAGTGGCACGCCAGTGTCCAACAGGAGATTGGAACGGCAAACAGGATTACGGTTGCCTATGTCGGAAACGTCGGCGTTCATCTGGATCAGATGGTGGACATCAACCAGGCGACACCGGGAACTACGGCTATCGCCACCCGCCGTCCTTATCCGTATTTTGCGCAGATCAGTCAGTTGCAAACCAGCCAGATCTCGAATTACAACAGCCTGCAGGTGACAGCCGAACGCCGAGCCAAGTATTTGTCGTTCCTGTTTTCCTACACCTACAGTCACTCACTGGACGAGAGCTCCGGCAGTCCCGGCTCCAGTGTGAACGCCTATAACAGGCACGCGGACTATGGAGATGCCGATGAAAATATTCCAAATCGATTTGTGGGCAGCATCAACTATTCGCTGCCATTCCAGGGATCGGGCTGGCTTCGGCCCGCCGTCAAGGGATGGCAGCTCAACGCCATCCTGTCTTACTTCGATGGCCTTCCCTTCTCCGTGTCGTCAGGATCAAATTCATTGGGCCTCGCTGACGGAATCACGCCCAGGGCCAAGTTTGTCGGCACCAGCGGCAACGGCTCTCTCCCGTCCGGTCAGCGCACACTGAAGGAGTGGTTCAACACTGCCGACTTTGCCAATCCCGGCGCGCAGCAGTGGGGTGACGCCGGCCGCAATATCCTGCAAGGTCCGGGAACCAAGAATGTGGACTTTTCGGTATTCAAGAACATCACCTTGCGCGAAGACAAAACGCTGCAACTACGCTCGGAGTTCTTCAATCTCTTCAACACTCCGCAGTTCAACAATCCGAATGCTACAGTCGGAAACGGTTTCGGAACCATCAGCTCAGCAGGGTCTCCCACCACGCTCCAACGCATCTCGCGCGAAATTCAACTTGCTGCAAAGGTTAACTTCTAGGCGTTGAAGTGTCATTGAAAACTCCCTGAGTCACGCAGCTCTAACCACACGAAAGGTCGAATTCTCGGCGTCATTTGACGATCGACCTTTCCTAACATCCAAAAGGAGCAGACATGTTTCCTATGTCCATCGACCGCAGATCAATATTGCAGGGACTTACCCTCGCTCCGCTGGCTTATGCCACGGGAGCCACCGCCTACTCTCAAGAGAAGCCTACCAAACTCACCGTGGAGGACGCCGAAGTCTTTCATGTGAAGGTCAACAAGCGAGGCAATTGGACCATCGTGCGATTGAATACAAGCGGCGGCGTCACCGGTCTCGGCGATGCTTCGCAAAGTGGCGATGACAACCGTACCCTTATCTATATCAAGCAGTTTGCCGCCCTCTTGAAGGGCCAACCCATCTTCGCTGTCGAGTGGTTTCGCAAGGCCGCGTCCCCAATGATCGCGCAATTTGGCACTCCTGCGGTCGTCGCCGCGTGTGCGCTCGAACAATGCCTTTGGGACATTCAGGGGAAAGCCTATTCGGTCCCAACCTACGATCTGTTCGGCGGTCGCATTCAGGACCGCATTCGCCTCTACGCCAACATTAACCGCTCCACTGACCCACGCACTCCGGAAGGCTTTGCCAGTATGGCTGAGAAGGCCATTGCCGCCAGCTTCGATGCCGTAAAGCTGGCCCCGTTCGACGAAACTCCCTTCGGCCTGACAGACAAAGACCAGATTGAGCAATTCAAGGTTCGCGGCATTGCCTGCGCCGCGGCCGTTCGCCAAGCCATCGGCCCCAACCGCGATCTTTTAATCGACGGCCACAGCCACTTCAATCTCGAAGATAGTTTGGATCTAGCCAGACGCCTCGAACCGTTGAAGCTTTTCTGGCTCGAAGAGGTCACGCCAGCCAAGCCCGTCGAAAATCTCGCGCAAGTCAACAAAGCCGCAATTATGCCGACAGCAGGCGGAGAATCCATTCGCGGCGTCCAGGGCTTCTATCCCTACATCAAGGCCGAAGCCGTAGGCATTGTGATGCCCGACGTAAAAATATGCGGCGGAATGCTCGAGCTCAAGAAAATCGCCGGCCTCGCTGAAGGAGCCGGACTGATCACTTCTCCCCACGGTCCGGCAAGCCCAATAGGCAATCTGACCGCGGCACATGTAATTGCCACCGTGACCAACTTCAACATACTGGAGTTCTCCTATGGAGAAGTCCCCTGGCGCGCCGAGCTTATTGACCCACCCGAGCAGATCATAGACGGTGGTCTGGCACTCTCCAGCCGTCCCGGACTCGGCGTCACACTGAATGAAAAAACCGCCGCAAAATACGCAGTCTCCTGAATTACGAATTCTGGTCTGTGCCATGATTTGCATCCCCCGGTGAATCCCATCGGAGCATGGACGCCATATGGGCGAGAACCGGGTAGTGTCCGTATGGTCGCCTTCCGTAGTTATGATTCAGCTGATAACGCTGCTTGACCGGGGTTCAATGCATCGGATGGATTGTACCCCGCGCCGGATTTGATACGAACGGCAGCATATCCTGCGCAGGGCGGGAGATGATGCCGCTCGGATCAAAGATTCGTAACGGGAAGTCGGCCAGCGTTCAGGAATGTGGCCGGAGGCCGGGATCTCAAACTGTCATCTAAGGAGACTCTGCACAAGTTCTGCGTCCACAGCCTGATTGCTTAATCTCATAGTTGTGAGGTGGGAGCGATGAAGCAGCGGAGTCTGGCGAGTCAGGGTATGTTCGAGAAGTACGGTCGGAAGTCCCGTCGTGAGCTGTTTCTGGACGAGATGGAGAAGGTGGTTCCGTGGTCTGGCCTTGAAGCACTTGTGCGTCCGCACTATGCGAAGGCAGGCAATGGGCGGCAGCCGGTGGGTCTGTCGATCATGCTGCGGACCTACTTCGTACAGCAATGGTTCAACCTGTCGGACCCCGGAGTGGAAGAGCTGCTGTACGAGTCTCCGGTGGTACGCAGGTTCGTTGGCGTCGATCTCGGCATCGCTTCTGCGCCGGATGAGACGACGGTGCTGCGGTTCCGTCATCTGTTGGAGAAGCACGATCTGGGTGGGATGATGCTGGACGCGGTGAACGTGCATCTGGAGGCCAAGGGCATCAAGATCCAGACGGGTACGATCGTGGATGCGACCATCATCCACGCGCCTTCTTCGACCAAAAACAGCACCGGCGAACGCGACCCTGAGATGCGCCAGACCAGGAAGGGTAACCAGTTGTACTTCGGGTTGAAGGCGCACATCGGCGTGGATGCGAAAGAGGGCACAGTGCATACGCTGGTGACCACGTCTGCCAATGTGGCGGACTCGACGGTGCTGCCCGACCTGCTGCATGGCGAGGAACGCAAGGTGTGGGGCGACGGCGGCTATCAGGGACAGACCGAGGCGATCAAAGAAGCTGCCCCGAAGGCGCAGGACATGACCTGCCGAAGGACGAAGTTCAAGCACTATGTGGACGAGTTACAAAAGAAGAAGAACCGGAGTAAGTCCAGCGTGCGGGCCAAGGTAGAACATCCGTTCCGCATCCTGAAGCGGATCTTCGGCTTCGACAAGGTGAGATACCGGGGTCTTGCGAAAAACCATCACCGCCTATGCACCAACTTCGCCCTGGTCAACCTATACATGCACCGCAAACGTCTGCCAGTGCTCGGGTAAAACTGCGCCCCGAGGCAGCGAAACAGGCGTCAAAACGAATACAACCGCTCTCAAACAAGCCCAAACGACTCATGTGCCTTCAACACTCGATGCCGTCAGGAAATCACGACCCTGCGCAGAGGTTCCCTAACGGGGCTTTGCGTAAAATGAGAAATAACGTTCCCAAAATACAGTGTTCAGTAAGTTAGATTCCCGCCCACGTCTTCGGCGGATGAGACTCTGGACTGCCAGGCTTCGATTAAGTCAGCGGCGGAATAACGTTGCATTCGGTGGCTGGATTGATTGTATTTAGCAGACTACTTAATCGGCTGGGGGATTGGTCACAGCATCTGCGTCCGGCCATAGTTCGGACGTGCAACGGTCCTCGCCGACGCCGACGCAAAAGGTGTCCGTTGTGAACTCGGCATCAATGGACGCGAGAGCCGTGCAGAGTTTCTCGTACGCC
>Ga0224555_1001877_pt1 | contig 26747 bp, 20 predicted proteins | sample 714S23034metaG_FD_180687 | JGI IMG/M metagenome (GOLD analysis project Ga0224555, IMG submission 180687) | Peat soil microbial communities from Stordalen Mire, Sweden - 717 S2 30-34 | ecosystem: Environmental > Terrestrial > Soil > Wetlands > Peat | place: Sweden: Norrbotten County, Stordalen...
GGCTGGGCCTATAGACCGGCCTTGCATGACCAGACTCTTTTCCACGCCCCGATCCTGCATGGCCTTCCAGGCAGAGTCCAGCCCAAAATGAAACTTTTTCGACTTTTTTGCTTGCCTTCAAGCCCGGCCGTCCCTTATACTGCCCGGCAGTCAAACGGAAAGACGTGAATAGTTACAAAGCCGTAGTGTGGCGGGAGTTGCCCCTGAGTTGGCGCTGGGGGCCGCGCTTGCTTGGGATGATTTGTGCCAGCATGACCGTGGCCTTGCCAATCCAGGCGGCCAATCCCGTCTGGTTGTTGGCAGCGACAAGCGACCGCCTGCAAGCCAGGCCGGACGCGACACTCCCGTTGACAGGCGGCGCGACGAATGTCCGTCCTCCCCAGGCAGCCAACAACCCCGCCGCGTCGGGAAATGAGGACAAGGCTCAGTCAACTCAGTCCGTTGCCTATCTGGTTCACTTCGTCGACATCGAGGAGAACAATAAAACCGGTCAACGCGAACTCGCCGCGCTGTTTGGCCGGCATCCAGAAGAACCCAAAATGGAACGCGGTCCGGCCACGGATTTATTTCCGCATTTGAAATTGCCATCGCAACGCAATGTCACCGCCGATCGCTCGCAAACTGAAGGCCAGGTGGCCGTTCTTAGCCGTGAAAGGTTCACCGATCTGTACGGGCGGTTATCGGCCCAAGGCGTGAATTTGCTGCATGCGCCGCGCGTGCAAACGCTGGCCGGAAGGCAGGCGCGCGTCTCAACTCTTGACGTCAAGACGATTGTCTTTGATGTGAAAGCAACCTATGGCACATCCTTGCATCCTCAAGCAGACATCAATTACGAAACCGGCGAGGTCCAGCTTGGCCCGACAACGGACATCATCCCCGAGCGAGCCGGCGACGGGTGGCGCCTCGTCGTGGTGGCCAAGTTTGTCGAGTTCCTCGGTTATGACGACCCGGGAAAGGCGGCGCCCCAGGCGGGGAACTGGAGCGATTCCAATTTGCCCGTTTTTGAACCGGCAAAAGCGATGTTGCCGAGGCCTCATTTCCGTGTGCGCCAAACGCAAGGCTCCGCTGTCGCCAACTTGGGCCAAACCGTCGCTCTGCGCGGACCGCTTGCGACGGAGACGGAAAACGTCAAGGGCGGGTTCCTTCGATCCGGCGGCATCCAGACCACCACCAACCGGTTTTATGTTTTCGTAACCGTTGAGTCTGCTCAAAACTAAAGTGACCGCGGGCTAAACCAGCGGCAGGGGAGGGAATGGGCGGCCCAGCATCGGTTCGCTTTTGGTCGTGAGCCATTCTCCCTCTTGCTCTTGCTCCTACTCCTAATCCTATTCCTACTCCTAATCCTAATCCTAATCCTACTCCTAATCCTAATCTTAATCCCTTCTTATTCATACGCGAGAGAAGAGGATTAAGATTAAGATTAAGATTAAGATTAGGAGTAGGAATAGGAAGAAAAAGTCAGGCAGGCGGCAATTCAACTTGATGCCTGATGGGGATGGCGCATGATGGGATGGAAGAAAGTTCAATTTGAACGTGGCAGAACCCATATTAGCGCCAACATTGATCCGCACCGCCGTGGCCTACGGCGTGGCGCTGGGCGGGGGCTTGTTGAGCGCGCTGCTGGCCCGGACCCATAGACAATTGTGCGCGCTCATCAGCCTGGGCGCGGGCACGCTCCTGGGCGTGACCGTCTGTGCCATCGGGCCGGAATGCTGGAAGGGATTGGCTCCCTGGCAATTCGTGCTGGGCGTCGGATCGGGCTACGCGCTTTTCGCCATCATCAGCAAGTACATCTTCCACGTTTGCCCGGCGTGCGCGGCCAGCCACTTCGACGAAGCGGCCACGCACCGGTTTGGCGAGATCGCGGTGGCCATGATGATTGCCCTGGCCATTCACTGCACGGTGGATGGCCTGGCGCTGGCGGCGGGAGGCCAGGAAAGCGCCGGGCCGGTTCCCACCCACTGGCTCGATATGTCGGTGACCATGGCCATTTGCGTGCATAAGGCGCCGGAAGGATTGGCGCTGGGCGCGTTGCTGCTGGGCGCGGGCTACCATCGGGGGCGCATGCTCTGGCTGGTGGCGGCGGTGGAATCCACCACCATTTTGGGCGGCCTGCTGGGCTGGTTCGTGTTCCGCAGCGTCTCCAATCTCTGGGTGGACCTGGCCTTGGCCAACGCGGGCGGCGGCTTCATCTTCCTGGCCACTCATGCGGTCCTGGGCGAGATCATGAAACATGAGAAGAAGATCGTCGTGGTCAGTTTCGCCGCGGGCTTTTGCGCCATCGCCGCGTTGATCCTGATTTTCCGCCTGCAGGCGGATTGAGGCGGCGGGGTGCGCGCCCCGGAAATGATTACACGCCGCCAGGGTGGTATCCGATGGCGCGGTCCAGATAGGAGCGTTCGCCGGGCTTCCTGGCATGAAGATCAATTTCCAGGAAAAGGCCGACCGCTTGCGCCCCGCGGCCATTGTCGCGCAGGGCCTCAAAGCCGTATCCGTAAGTGCCCATGATCTGCCAATGGCCGGAGCGCGCCCGGTAGCCAAGGGCCACACCGGCCCCGGAATTGAAGGCGCCGGGCTGCGCCGTGCCCGGCAAATAATCCACCACCGCCAGCCCGCCCAAGGGGCTTATGCGCCAGGTCTTGTCGGCCGTCAGCGGCACGGTGTATTCGCCGTTGAAGGAAATGAAATTGCGCGCGCTCAATTCCTGATAGAAATAGCCCGGAATCGAAAGCGGAAACTCCGAGGCCAGCGGCATGGTGCCTCCCAGCCGGTAGGCGCTGAAGCGGTCGGCGTCTCCGGTGGTTCCGGCCGTGAAGTTGACATCAAAACTCTGTTTGGATTCCGGCATCGTGTAAATGAGCAGCGAGCGCATCCAGAACAGTCCCGACGTCTGCGCCAGGTCCCGGTCGCCGTCCACGCCGTAGGAGCCGGAGTGGGAGCGGAACTGCCCCTCGTACCAGACGGAGACTTCCATGGCCAGCTCGGGCCGCAACAGCGGCTCGCGTCCGCCCAGGCGCAGGCCCACCCGCCAATCAAAGGACGAATGGTCGGGCGGGAGGACGAAGCCCGGCTCGTCTTTATCCGTGCGGTGATAAACGGAGTAATGCTCTTTGATGCGCGCGACTCCGCTTAAGGGAATGAGCTTGCCCGGATCGAACAAATGATAGACCGAGAGGGACCCTTCGGCGCTGTCCCCCATAAAAGATTCTTCCGGCAAATATTTACCTTTTTGGAATTCGTAGTAATTATCGGCGAACCCGCCGCCGGCCAGGCCGATGCCCAGGTCCGTGTGCGGCCCCAGCAACCCCACCAACCCCACTTCGGAATCCAGATAAACCGGCGCCAGGGCCAGGCGCAGGGTGACGTTGGTGTGGAGGAAATTCGGCTCGTTCACGTAATAATAGCCATACGCAGCGATGGGCGCGGCGCCGCGCGTTGATTGCGTGGCGCCCGCCTGCAGCAACTCTCGCAACTCAGGATCAACCTGTCCCAGAGCGACGTGAGCGCCCAGTGAAACCGTCAAAGCGAGCAGCAGCCCGCGGCATTTCTCCATGCGGGGTATATTACAGTCATTTCGCGGCAAATCAACTTTTTTGGGTTGTCTTTCCTTAATCTTAATCTTAATCTTGCTCCTAATCCGCGCGCTGGAGGGGGACGAGATTAAGATTAAGAGGGGAACCCCAAAAAGTGGAATGCGCCCAAGGCGTGGAAACCGCGCTGAAACTGCTTGAATTGGGAGCCGCACGGTTCTAACGTCTCTCTTGGCCGCGTGCGCGCTGATGCGTTCGCGCCAAGGATAAATTAAGATGAAGAAATTTTTTGGCCTGATTATGCTGTCGGCACTGTTGACCGGCTGCACCTCCATTACCAACCTCGCCCCCTCGCGTTTGCCGCGAGACTCCGCCGGCTATTACCGGGTGGAGGCCGCCTGGTCCAGCCAGAAACAAGCCATTATTCCCGGCTCCTTCAAACCTTTGGTGGTGGTGGACGGTTATGACACTTACCCGATGACCCCCGTCCGCACGGTCAAAGACCGCTGGGAGGCCTTCATCCCGGTGCCGGCGGACAAGGACATCGTGCTCTACCATTTCAAATTCGACTGGACGGAAAGAACCATTCACGGCCCGCGCCCCAACAGCTTGCAGTCGCCCGAATACGAATTGCGCGTCAAGTAAATGCTCTCTCACGGCGCGCCCGGGCCGCGCGGCGCCAGGGCCGCTTCATATAATTGCGCGAAATCCTTCTCGCCGACGGGTCGCGGATTGAAGCCGGCGGTCCATTGGCGGGCCGCTTCGGCCGCCAGCATGGGGATGTCCGACGGCGTGACCGGGCACTCGGCCAGCGAGCGCGGCATGCCGGCCAGATTCAGGAGCCATTCCACCTTGGCGGCCAGCCCGGCGGCAGTGGCCTCGCCCAACTCATCGTAGAGCCGGGCGGTTTGGGCCTCGGCCGCGTTGAAACGGATGACGGCTGGAAGCATCAGCCCGACCGCCTGACCGTGCGCGAGGTGAAAATGTGCGGTCAGGGGATTGGCGGCGGCGTGGGCCGCGCCGAGCATGCTGTTCTCGATGGCTAGTCCGCCCAGCGCCGCGCCCAGCAGCATCCCCGCGCGCGCCTGGAGATCCCCGCCCTGTTGCAGCACCCGCGGCAGGAATGTCAAACAAAGGCGCAAGGCCTCCTTCGAATAAGTCAGCGACAGCGCGTTGCGCTTCCGGGTCACCGCCGTTTCCAGCGCGTGTGAGAGCGCGTCAATCCCCGCGCAGGCGGTCACGCGCGGCGGCTGGGACAAGGTCAGCGCTGGGTCCAGCAGGGCGACGCGCGCGGCGGCTTTGGAGTCGCCGCAGGCCATTTTTTGGCCCGTCGCGGCGTCGGCGATGAGGGCGAAGGATTGGCATTCGCTGCCGGTGCCGGCGGTGGTCGGAATGGCGATGAGCGGCAGCATCGGGCGCGCGGCCTTGCCCACGCCCCAATAATCCCGCATTCGCCCGCCATTAGTCAACAAAAAGTTGCAGCCCTTGGCCGTGTCCATGCTGCTGCCCCCGCCCAACCCAACCAGCCCGTCAATGCCGACCTCCCGCGCGGCCGCCAGGCACGCCTCCACGTCGTCGGTGGCGGGGTTCTCGCGCACCTTGTCAAACAACGACACGGCCACCCCCGCCCGTTCCAGGGATTGGCGCACGCGTTCGGCGTGGCCCACCGCCACGACGCCCGGATCGGTCACCAGAAGGACGCGCTTGAGGCCCGTTTCGCGGGCCAATTCCCCGGCGCGGGCGGCGGCGTCCAGGCCGAAGACGATGCGCGTGCGCGGCTGGTAATCGAAAGGGCTGTCGGACGGGGAGAACGTGCTCATGGAGCGATCTCCAGGGCGCGCCGCCGGTAGAGGAATTCAAACATGTTGCCTTCGTGCGGCTGGTCCCAGGAAACAGTCATGGTGGAAATGGGGCCGATATTAAGGCGCTCAATGAGCGGGGATTCCACCAGTTGCGCCAGAAAGGCCTCGTCGCGCGTGATGGCCGTGACGGCCAAAGACGGCCCAATGTTGGCCAGCATGGCCGCCTGCGGCACGCCCACCACGCTGGCATAAGGGAAGAGAAACTCGCGGTTAGCCAGCGGGTGCGCGAAGGACTCGCACCGCACGAGGGTGGGCCGCAAGTAAAGGCCGCCTTCAAACCGGACTTTGCGCGGGCCGCCGCGGCAGGCCGCCGTCACGTCGCGCGCGCCCGGCGTCTGAAAGCCCTCCTCGATGGCGTTCTCGATGAAATCCGCCATTTTGGCGTTGGCGAAACCGGCCAGCCGGGCGTTTTCATCGTCGGCGGGCAATGGCGCCACGGGTCCCAGCCGGCGCGCGAGGGCGTCGGCGATTTCGTCCGCATATTTGGGAACGACAATGGCGGAAGCGTTGATGCAACTGCGCCCGCCGTTGTCGGAAATGGAGGAAATCAGCACGTCCAGGAATTCCGGCCAGCGTTCGATTTGGTCATCGCCGATGAGAATTTTGCTGTAGCCGGGGCCGTGGATTTGGATGGCCGGATTGTTGGCGTAGGCCGCGGTCGTGTTCTTGTCGCCAAAGAGAAGCGCGCGCCCGCATCCGCGGAGAATTTCACCCGCGCCCTCGTGGTCCGCCGGATAAAACCCGAAAGCCTCCGCCGGGCAGCCGGCCGCGATAAAGGCCTGGATCAGGCGAAAAGGCGTCCACGGCTCCTCACGTCCCGGCTTGATGACGACGGGAATTTTCAACGCGATGGCCGGCAGCCAGAGGGAATTGACGGCCGGGGAATTGCTGGGCATGACCAGGCCCAAGCTCTGCGAGGCCGGATAAAAGCACAGGCGCTGCCCATACCCTTTGTCCAAAACCGACAGGTCCAGTCCGCGCGTCAGGCCGTTCAAAATAACCGGGATATGGGTCAGGGCTGCGTGGATTTTGGCCATATTGCGGCGCACCATGACATGCGGCAGACCGCTGCTGGCGGAAAGCGATTCCACGTATTGACGTGGCGATTGCGCCGCGCCGCCGTCCAGCGGGAGCGTGCCTTCGAGAAAATGCGCGCCCGCCTGCGCGCAAATTTCCAGCAGGCGCGCGACCGGTATTTTTTTCAGCGCGTCGCGCCCCTCGGAAATGCGGGCCAAATCCTTGCGGATGATGCCGCCGTTGACCTGGCTGACCGTGGCCAGAACTTCGCCGGAGCGGCCATCGAGAATAGTGCTTTGATCGAGACTTTCGTAAGCTCGACCGCGTCGCAGAGCTGGAATATGTGGCACACTCATTCGCAAATCCGTTCGTAGCAAGATATAGCCAACGCCGCCCATTGCCAGCGGGATTTTGTGCAATAAAATGGCCCGCCTTCCGAAATTGCCGGGCGCAAAGAAAAAGCTTTTTTGAATTCAAGGACCACGTTTAATATTGAGGTTTGTATGACACTTGTGCTCGCGTCTATGAAAAGATTTTGTTCCCGGCCTGCTCCGCTTTGCAAGGTTCTCCCCGGCCCTTGGATCGTCCTGTTGCTGATCGTGTTTCAGCCGGCCTTGTTTGCCCTCGACATCGAACGGCTGTGCTGTGAAGACCTCAAACAACCGGAGGGAATTGATGCCGCCCAACCGCGCCTGAGCTGGATCTTAAAGTGCCAAAAACACTCCGTGCGCGGTGAGCGTCAAAGCGCTTACCAGGTGTTGGTGGCGCGCAGCCCGGAAAAGCTGGCGGCGAACCAGGGCGATCTGTGGGACAGCGGGCGCGTGGCTTCGGAACAGTCCACCTGCGTGCGCTATGAGGGCGCGCCGCTGGTTTCAGGCCAGGAATGTTTCTGGAAAGTGCGCGCCTGGGACAGCGAGGGGAAACCCGGTCCCTGGAGTGAAGCGGGGCGGTGGAGCATGGGATTGCTGGCCCCCGGCGACTGGCAGGCGCGATGGATCGGACTGGACGAAGCGGGGCCGGAGCCAGCTTTGCGGCAAGACCGCCGCTTGCCGGCGCGCTGGTTGCGCAAGGAATTTGCCGTCAAGAAAAAAGTTCGCCGGGCAACCGTCTATTACTCGGGTCTGGGAAGCTCGGAACTCTATATCAACGGCCAAAAAGCGGGGGATGAGGTGCTTTCGCCCGGGTTGGCGGAGTATTCCAGGCGGGTTTTCTATATGACCCATGAGGTGGCGCGGCTCTTGCGACCGGGCGCCAATGCCCTTGGCGTGACGCTCGGCAATGGCTGGTATTTCGGTCCCCGCGGCAAGGAGTTCTATGGCAGCCGCAGTTTCGGTTTTCCCAAACTCCTGCTGCAAATGCGCATCGAATACCAAGACGGCTCCTCAACTATCGTGGTCAGCGACGGAACCTGGAAATTGACGACCCAAGGCCCGATCCGGGCGAACAACGAGTATGACGGGGAGGAATACGACGCCCGGATGGAACTTGGGCGTTGGAGCCTGCCCCGCTATGACGATTCCCAGTGGCAACCTGCTCACCTGGTCAGCTCCGCCAGCGGCGCGCCCCCCCGGATACTGACGGGAGACGCCCCGGTGGAATCCGGCCCATTGTTGATATGCTCGAATCTTTCAGCGCAGAGGATCGAGCCAATCCGCGTCACGCAAACCCTCAAGCCTGTTGCCGCCACCGAACCTTCGCCCGGCACTTTCATTTTCGATATGGGCCAGAACATGGTTGGCTGGTGCCGGCTTCACGTCTCCGGCCCGCGCGGCGTGGCAGTCTCGCTGCGGCACGCCGAAAGGCTCAAACCCGACGGCGCGCTCTATGTGGATAATCTCCGCTCGGCGAAGGCGACCGACCGTTATGTTCTGAAAGGAGAAGGCAAAGAAGCGTACGAGCCGCGGTTCACCTATCATGGATTTCGGTACGTGGAGGTGACCGGCTATCCGGGCAGGCCGCCGCTGTCCGCGCTGGAAGGCAGGGTCGTGCATGATGACTTGGAAAGCGCCGGGGAATTCGCCTGCTCGGAGCCGTTGCTGAACCGGATTTGCCACAATATCCGCTGGGGTTTGCGCGGCAATTACCGCAGCTTCCCCACCGATTGCCCGCAACGCGACGAGCGGCTGGCCTGGCTGGGCGACCGCGCGGTGGAAAGCAAGGGCGAGTCCTATCTGTTCAACACCGCCGCGATCTACCGCAAATGGTTGCAGGATATGGCCGACTCGCAGAAAGCGTCCGGCAGCGTGCCTGATATCTGTCCCCCCTACCGCTTTGCGTATTCGGACAACGTCACCTGGCCGAGCACCTCCGTCATCATCCCAGCCGAGCTGTTCGAGCAGTTTGGCGACATCACCGTCATCCAGGAGCACTATGTCTGCATGAAAAATTGGATGGACTACATGGGGCGCTTCGTCACCAACGGCATCATGCCACGCGACGCCTACGGCGACTGGTGCGTTCCGCCGGAAGACCCCCAACAGATTCATTCCAAGGACCCCAAGCGCAAAACCATCGGGTCCCTGCTGGCCACCGCTTATTTCTATAAGGATGCCCGCCTCATGGGCGAATACGCCGCGCAACTGGGCAAGACCGAGGATGCGGCGCATTTCAACGGCCTCGCGGAAACCCTCAAGGCCGCGTTCAACGCGAAATTCCTCCACGACAGCCAGTACGACAACGGCTCCCAGACTTCCTGTGTGCTGCCTCTGTCTTTCGGCCTGGTTCCCGAGGACGCACGACCGCAGATCTTCGACCACTTGCTCGCCAAAATCCAAACCGAGAGCCGGGGGCACATCGGCACGGGCTTGGTTGGCGGTCAATGGCTCATGCGGGTGCTCTCTGATAATGGGCGCCCCGATGTCGCTTGCCGGATCGCCACCCAGCGGACCTATCCAAGCTGGGGCTACATGGTCGAAAAGGGCGCCACGACAATCTGGGAATTATGGAATGGGGACACCGCCGACCCGGCGATGAACTCCGGCAATCACATGATGCTGGTGGGCGACCTGGGCATCTGGCTGTTCGAAGACCTGGCCGGCATCAAGCCCGACCCGGCGCAGCCCGGCTTCAAGCACATCCTCATGCGACCGGAGCCGGTTGGGAACCTGACCTTTGTGCGGGCGACGCACCGGTCGCCCTACGGCTTGGTCAGCAGCGATTGGAAGAAGGATTCGAAGGGCTTCCATTGGAATGTCACCGTGCCTGTCAATGCCACGGCGACGCTTTACGTCCCGGCTCAGTCCGTGGACGCCGTCAAGGAAAGCGGACGGCCAGCTTTGAGCGCCCGCGGGGTAAAATTCGCCCGCATGGAGGGCGGCTGCGCCATTTTCGAAGTTGGCTCAGGCAGCTATGCCTTCGATGCCAGGCCTTGACCTCGCTTATCAGCAGCCTTGCCTCAGCCAGATATTCAGAGGCCCTTCCTGGTGTCTCCCGGTGTCCTGACACCTGCACCCTGCACAACAGCGCGGGCAAAATGCGTTGGGGAGAGATTTTCATCGTTCTTTATTCCTTCCAGGTGGGCGACATGGCGCGAAGCTTGGCGGCAACTTGGGGGAAGGTTTCCAGGAAATAATCCATGTCCTCGTCGGTGTTGTCCTGGCCGGGCGAAAGGATGAGGGCGGCTTGCGCCAGAGCGGGGTCAAGGCCAATGGCTTCCAAAACGTGCGAGGCGCGCAGCGATTTGGTCACGCAGGCCGACCCGCTGGCCACGGCGATGCCACGGGTGTCCAACAGCAAAAGCTGGCCCTCCCCTTCGGTGCCTTCGGTGGAAATGTTCAGGTTGACGGGACTGCGGCGCGGGCCGGGTTCGGGTCCATTGAGCTTGAGACGCGGCACGCCGGCGCGCAGGCCGTCCCATAAACGCCGTTGCAGGCGCGCGCAGTGGCGGACGCGGCGCGGCAATTCGCGCAGCGCGATTTCCGCCGCCACCCCCGCTCCGACGATGCCCGCCACGTTCTCCACCCCGGCGCGGCGGCCGCCCTCCTGATCGCCTCCGTGCAACAAGGAGGTCAGGCGCGCGCGGCGGTGGCGGTAGAGCACCCCGACTCCCTTCGGCCCGTAAAAGCGATGCGGCGAAAAAGAAAGCAGGTCCGCGCCCAAAGCCTGGACATCCACCGGCAACCAGCCGGCCGCGGCCTCGGCATCCACGTAAAGCGGAATGCCTTTTTCGTGGGCGATGGCGGCGATTTCAGGGATGGGTTGGATCGTTCCAATCTCGTGATTGACCAGGTGGACGGCGATTAAAATGGTTTTGTCCGTGACGGCGGCACGCACGGCGGCCGGGTCAATGAATCCCTCGGCATTGACCTGGACGCGAGCGCAGGCGAAACCCTGTTGTTCCAGGAAGGCGGCCGAGTTCAGGACGGACGGATGTTCAATGCGGCTGACGACCAGATGCCGTCCGTGGCGCTGTCCCGCCCAGCAGACGCCTTTGACGGCGAGATTGGCGGATTCCGTGCCGTCGGAAGTAAAGATGATGTCTTCGGGCGATGAGGCGTTAATGAGGCGGGCGGCCTGGGCGCGGGCCGTTTCCAGCGCGTCGCGCGCACGCAAGCCGTGCTGGTGGGGCGAGGACGGATTGCCGAAGGCCCCGGCCAGGAACGGTTGCATCGCCGCCAGCGCCTCTGGCAACAACGGCGTGGCGGACTGATGGTCGAGATAGACGTGCCGCATAGTCTTGGGTGGCTTCTCTTACTCTTGCTCTTAATCTTAATCTTAATCTCTTTTTGGAATGCTGAAGAAGATTAAGATTAAGATTAAGATTAGGAAAGACAACCTTAAAAAGTGGAATGCGCCCGGAATAGGGATTATTTCATATCCGGGCTTGCAATTTGGCAAACCTTGGTTAGGTTCAACCCCCGCCGTTCGATAGACGGGTGGCGGATTAAATAAACGACTTTTATGGCATCAGCAAACGATTTACGCAAGGGCATGGCGATCCTTTACAACGGCGACGTGACCGTGGTCCTGGAGACGCAGCATCGCACGCCGGGCAACCTGCGCGCTTTTGTGCAGGCGACCCTCCGCAGCATCAAGACCGGCAAGGCTTCCGACGTTCGCTTCAGTTCCACTGAAAAAATCGAAATCGTTCCAATGATGACGCGGAAGATGGATTTCAGTTACAAGGACGGCGACGATTTCGTGTTTTCCGACCCGGAAACCTACGAAACGACCACGCTGACGCCCGAAGTGGTGGGCGACGCCAAGAATTACCTGGTGGAAAACGGCCCCGTCACGGTGACGTTTGTGGATGACAAGGCCGTCTCCCTGGAAATGCCTTCCAGCGTGGTGCTCACGGTGGCCGACGCGCCCGACGGCATTCGGGGTGATTCTTCCAACAACGTGCAGAAGCCGATCAAGCTGGAAACCGGCATCACGGTGCAAGCCCCGCTGTTCATCAAGACGGGCGAGAAGATCAAAGTGGACACCCGCACCGGCAAGTACATGGAACGGGCGTAGGCAGATTTGGAGCATAAGTCAGAGCGCGCCGGCCAAAATCTCCCGCTGTTCTTCGACGGTGAGGATGATCGGGTTGGCCTTCATGCTGCCGGCCTTGGACCCTTTTTCAATGACCTCCGCCATGTCCGCCGCCGCCAATCCATAACTGCCCAGCGGCGGAATGCGCAAATCACTCACCAATTGGCGCACCCAGGCCACGCCATCGTCGGCGGTGGCGGCGGCTTGGCCGGTCACCAAACGGGCGACTTCCTCGTAGCGGCGCAAGGCGTCGTTGCGGGGTTCGCGCTGGCGCAGGGCGCGCAGGTTGGCCTGCATGACATGCGGCAGGAGGGCGCCGCAAATCGCTCCGCGCGGCCAAGATTCGGCTTGCTGAATTCTGCGCGATGCTGTAACCTCCATCCTCGACAATGTTGCTCTATGGCGCCAAGTCAAGCGCGCGTGAAGACATGCCGCCAGCGGGCGGATAAGCACTTGTTAATATGACAGTTGGAGAGGTGGCAGAGTGGCCGAATGCGGCGGTTTGCTAATCCATATCGGCCTTGCGCGACAATGGCATGAACATGCGCGAAACCATTGCAAATAAAGGAGATAATGGCAGTTCAGTCAAGACTATTGAAATGTCGCAAAAACGCACGGTCACGCACTTTTGATGTTGCATTCTGTTGCACGGGCTTTGTCCACCCTCCATTCTGCGGGCGCAACGCTTCGGCGTTGCCTTCGTTCCATCGGCCTATGCGGACACAGTTAATGCGACCCGGTGGCGCGGGCGGGCGGGTGATGGCCCTGGCCACGGCTGACTGGTTGCGCGGATCGGAAAGCGGTTGATTGTGAGCCGGGCGCGGCCTGGTCGCATGTTGCCCGGCCCCCGGCTGGAGTGACCGTCACCGCCCCACCTACCCCGGCACCCCCTTTCGGGATGTCCAATATCGTCATGCCCCGTCTAATACTTTGGATGTTTTTGAAAACTTTTTGAACCCTTGCGGTTCGTTCGGAATGATGACGGGATTGGCAAATTCGGGGTGTCGCATGTCCAAGCACGCTGGCGTCGGCCCGGCATCCAGTGGCGGGCGTCGAGACCGGGCAAGGCTTCGTAAGGAATCTCTTTTTTCCGGCCCGACCGTCTCCACCCGTCCACCGGGGAGGGGGACTTTGGCCGGGTGCCTGTTTATGCCGACCTGCCTTTTGCGCGCGGCATATTTTTGGAAAATTGCCTCCGTCCTTTCCCCGGCTTCTTCCCCTCCCTTCCCAAACAACTCGGCCAGCGGCGATTGAGCGACTTCCCCAATGCAACATTTCATCCTGCGGTTTTCTTTCGCTTGGGGCGAAATCGGCCCGCAGCCATTTCCTCAACCTTGCCAGCGGCTTTCAAGACTGCTTCAAGGCTGTAATCCGGCAGTTCTTGATCGTTTTGCAAATATCCAGCGAGATACTCAACCGCACCAATGTCCAAAGCCATTCTCTCAGCGATGATGTAGGCAACCGCCTCGGCCTCAAACTCCTTGACTGGCTTCGATAATCCAGTGCGACCTGACCACCAGCCGTTTTCCGACCAGCCTAAATGGCCGCAAAAAACATGGCCCAATTCGTGAGCGAGAGTCGCCAGTTTTTGGGGGGGCGAGTGTTTGTTGTTCAAGGAAACGTGAAACTCGTAAGACGGCCCTTTAGTCCGCTCGACGCGCCCGGCCATGTCGGTGCCGTAGTCACGCTCCTCGATCACAATTCCAATGGACAAGCAAGCTCCCGATATTTTTTCAAATGCCCCTGGCGTCGGCTGGCCTTTAGCTGGGAAGGGGTTTTCCACAATGGCGGGCACCGTGGATAAACCCTCGCTGATTGGTTCAGTGTCGCTTAAATCAAAGACGAAGGCGACTGGTCCCATTGTTCGCAGGATCACATACGGGCGTCTGGCGGGTTTTACTTTGCGACCGTAATCCCTTTCCCAGTCCGGCGCGCGCAAGGCATACCGGATGCCAGGATTTTGAACATGCAACAGCATGGCATTAAAGGGAGCCAGATGAGGAAATCGACGGCTGAATTCCACGAGTTCCTTGAAATCTCCCGATGAACGATAGGCCAGGGCGCGCGAAACCAGTTCATCCAGCATCCGCTTGGAATCGGAAGCGTCGGCTTGGGGATTCACCCGTTCGTTCATTTGAACAGTCCTTAACGTGAGTAAACCTGAAAATCCAACTGTGTGAACTTCACACGATTATTGAGCCGATTTTTCTTACAAGTCAAGCGTGCGGACTTCGCACGCGATGAAGAAAACCCGGAAGGCAACACAGCGGAATGAAATCGGCAGGCGCGTCAGAGAGGCGCGTCTTCGCTGCAAACCGCCGGTTTCACAGGAGGACCTGGCTGGCCGACTGGCGGCGACGGGCATTTTGATGGACAGGAGTGCAATATCCCGAATCGAAAATCAGACGCGGTACATAATGGATTATGAGATTTCGGCAATCGCCCGCGCCCTGAAAACATCCGTTACGTCGTTGTTTGGAGGACAGTAACGATTGCGCATTCGCTTCGTTTCTGCTTAATCGACCGGCTCCTTTTATGGCTCGGCGTGCGGCCAGGGGGGCCGACGGCGACCGACCAAAGGATGCACTTGTAAATGAGGACTCCCTTGTTTCGCCCCGACCGTTCCCACACCGTCCACCCCGACGGGGGAATCGTGGCTGGTTTGAGGATGAGGGTGGTCAGTTTTGCGCGAGGTGCGTTTCGGGCTAGCAACCAAGCTCGCGGCCATCGCCAAGAACGCCAAGAAGGGTGGATGGCCGAAGGGCAGGCCGCGCAAAAAAAACGTAAGGAATCTCTTTTTTCCGGGGCGGACCCGTCCCGGCGGTGTGCCGGGTGGGGAGGGGAATCAGGCCCCGGCCATTCCGTAATACCCCGGTTTTGCGCGAACTGAATTTTTGGAAAGTTTCGCTCGCTCAATATCAATAGAAAACTCCCTCGGTCTTTTCCCGACCTATTCCCCCCGTTCCCAAACAACTCGGCCAGCGCCGACTGAGCGACCTCGCCTGTCCCACCAGCAACACACCGGCGTGAAGACGGCTGAATGGAAAAGCGATTGAACCGGGGGGCGTCCTTGGGGCGGGCAATCGCAGTGCGCCAGTCCGGCGCGAGAGGACAGAGGCAACCTGACTCGGCCAGTGGCGACCGGCAGCGCAACCAGGCAACAATGGTTCGGTTCGCACACCCGACGAAGCCAGCAGCCACGTCCCTAAAAGCCGAACGGAAAACCCTTTGACGCTGGACGCGGCAACGCACACCCGCACCACCGGCACGGGATTTTGACCGTGCGGTTTTCATTTGTCCGCTTGGTCACGGAAGGAGCCAGCATCCCCCTTGTCTGCAATGTGTCCAACCCGTGTCCCGTCGGTGTCCCGACTTTGGCCGGACTGTGGCCGGAGGTTGGCTGAATTCTGTCCAAGCCCTGGCTCAAAGTTGTCCGACGAAACCATTAAGCTCGCTTAGAGGTAAGGCGTGCCGTGAAAAATGAGGGATTCACAGACCATCCAGATTTTTATTAAATCGAAATCGTCTGCGCCGTAAGAAATGCACTTGTCGGGATTATTGTCGGGCTTTTTGCAAGATTCCTCCGTTAGGTTCGTATTGGCAGTGGAGAATTGCTTATGAGCCATGACCGGGACAATCGCGCCAATCAGTTGAACCCAAATAATGCCGCATATTGGTCAAGCCGTGGTTGCAGCGGCGACCCGCGAAATGGGGATATTGGCGATGACGAGGACGATCCAAGTCATCCGTATAATTTGAATCCAAGAACACCCGGCATTGGCTTCAGTGGTTTGCCCAAACAGAGGACTCCTGTGGGGTGTCTTCCACAGGAAGCACAACAACGCGCTGAAGAATTTCGGTTGCGGTTTTTGGATTTGGCGCAAAAAGTGATAAAACCGGCAATGGATAAATATGTCAGCCGTCTAACTGCGTTAAGCATCAAATCCGAAGCCAGTAATACGGTGGTGTGCGAGTATTTTAAGCAGGAATGGCCGTTTGTGGAATTCAAATTTGGACATGAGCCGAACAGCCGTTTCGTGCCGGACCACCACGTTAGTTTTTTTTGCACCTACAGCGAGTTTAGTGTGGAGGTCAGCGTTGGAACATACACCGGAATCGGGAACGCGAGGACTTTTATAATTGACCTAGACGCAATTAGTCCGGCCCGTGTCTCGCAAATTCTCAATTCCGCTGTGAGAGAAGCAGTTGAGCACCTTTACTATCATCGTATTCAAAAGAACGAGAAGGGGCAACCGTTTGGACGGTGGAAGAGATTACAGATTTGGAAAGTTTTACTCCCAAGTCGGAATGACAGATTTCATGCCACGTCTTCAGTCCGTTGAATGAATCGTTCTGCCACTCAGGCGGCTGGATGCTTCGCCATCTCGGTCGCCAATTCGCTTGAGAATTTGTTCGCCTCTTGCTCCGTGATAAAGTCCTTTTGAACCGGCATTTTGTTCAGGATGTTCAACGCTTTGGTGTAGGCCGGGCGCAGCTTTTCGATGCGCGGCTCGCCAATCAGCATCCAAAGGTGAAACTGATCGGCGGAATCCTTTAGGTTGGTCGCACGTCCGAGCCAACGATTGGCCTTGTCCAGAATGCTGTCGGAGTCCAACAAGTCCATCGAGACGGGCTGATACAAATTCCAAGTCCCATTGCGCCAGGCGTGGTCAAATTCGTGGTCATAGTCTTTTGCAATGATGCGCTTGGGTTGCATCCGCGACAAAACCTGCTTCGATTCGAGTTCTTTGCGGAACACCTTCCACACGTCGTCGTCCTGACGGCTCGGCAACTGCGCCCGTTGCTCATATTTTTCCACCAACCGGACATAAAGTTGGTCCAGGGTCGCTGCCGGGTCTTCGGTGATGCCCCCGTTTGGTTCTGACCATTGGAGCGCACTGTCGTCGCGCGGCAGGATGCCGTGCGCGATTTCCATGATGCTCTTGGGCTTTTCGGCCAGCGGCAATTCGCTGCTGAACTTTGCCGCATGTTCCTCGAACCGCGCCTGAATATAGCGCATGACCGAGCGCAAATGATCCCCGTTCACGTCGAGGAACATTTTGCTTAGGCGGCCATAGCGCGGATTGCAAATGGCGCTGATGTATTTGGCTTCCGGCGCGTAGAGCGCCACGCCCATGTTCACGAACTCGCCGGTAGCGATGTCGTGAACGTATCGAAGAACGGTGTATGTAAATGTCGTTTTCATTGCAATAGGTGGTTAATTACCCCGAACAAAGCCGTGCGATTTTGCCGTGCTTTTCGCAGATAATCGGCAATTTCTTCGGGTGCTTTGCTGTTTGAACGCCATTCTTTCGGCACGGCTTCAATATACTCAGCCAATCGGGCGTCCGTCAAAGCATCAAGCGCCCCGGTCAACCGGCTCCAATCGTGTTGGAGACCGGCCAACTGCTGGAAAAAGACGTGGTGGCGCAGAAAATCCGTGCCCTGACCAGTCCAGGGCGGCTGCCAGCCGATGACACCCATCAAAAAGGAAAAGGCTTGTTCGTGGTCGCAAAGAAAAAGCTCCTCGTCGCTCCACAAGAGGTTCGGGTTGTCCCGCCGCCGGTCTGGATTTTGGATTAAAACGTCAAACGCGAAAATTTCCGCCGCCAGCGGGCGAAGCAGGACGGGAATCGGTTTGTCCTTGGGCCAGGTGCCAACTCCTGTCGGCAATTTCTGGCTGCCGAAATTCAAACCGGCGCTTTTCGTTGCGATGGCAGAGAGTTCAGGCTTGCTTTCGCCGACCACGAAATTCGGAGCAACTTCGACGATAAACGGCTTCGGCACGGGCAAATCGAGGTCTTGAGCAAGCAGGGCTGCCATGAGTTCGCAAATCAATCCGGTTTCTTTGGTCTCTAGTGCATCGCGCCATTTAATGACCACCTCACAATCGGCACCGAGTGGATTTGTGCAGAGCATGAGACACGGTCTCGTCCGGCCCGACGACAAGGCCCGCAACACCGTTGCCGCTTGGATTCGTGGAATGCTGATCGTGCTCATGTGTCGGCTGAATTGCCCCGGTGGTTCACACAATAGCATTCAGCCCCGCTTCGAGTGCCTGGACTGCGTTTATGGATCGCTGAATCTCTGACTTGTATGCGGCGGTGCTGTTCGCGTGGCTTCCTGGATTCAGAATGAAAGTGCGGTAGATTTCGATGTCATTGAGCAACGCTTTCGCCAGCCCCGGCCATTTGCCAGCGGCTTGTCCGGCAGAAATAACATCCCAATAAGCCTTGCTGGGTATCCTAGTCAGGTCCTGGTCGGGAACCACCTTTACGCTCAAATGCTGGCGCTCACAAAACTCCCTAGCGACCTCCTCAAAATGCTTCCGCAAATAATTCACGCTTGATCCGTAATCCGGCACCGGCAAACTGAAATAGTCCTTGGATTTTTCGAGATAATTCTTGTTATCGGCGAAAACCGGGACTTCGCCCTCAGGTGTTTTGCCGCAAAAGAATTCAATTTTTCTCCAGCCGTTGCCGGGGAAGTGTCGCTTCACGATTTCAAACCACGTCTGGTCGTAGGTCAGCATCAAAATTTGGTAGTCGTTGAAATGCCGCTTTAGAATATCAATGACGGGCATCCGGTTTTGCATGTCGAGGCCGATTAACACGTCGTCCAATGCCAGAATCTTCAACCGGCTGGACGGCTGCATCAACAGCGCGGCGAAAAAAATCGAAATGGCGATGGCGGAGAGCTTCGCCTCATTCAGGAAATGATGATGGTTGCTCTTCTCCTTATTGCAGAATTTGACCTTCAAACCGACTTCCTTTGCCACAAGAGCTTTGTCAACTCGCCGTCGTGCTCGATTATAGACGACGGCGTCGAAGACAAAGTCAACAGCAATATCGTATTCAAACGCCGAAAGTATTTTTTGGACTTCTTTAGATAGTTCGATGAGCTTGCTTTTCAACCCCAAGTTGAACACTCGCAATTTCTCGTCAACATATGCAAGGCTGTTTGCCGTATTCCTCCAAGGAATTGCCGCTTGCGCGTCCTTCCAATCTTGTTCAAATCTATGCTTTGTGAAATCATTTATGACATTGGGGATTATGTTCGTAAGCAATAGGTCGAAAATGTTCACCGCCGCTTTGTCCTGCTGCAAAAAATAAGTTGCCAGTAGGTCTTTGTAATCAATGAATCCTTTGGTCTTATCGGTTTCCAAAATGAGAGGCTTGCCGGTTTGGTTCACGGCCTTTGACCATTCATAAGTTCCCGAATCCGCATCGCCGTTTGCGTGCAGCGTCAGTCTAACGTAGCCGTCGTCCGTGCTAACGAAGATGTTTTGGTTTGCAATGAAGTCATGGTTCTTACTTTCCCGTTCCAGAAAATACTTTAACGCGGTGAACAGCGATGACTTTCCGCTTCCATTTTCTCCGTAGGCCAGAAGATTTTTGCCGAGAGCTAAATCAATGATGATGGGCACGCCTTTGAAAGCTCGAAAGTCTTTGATCTCAATTTTCGTGATTCTCATGCCTTGGCTTCAATTATGCGGACTATTTCCAGCGTATCGAGGAAAAAGCGATTCTTGCGAATGACGTGATCTTTATCAAATAACCGTGCAAAAATGGTTTGCAGTGTCGCTGTTTTGTTGCCGCTTATCTCACAGAGCGGCGGAAGGTTCTCTTGAGCCAGGGGTTGCAAAAAATGTTTGCCGGATCGGTGCAATTCATCCGGGAAAAATAGTTCATACATCATGGCGTCAATCAACTGTTCAAAGTAACTCTGCATCATCGCTTGCCGAGGATCGGTCATGTTCTGTGTTGTGTTTGAACATTCCTTCGATAAATGAACGGCGTACTCGACGAGTAACGCTATTTGCTTTTTGATCTCTGGAGGGACATCTGGGATGGGGAGTTCCTTCACATACTGAGTCTTAAATTCCTGATAGCCACCTCGCCTTTGGATTCCGAGGTGGGAAAAGAAAAAGTTCATCACAGTGGAATTTAGAATCGCCAATAGAACTAGGTCGGACGAGCAAATGCAAAACGAAGTCATGTCTAAGTAACTGCCTGCATCCATAGCAAATCTACAACCTAAAGCCACGTTTGGATAAACAATCTTTGTTTTCAGGAAACCTTCTGTAAACGCAAGTTGTGGTTGTTGAAGTTCATACCATTTTTGATCGAGAGCGCGATTTTCCAAATCTCGCCTGAACTGATTCAAATGCCTCTTAATTGCGGGGTATTTTTCGATGTCGATGCCGTGAGGTGTGTAAATGATGAAGCGGTTTCCAGATTCACATACCCATTTGCCCACATCCTTGCCTTTCAAGAAAGGCTTGATTATTTCCGAACTGCTTCTGTCTTCTCTGATTAAAGCATTTCGGGTCGCGGCATCAATTATGAATGCGTCATTGAGCCCAGTTTTGATTCCGGCATATATTTTACCTGGATACAGACTGCCGAGTGGTGTGCCTAACGAACGAATATGGGCTAGCAATCTTAGGATGTCACTGCTTTGCAATTGCCAGACAGCTTTTCCGAAGTCTGACTGCGGAAGCTTTGTGGTTTTCTCCTTCGCGACTCCAAGAAACTCGTTTAGTTCTTCTTCGGAGCCAACATTTAATGTTCTTACCAACCAGTTGCCAATTGGCGCAATATTCTGTGCGATTACAATGCAAGGATATGCAGTGGCATCAAATATCGGCAGGTCGCCGAAATCAATTATGTTGCGGAGTTGCGTTGATGTTCCCAAAAACGTCCGCAGATTTTCCCCGTATCCAGCGCGGAAGAATTTGTTAGAGCTGATGAAAGATAGCACGCCACCTTTGCCCAATAATTTCACTCCGCGTTCATAAAAATAAACATAAAGGTCTGCTCTGCCATCAAAGCAGTCATAGGTATTCTGGAGTGCGGGTTTAAGTGCTTTGATTTTCTCCTGCCTGACATAAGGAGGATTGGCCAGCACAAGATCAAATCCAGAAATGGTCTTTTTTCCAGTCGCCAGTGTGGCCCGTTCGTTTGGGAAAAGTAAATTGCCACGATCGTCGCCAACAGCCCTGTGGAAAATTTCCGCAAAATCTAACTGCCAAACGAATGTGGGCTTTGCCTCATCGTTGAACACGCGGGAAAGACGCTCGATTGCATCGTCCTTGTCGCGTTCACTTTTTCTGCGAGCGGCGGCAATCTGCATTTGCAAGTTACCCATTTCTGCTTCGGCGCGGTCGAGTTCAGCCGTGCGTTCCGCCTCTTTTTCTCCGGGCAACAAACCGTATTTCAGTTTGGCGGCGCTGAATTCGTATTTGGCCAGTTCAGCCGTTGCGTCAAGGGCGTCCAGTTGTGCAAGCCGTTTCTCCTTCTTCAACCGGGCCTCGTAAAAACGATGCTTGGCCGTGGCGAGCTTGTGCAGGCTCAGAGCAAAATCGCGCGAGTCAGAGGCGGCCTGCGGGAATTTAATGGCATGGCCGCGAATCTGTTCAATGAGTGAATCGGCGCGGCGGATTTTGAAATCGAGGTTTGGCAGCGGCGTGATTTTTTTGAGGGCGCGGCGGAAGTCCGGCAGTGCACAATTGTCTGGGTCAACTTCCAACGGATAGTCCACCATGAGGCTAATCCAGAGGCGTAATTTGCAGATTTCCACGGCGCGTTGCTGGATGTCCACGCCATAAAGGACGTTTTCGATGATGCGTTTCTTAGTTTCGTACAACCAGTCGTTGTCCGTGGCCGGGTCTTTGCCGCGCGCCCTGGTTTGGCAAAGCCGGTGGAGGTTGAGGAGTTCATGCAGCAGGCCGACAAGGAATGCGCCCGAACCAACCGCCGGATCGCACGCGCGAAAACCGTCAAGCCGGTCGTCCAAGGCGCGGGCATCATCGGGCGTCAGGATTTCATGGAGCGTTGCGCGTGCGGCATCGTCCAGCCCGTCGGTGGCTTCGAGGGCGAACATTTTTTCGAGACGGGCGGGCCAGTCACCGGAATTGCCGGACGGGAATTGTTCCAACCAAGCGCGTAACCCCTCGCGGCAAAGGTAATGAACAATTGGGCGCGGCGTGTAATAGCTGCCTGTATCGTGCCGAGACGTTTTGCCGCCAGTGTCGGATTGTTCCAGTTGCAGGACAAGGGACTCAAAAATCTTGCCGAGCATTTCCGGGTCAATCGCAACCTCCTGGTCCAGCGGCGTGTCCTCGCGCACGGTAAAATTGTAGGCTTCGAGCAAATCGTCGAAGACGTGGCGAAACGCGGGATTGCCGATACGTATTCGCCCGCGCGCAGTGAGCGAGCCAATTTCGTCGTCAAACAAACCGCCATTTAGAAATGGCAGGTCGCCAAGGTCAAGCTGCGGAAAAAACGCATCCTCAGCGGAAAGTTTGACAAAAAAATGTCTCAAAAACTTGTCATTGAACGACGTGCCAGCGGCGTCCTCGGCGCTGTATCGGTTAAATGCGGAAACCAGATAATCACGCTGCCGGTTCAACCAGCCCTTGCGCTGAATAAAATAGAGGAACAAAAGGCGGCTCAGAAGCGTCTGCGTTTCGCATTCGGCGTCGGCGCGTTCCCAGCCCTGGTTCCGCGCAAGAACATCATTGACGACAATTTCAAACGACTTGCGAAATGCGGCAAAAAACTCCTTGTTCAGCTTTTCGACGTTGAAGGCTTCGATCACGTCCTTTAGCTCGGCGCGTTCGCCGCGCCGCCCTAACAGATCGAAACGCTCGGCGGCTGTGCGGCAAGATTCGTTCGGGCCAAGCAAATAGGTAAATCGGCGCGGCGCAGTCTCGGTGCGGACAAGCTGGCCAGAATTATCCACTGCGGCCTCGCGGGCCGCAAAAGTGAAACGATAATCCTTGGCACTGCGCTGATGAAAAATAGCAAGAACACCGTGGTATTCCGCTTGGTCAATGCAGCGGGCGACAACCTGCCGGAGTCCGACGCGATTACGGGGCAAATCCAGCCGGTCATTCACGACAATTTCGAGGACAGCGAGATGACGGCCACCGGCGAGCGGTATTTTGGCCAGTTGCAGAACGGATTCGGCGCGGGAGTTTTCGATGGGTACCGTTTGCGGCGTTCCGAAAATGAGCGTTTGCGGTAAAATTTGGCGCAACGTGTCAAGCCAGCGGGTCCGGTCGTACGACTGGGCGATGCGTTCCTGTAGTTCGGCGGCAGTCATGGCTGATCGAAGGATTCCGAGAGAATAATATCAGGCATTGTGTCGAGGGCGTGGGGGGCGGACGTGACTGGCTTATCCTCGGACTGCTGCAATGGATAAGTGCGGAGAATCTGCATGAGCTTGTCCGCCAGCGTGGCGGGTGTGAGTTTGACAGTCTTGGTGGAGCGTTGAAGCTGGTTGACCTGACGCTGCAAATTCTGGAACCGGGCGCGGCGGATGGCGATTTTGGCAGCTTGAATCAACATGCGCTCCTCTTCGTTCACGAACGGAAGGCTCGCGAAGCCGTCGAGATAGCGCAACGCTTTGAGTTCATTCGGGCCTTGCGTCGCATCCACTGTTTCGGCCTGCAATGCCTCTGCAACTACCGATTGCCTGAATTTTTCGAGCGTAGCATTTACTTGCTCATGGTGCGCGGCATGAAGTGGGATGGATTTTTCCTTCTGATCGGGAGCGCGGAATTCATCAGCAGCTTCAAGCAAGGCGATTTCATCAATTGTACCGTCTGGCTTGACACGATAAAAGGCGTCACGGCGCTTGCTGCGAATGAACGCAACTGTGCCCCCGGCGCGCTTCCCATCGGCACGGCCAACGCGGGCGCGTAACGGCAGACCTTTGATGCGGCGGAATTCTTCCGGGTTCTCCTTGCGAAATTGCCGAAGTTCCATGAGCAGCGCGAGGCGTTCGTCCCGCTCGTCTTCCTCCGGCGAGCGCTCGAACAGACCAAAATTGTCCACTTCCTCGGTTTCTGAATAAATTTGGCTATCCTCGCCCAACGCGGTGTGGAAAGCCTGCAACTTCATTATGGCCTTCTTTTTTAATTCGATGTCGTCGTCCACCTTGGCTGTGGGATAAAAATTGTAGATATAGATTCGTGGCGCTGTCGTGCCGATGCGGTTCAAGCGGCCAATGCGCTGCATGAGGCGGGTGGAATTCCACGGCGTATCGTAATTCACAACGACGTTGGCCCGATGCAGATTCACGCCTTCGGCCAGGACTTCAGTGGAAATCAGCATGTCATAATCGTCGGCCCGCTCCTGCTCGGCAGGCAAGTTGGCATCGAAGTTCGCGCGCACGACCGGCATCCGCTCGGCGCGATTTTTTGAGCTAACAGTCAGGACCCGGTTGTATCCTGTCTTTGCCAGCTGACCCAAAAGATACGCAGTGGTTTCTTCCGACTCGGAAAACACGACGAGCTTGTGTTGGCGGTTGATCTTGGAATCGAACAGTTCATTTTTGAGATACCGGAGAAATTCGTCCAACTTGGGATCGTCCGCGACCGCTTTCCATTCTCTGTAAATCTCATCGACCTTTTGGCCGTCCGCTTCCAAACCTTCGACAAACCCATCCTCAAAATCAGAGGGCGAACAAATTTCAATCGTGGGATCGGTAGGCTGTCGCTCTGCGATTTTGGCAATCAATTCTTCCTCGCGGCCTTCCACGAGAAATTCGGTCACGTTTAGATTGGGCGCAATATATATGGTGCCGCGTGAGAACATATCTCGCATGACGTTTGTGGCATCGCGGAAACGGCGGAGCGATTCCTTGAACGCATGGAAGCTGCTGTCGAGTCGTTTAACTAGCAACGTGCGCATGATCGTAGCCAATTGGGCCGAGATGCGGTCAGCGTTCTGATATTTGCGTTTCTTTTCAGGCTTCAAAAATCCGATGGCACGAAAGCGATTGTAGGTGAGTTCGGCAGGCTCGCCCGGTTTATCAGGCGCGAGCACTTTGACCGTGCGGTCATAAAGAGCCTCCAGCGCGGGCGGAAGCTCGTAAAGAATTTTGCGCGGGGGTTCAATCTTGGGAAACACGACGCCCTGATGCTCCAAGTCCTGCTTGTAGTCATCATGCTCCATCAGGTCGTTGCGCGTGCGGCGCACTGTGACCTCGGAAATGATTTTGGTGCGTATTCGTTCGTAAATTGTTTTCACCCGTTGCCGGGCCTGTTCGGGATCAGGGAGCTTGTGGGCCTCCTGATATTCTTTTTGACAACGCGCGAAAAAATGTTGCAAGTTCGCGACGCTCAACGTGGAGTCCTTCAAGTCTTGGAAAAGGGAAATCAAATTTCGGATGTCATCTGGGCGGTTGTTCAACGGCGTGGCGCTCACGAGAATGACGCGCTTGGCGGCACACGAACCATCAGGCAGGACGTGCCGTGTGGGGGATTTGCAGATGCGTTGCAATTCGTCGAACGCCTCGGCGGTGTCGTTCCGAAATTTGTGCGCCTCGTCAACGATAACCAAGTCGTATTTGTCCGGTCGCTTGACCTTGTGCAAACTGCCGTTGGTAATGATGTCGCAATTATCCAGACGGAACTGCTCCTTGGCGGTTTCCCGCCAGCTATCCTCCACGGCGGGCGGCACGACAATGAGCGTGTGCGAACGATGCTCAGGAAATCCATTGTAGAAAAAGAACTTTTTGGCAATAAGCGTAGCGATCATCGTCTTGCCCAGGCCGACAACGTCGGCCAGGAAAAATCCACCATGTTTTTCGAGCAACCGGAAGCCGCTGGTCACAGCGTCCACCTGGTAGCTGAGGCGTTTGTAACCGTCGGGCATGTCCGTGATGGCGTTCGGATCGTATTCGATGCTTTGACCGAAGTATTCCAGGAGCAGCTTGTAGTAAAGCTCATAGGGCGTGACAGCAGCCGCCAGATAAGTGCTGTCGCGGACCTCCTTGAGGAATTTGGGCAGGATTTCGACGGATTCCTCCCACAGGCGCGTAAACTCGTCTGTGGCAAACTGCACGTCATCGAAATCATGCAGCAGGACATTGAATTCGTAATTACTGACCTGCTCCTCCACCCCGATGCCGGCAGCGGTCAGATTTGATGAGCCGGTGATGACCGCACCGGGCTTGTGCTCGTTGAAACCTTTTGGGCGGAAAATGTAGAGCTTGGCGTGAAGACGCTTGGCCGGGTGGGCGCGCAGTTCAATTTTTTTGGAAATCACGTCGTCAACGAACTGGAGGATGCCGGTTTCGATGTCGCGTTTGTATTCCGCGCCTTGAATGTCGTTACGCAGCCAGGTGCGGAATTCGTCGAGCGCCTTGGTCGGGTCGGCCAGAAACAGCAATCCGCGCCGGTGATAATCCGACATGATTGCGTCCACGTTGATGCCGACCAGGATTCGGATGTGTGGGACTTTTTGGAGATAAGGGCGGAGCGCGAAATATCCAGACGAGCGCAAATAGCCAACGAGCGCGTCAAACCACTCGATGTCGGGATTGCTCTCGAAGACACCCTGAAACTTCCTGAACAGGGTCTGCTCGCTGTGGTTGGTGAAAAAGCGGGTGGACATGCCGGTTAATCCTCATTGAGAAGCAACCTCGCGTCGCGGCTCCTTTGGGAGCCGCCAATTTGCCGGACGCCGAATGCGTTGTATAGACTGGGCATAATCCGAGCGAATGATTGGCGAAATTGCGGCAAGTTGCAGTAAAAATGTCGTTTGGGCGAATTTGGCAGGCACCCAGCCAGGGCAGGAAAATAGTGAACAGCAACTTGAGAGCGTCATCAACGCTCTCCGCCGACGGCGGTCGTCAACTCGCCCCCAAGCCGCGACTTTAGCCAACCGCCAATGCTGAAACCGGCTTTGGCCACTACGGTGTCGGTGACTACATTGCTCAATAATCGTAACTATTCAGGTCATTTCGTTTAACTGGCGGGCAGTATGAAGGGCGCGGGGGCTTGGAGGCAAGGAAAAAGTCAAAAAAGTTTCATTTTGGGCTGGTCTCTACCTGGAGACCCATGCAGGAT
>Ga0224555_1001878_pt1 | contig 26741 bp, 24 predicted proteins | sample 714S23034metaG_FD_180687 | JGI IMG/M metagenome (GOLD analysis project Ga0224555, IMG submission 180687) | Peat soil microbial communities from Stordalen Mire, Sweden - 717 S2 30-34 | ecosystem: Environmental > Terrestrial > Soil > Wetlands > Peat | place: Sweden: Norrbotten County, Stordalen...
GTGACCACTTTGGTGGCCACCGGACAACCTCGCTGGCTCCCCTCATTAATAGTATGAAGTCTCCGTGGTCTCTTGTACGCGCAGCGGCTGAAAGTTGTGGGTCGATGGCGTCCTCGGAGACGTGGGTTATAGCCTAGGCGGGGCATTTCCATGAGCCAGCGCCGACTCGGGGAAAGCAGAGCTTTGCGAGTGACGTTAAGGTTGGAGCAAATTGAGCTGTCGTCTGGAATAAATCCTCTGGTTTCTTTGGCTTACAATCAGCGACCGGCTTCTCATTCGGTCGCGGACCGCTTGTGTAATACAATCCCCCTATAACGCGATTTGTCCCACTCTATCTCCTTTCTTTTCAGTGAATCGCAGACCCACTTTTGCCTTCCCGCGTCTTTCTTTCCGCTTCCGGCAACGGTCAGAGCAGGTCAGGGTATCTTTCCGCTTCGTTACGAGACGGTTCTTCGTGATAGGTCGTCCGCACTCCACGCAGAGAGGTTCGGCCAATTCCTCTGCCGTGGGCGGCTCCCTGACGAGATCGCGTGCAAAGTTCGGATGTCGGCTACTGCATGTTCTGATGTCCATGGATTCTCCTTCTAACCCAAAGCGAGTTCTCCGGCGGACCCGTCTGGAATGTTCAACAGGTTGTCGCGTGCTTCCAGCTGCGGTCGGTGACGGCCGCTGCGATGTCAGGTACCGCATACCCGGTCGAGCGCCACCGCTGGAAGGCCTGACTCCACCAAGTCAGCCGGTAAACTGTCGGTCGCTCGGCGTACTTGGTCCTGTAGCCGCGGTCGATCTCGAACAGGCCGATGGCCTGCAGTTCGCGATTGGCTTTGGCCAGGGTGTTAGGGTCTGTGATGCCCGTGAGATCTGACAGCCCGTTGCGGTCGATCGTGACGCTGTTGTTGGCGTCCATTCGAGCGAGGGCGAGGAGCGTCATCGCCACGACCCGAGCGCTCAATGCCATCTCTCGCCAGCCAGGACTGGTCACGACGGCGGCTTGTCCCGCTCGGGGATCGGGATCGACCTCACCCGACGGTACACGTGCTTCGTGAGTCCATGCTTGTTCTCACTCCGCTCCACTTGGACCTGGCCCACGACATTCCAGCGCTTCCTGATCCACACGGCAGCGTTGTAGGCATCGACATTGAGGAAGAACATTACCAAGTCGATGACCGTCCTCCGCTTGCCTGCCGGATCGCAGTTCCAGCACCGCCAGCAGTTCAATTTCACGCTGAAGGTCAGGCGCCCCTTCTTATTGCACGCAGGGCAGGTGGTCCTCCTTGCTCCAGTCACCACGAGCCCAAGTTCCTGGGCGACTTCCAGAATGGGGACCTCGCGATTGATATGCTTCATGTCGGGCATTGCCTTGCTGTAGCTGCAGTGATTGGACCCGTGCATCGTTTGTCTCTCCTCTGGTGACACCGCGATGGCACGAGGGCCACTGGCCCCATGGTGTGTTCCCGTGGCATTTCCTGGCCCATCTGGTTAGTATAGGGATTTCCTACCCGGGCGTTCGGCCAGTATTCATGCGGGTTCCGGGGCAGTTGGTCTCTTATCTGGCGGGCGCAGTCTTATTTATCCAATGGCCACTTCCCGACAGATATAGGCGACAAGTCTAGTCTATAGGCTTGTCCTGGGCAGATCTGAGCGAAGGTTGCCTTCGCGTGATCGCAGGTTCGCATGAGCAATGGCGAGACAGATGTCTGAGATGGTTTCCGGCGGGTCCGGAGGACCTAGAACGGCAGCGGCGACCGTCCGATTTCACGCCAACATACGCCAACAAAACCTCGTAAAATGGGGTAAAATGGGGTAAAAGTGGAAGTCCCAGTGCCCTTTTTTTCAATGAGTTGAGTAGTTTAGGGGATGTGATGGCTTGATTTAGGAAACCGTTGCTCTATCCGTCTGAGCTACAGGCCCATTCCTCCCCGTCGCTTTGCTTTCAATAGCTTACCACGGGTTCCTCCTGCTGGCCATTTAATTCAGAGGCGCTCGGGTGTACATTCCCGGTCGTGCGAAAACTGAACACGGAAATTCTGGTGTAAATGGGCAGGCGACAACGTCCCGAGGAGACCACATGCGGCGACGAAAGTTCATCGGGAGTCTCGGCGCAACTGCGTTGCTGGCTGGAGCAGTTCCGTCTTGGGGAGCCAAGCCATGACCACGCGTCAACACGAGGTTCACACTCAACTCGGCCGAGCCGCAGTCCAGATCTTTGCCGCCAATGATCGCATGAACCAGATTCTCATCGAACATCTTGACGCTACCCCCTGGAGAGCCAAACCGCCCGGCAAGGCCCGCACCATTGCGGCGATCTTCACGCACATGCACAATGTCCGCTCCAAGTGGGTCAGGCTTACAGCTCCGCACCTGAAGGTTCCACCACAGCTCAACCGCGCGCACTGCACGCCGCAGCAGGCCCGTGCGGGATTGGCCGAGAGCGCCGCTCGCTGCGCGGAGATGCTCGCTGAAGCGCTCGGCGGTTGTGGGGGCCGCGTCGAGAAGTTTCGCAGAGACGGCTGGGCTTCGCCTTGGCCGGTTGGCGTGGAAATGCTGTGCTACATGCTCTCTCACGAAGCCCACCATCGCGGCCAGGTGTGTATGCTCGCGCATCAGCTCGGATTCCCATTGCCGAACGAGCTGGCGTCCGGGATGTGGAATTGGGAAAAGCTGTGGAAAGAGTGCGGGTCGCCTGGCGGCCCCGGCTACGGTTCTTAAGCAATCGCTCAAGGGCACAGGCCGCCCAGGGATGGGCTGCGATGGTGGAGACATCGAGCCCCCGCCGTTGGGATTGTTGTAGAAGCTCCGGGCGGCGACTGCGGTCAGAAGCGGGGGTTTGGATTCTTCGGGGTCTTGGACTTGTCCTTTGGCCAGGTCAGTTGCACCACAACGGTGGCAATGAGGGTAAGGAAAAAGCCTGCAAGCTGAGGATGTGAGGGCCAGACCATTCTTGTCAAGCCAAGTTTTCAGGCCCAAAAGCCTACCGCCGTTCCGATCAAACTCGCCATTAGTGTAATCTTCCAGGTTGTCATGAACTCCCCTTCAGATCTCTGTACTTTTCATCCGGCTGCTTGCGCTTTTCCATTTGCCCTGGATCATATCAGAACCGGAGAGGAGCGGCGAAAGTCCTTCAAGTTAGAAAAACCACTGTCGGGTGTTCAGCTTTCTCGACTTCCGCCAGCTTGGCCAGCAGCCGCTCCTGGCGGTCGGCCGGTGAGGTGCCTTTCATCACCCAGTAGGCACGAAGCTTCTTCTCCGTAGAGCGAGCGGCAGCGATGGGAGCAGGCTCCGCCGGGTCGTCCGCGTCGTGCTCGATCTTCACCTTCAGGGGGTAGCGCGGAGTAATGCCGCGCCGAGCGGCATTACTCCGCGGCTTTTCTTCATCGGTTATTAATAAATATGTGGATGTTATCATGTCAAGAACCGCAGAGGAAGGCAAACTGCGGCTACCTCTGCGCAACCCGCTGATTAGGGGTGACGGTAGGTCGTCGATGGAGTGCAACAGTGGTTAGGATCCGAGGATTCAGTCTCCTAACTCCTGGGCATGGGCACGCAACTAATCCGAGATTGTCTCCGGTAGAGGCAAAGTCTCCTCCTTTCGGTTCGATCTTGGTTGGGGAAAACTTCCTTGTATTCGGGTCTTCCGGGAGTTGGGTTTGCGATCGAAGTGAATTAGATGTAATGTGGCGTCTGGTTGATTGCCAAACCCTGGGTTATACTCGACGACGTTCTGAAGGCAGACGATGGAGGAAAAAGTATGTTTCACTTAATCTGGTATATTCTCATTGGGCTAATCTCGGGGGTTATCGCAAAATCGGTGATGCACACGCACATGACGATCTTCTGGACGATCGTGCTCGGGATCATCGGATCGATCATTGGCGGCGCCGTTACCCACATGCTTTGGCGCCCGACAAACAGCCGATATCATCCCGCCGGCCTCATTTTTTCCACACTGGGCGCGATCCTGGTTCTCTTCATTTGCTATAAGCTGAACATTCATTTTCCCCACGTCCTCATATCCCGATAGGACACTCGCGTCTCGGGCTGCTTGAGACCTTTAAGATGATTCGCATAACGGTGCCTCCACCGCCCTCATGGCGGAAGCCTCGTCGCTTATCTCCTGGCTGCTCTCCTCTTCCAGGTCTGCCTCGCGGCCTCGAAAGAAACTGTGGGCCAAGCTTCACCGGACCGACCCATTGCAGTCGGGCACCTCAATCCGCTTCTGGCGCAGGGCGATTCGAATCCATTTCAGGAATAACTTCTTCGTGCCGCTGACCAGCACTGGAGCGCATCCCAGGCCGATGAGCGGTTTGATCGCTCCACGGCGGTTGAGTTCCCCGTTGAGCCAGCCGGTCCACTCCGGCACCACCGGCAACCCAAACCGTTGCGCGATGCTATACTGCACAAACGTCTGATCGTTATCACACAGGATGGTTCGCCTGCCTCCCGGATCTGCTCCTGGACGTGTTTTGGCCAGTTCATCCGAGATCGCCACCAGGTGGCGGATTGATTTGCGGCCGGCGATAGTGATAGTCCCACGGAAACACTCGGCGTCCTCACCCAGGCTGGCGGTGAGCGGATCAAATGCCGGAGCTTCCACGGTAAATGGGTTCTGCTCGATGACGGCTGCCCAGATGGCGCCAACCTCAGAGTCGCCACCCAAGATTGAGCAATCTTGAGCGGACTCGACCCCTCCGAAAATGCTTTAATGGATGCGTGGGGACTTCAAAGTGGAAGCCCTGGGTTTCGCGGAGCATCATATTTGCAAGCGATTTGAGACTCGGGTTTGCGGGCAGAGGTAGAAGAGGATGTGCGTGGCGGCGACATATCGTGCAGTGATGTTGACGAAGAAGGGCGGGCCGGAAGTTCTCCAGGTCGTCGAGTTGCCGGTTGAGCATCCCGGTCCAGGGCAACTGCGCGTGCGTGTGCGGGCGGCCGGCGTGGGCGCGACCGATTTGATCATGTTGGCAGGCAGCTATATGTTCGCGCCGAAGATGCCCTTCGTGCCTGGCTATGAGGTCGCCGGCGTGGTAGACGCGATGGGCGCTGGTGTCACCGGCTTCGAGTTGGGCCAGCGCGTGGCCGCGCTCACAGTTTATGGCGGCTTTGCAGAACTTCTCATGCGTGAGGCCGAACACTTCCTTCCGATCCCAGACGGGGTCTCCGATTGCGATGCGGCCGCCGTGATCCTGAACTACGTGACGGCGTGGCAAATGATTCATCGGGTCGTTAAGGTGCGGCCCGGCCAGACCGCGCTGGTCACCGGCGCAGCAGGTAAGACGGTGTCAACTTTTCGCATGTTAACCTGTTGATGTGCGGCTCAAAAGCATTAGAGAAGGTGTACGCGTGCTATTTGCGCACCATGAGCACGTCGACCTTGATTAGGAGTCTCATAGGTGGGGCTGGACACGACGCCGCAGCGGGGGCCTTACGTCTCATTAGGCTGGAGCACCACTAGTCGCTCAGGACCACGCTCAAGAGGCCACTGTTAACTGTCAACGCACCGTTGCCCGCGTAATCAATAAAGCCCAATGCCCGGAACTTGTTCATGAAATGACTGACCCGTGACCGGGTGGTGCCGACCATTTGGGCCAGGTATTCCTGATTGATTCCGGGATGGACAGTTTCGGTTCTGCTTTCCTTGCCAAAATGCGCCAGCAGTAAGAGAATCCGGGCCAAGCGCTTCTCGCTGGAGTTAAAGAGCTGATCGACGAGATCCCCTTCGAATCGAATGTTGCGTAAAAGCAGATGCCGGACGAACAATTCCGAGACGTCGTGCCCTTCGTGGAGCATGCGCGTCATCAGCGCCTTCTCAATCCTGGCAAGGGAGCAATCGGTCATCGCAGTAGCCGAGGCGATGCGCAACGGCTGACCGGCGAGGCATCCTTCGCCGAAGAACTCCCCGGCGTCCAGAATGGCGACGATCGCCTCTTTGCCTTGGTCGGATGTAACCGCGATCTTGACCTTGCCTTTTCGAAGGTAGAACACGGAATCCGCAGGATCTCCTTGCCAGAAGATATTGCGGTTCGCGGCGTATTCGATAAAGGTTTTCCCGCCGCCGAATCCAGCGAGGAGGGCTTCCCAATCGACCGATTGGCTTTTCTGCTTTTCCGTAACAACCGCAGGCTGGTTTTTCTTGCGCGCCACAGCATCCTCCATCGCCTTTGAAGGCGAGCCCGTGGTATCAAAAGTAATCAGTTTTCCGGCCACGTCCGTCCTGAAGGGCCTGAATAAACTTTGCGACACGATTCGGCTTGAGGCGCATGGAGAAATTGCGCGCAAACGTATCAACTTGGATTTTCAGTCCTGAACCTTGGTCATCCACGGGCCGAGGGGGAGGAAGTTCTTTGAGAGCCGATACTACCTTTCGCGCTTACGAGAGTAAAGTCGCTTTCGCGTTCCTTTGGGAGTTGCGGCTATCAAAACGCATTCCCGGCATCTACCATTCCGCCACCCTGTCCCGACGGGAGCGGGTTACCCGTCACGCGTCGTGATGCTTCCTTCCTCTCCTTCCCTCTCCCGTACGGAAATGATAGCCATCGGAAAAGGTTTCTGTCTGTAGGCCATCGAACACTGACTTGGAGTATCATTTGAGGTGTGCTTCAGGAGTTTTTCCATCTCCTTTGGCGACCACAAAAAACACCAAAGCTGCATTCGGAAAATAGGCAAACTCTAGTTTTTCACTCGGATTCGTGAAGGGTGCATTGGTGTGGCAAGTTAGGAAATTCTAGCTGAGGGCGGATTACGCAGTATTCGCTGTCGGAAATCTGATCTTGTTGATTACCGGCTTTCCGGCAGCATTCATCTGTCCGCGCGGCGGGTGCGCGGCTCGAAAGTCTTTCCTAGACGCAAGGGTCCCTCTCCATATCTGTCCAGTTGGATAGCTCCGTAACACTCGCAGGCGCAGTTTTCGAGCTTCGCGCGGCTCAGAATCTGCACTGCACCACGGGTGTGCATGATAACCTGCTTTTTCTGCAAAATACCGGCTGCCAAGCTTACTGTGGGCCGGTCCGTCCCTAGCATCATCGCAAGGAAATCGTGGGTGATGGCGAACCTCTCGGAATCCACTCTGTCCTGAGTGATGAGCAGCCAGCGCGCGAACCGCTGTTCGATATTATGGAGCCGATTACACGCGGCCGTTTGTGCGATTTGCAACCCCTGAACTACTGCGTAGCGAGTCAGAATCATTTGAGTCTGTGGAATTGAGCGCAAGACACTTTGCCATGCGCCAACCCTTATCCTGAACCCATTTCCTGCGATTTGTACGACCTCACGCACTTGGCTCCTTTTCATGCCAACCGCCGCCGGTATCCCCGCAATCCCTTCCTTCCCCACTTCACCTACTTCAACAGTCCTTCCATCTTCCGTCGGAATTACAAGCGACACCATACCTCCATTCGGGAAATACACAAACTCGAGTGGATCGTTCGGTTCGTAAAGGCTAAGATGGTGAGGCATGCTTAGAAATTCCAGGTGAGAACGGATTGCGAGGTATTCGCTGTCGGGAATCGACAGTAGGGCCATGTTGCTTACCGGCTTGCCGGCAGCATTGGTCCGTTCGCCCGATCGCGCGATTTGAAAGTCTTCTCTTGCCACAAGCGTCCCCCCCTCTGCCCGGTGCCGTCTTGCCCAATTCGTTTGTTACCACGAGACCGTCATTCCCTGGCATTTGCCCTTCACCAGATCTTGACTGGCCACAGAGGCGCTACGAATTATTGGACAGCCCTCATATACTTTTCTTGCCCTTTGAGGAATTACCCGGAATTTCCATTATTGACTTCCCGTCGAATCAGTAACATACACTTGACCGCCACTGAATGCAATTGTCCAGTCGAGTTTTCAGTGCGGCGTACTTCCACGGGCCATGCAAGGGTCAGTTTTGCCTCTCCGGAGAGTCCCGATTCGCCGAGGGACCCAGTTCCAGGAGGGCTTGATCCGGGGCAAGAATCGGAGTGCGGGACTGGACTCTTCCCATATCGCTCCGGTCGAAAGCAGTGACGGGTTGATATTTCGAGTACGGCGACGGTGGCGGCGTGCCTCCTCCATATTGGCGACGTGCGGTTGCTGCTGGGGGATCGGGCAGGAGAAAAGCCCACGCAGAAACGCTGACATTGACTTTCGGTTACCGTATCAGGCTCACGCCAGGCGGCCCCCCGGCGTAACCCATCAGTTAACTAAACATTCTAGCAAAAAGGAATGAGACGACAAGGCATGAAACAACGCTTGACAACCTGGAAATAGCATACTATAAAAAGGCTATTAAGGTGGATTGATCGTTTTGTCCATCGGGGCGCCGTTAGCATTTATATTCTTTAGGAAGTCACTGAAAAGAGTAGCTTCCCGGATTTGAGTTTTTCCGGCCAAGCGGGATTGGCGCGCGGCCGAGCCAAAAGTTGGCTTCCGGAGAAAGAGTTCCAAAGAGCTCTGCTCCAGAAGATCAAACGTTGGCGGCCTAAGATAAAATTGCCAGAAACCGGGAGCCAAAACGCAACTCTCGGCTAAAACTGTTCCGGCCGAGTGCTGAGAAACGGCCGCGAAAGGGGGTCCATTGACTCACACAGGCAGAGTAACCGAGCTTCACTTTGAGGCCCCGGGGCCCGGCTTCTGGGAGCTCGACCCAGTTCACTTTCCGCGCCCGGCGACGCGATACTGGACCGAGGTTCATCCCGAATCCTTCAAGCGCGGAACCAGCGAGTTCGCCCGCTCCTACGGCATGTTGATCGACATGCTCGAAATGGCCTACGTGAACGGCTTCGCGTACAAGGTCGTCAGGATGGTTGCGAAAGATGAGCTCCCTCAGCGCTTCCAGCGTGCGGAGGAGGTCTTCCGGAGGAAGTACTGGCGGGACCAGTTGAGCGACTGGAATGAGACGGTCAAGCCTGCCTCGATGAAGGCTCACCGGGAGTTGCAGTCGGTTGACCCCGACGGGCTCTCCGACGATGTCCTCGTCGCGTATCTGACACGTTGCCGCGATCATCACGCGAATATGCTCTATCAGCACATGCGCTTCACCGCTGCGGCGATCGTCCCGACGGGAGACTTCCTCGCGCACGTCGGGGACTGGACCAGCCTCCCGCCGGCCGAACTGCTCGGCCTGATGCGCGGCGCGGCGCCCGTATCGGCCGGCGCCTCCGCACAGCTCGAGCAGATGATCACTGCGATCCGGCAGGATCCTCGCGCGCAGAAGCAGCTCGAATCGGAGGACGATGCTGGTAGCGTGCTCGAAGCGCTGCGCTCGCTCGATCGTGGTACCGGCGCAGCCGTGTCCGCGTATCTCGACCTCGTCGGGTACCGGCTCCTCGACGGCTTCGATATCTCTAACCCCTTCGCGCTCGAGTTGCCGGACGCGCTGCGCCGCGCCATTCGTGCCGCGGTTGCAGGGACGGGCGCCGGTGCCTCGGACGTCGAAGGCCGGATCGCCGACGTGCGCGGGAAGGTGCCCGAGCAGCGTCGGGCCGAGTTCGACGAGCTGCTCGAGGAGGCTCGGCTTACCTACCCAATCCGCGACGAGCGCGGGGTGTTCAGTGACATCTGGGCCTCTGGGCTGATGCGGCGGGCCGTGCTCGCGGGCGGCCGCCGACTCGCTCGCAAGGGGCGAATCCACGACGCTGCACATTTCGTCGATGCCGGCCTCGATGAGATGCGCTCGCTGTTGTCCGGCGCGGACGGACCCTCCGCGGACGATCTGGCGGAGCGGTTCGAGTACCGAGCGTCGCACAGTTCCAAAGAAGCCCCGCCGGTGCTGGGCCCGCCTCCGCCGCCCCCGGACCTGTCCGGGTTGCCGCCCTCGGCCGCTCGCATGATGCGCGCGACCGGTATCGCGCTAAAGGCACTGTTCGGCAGTTCCGAGGCGGCGCACGAGGAGCACATGCTGCGCGGGCTGGCGGCGAGCCGGGGCGTCTACGAAGGGCCGGCACGCCGCGTCTCCCATCCCTCCGAATTCGGCCGGATCGCCAAGGGCGACGTGCTCGTCACCGAATCGACGACCGAAGCATTCAACATCCTTCTGCCCCTGCTCGGGGCGATCGTGACGGACAGCGGCGGCCTGCTTTCCCACTCGGCAATCGTCGCCCGCGAGTACGGGATTCCGGGTGTGGTAGGCACGCGCGAGGCGACTGAACGCATCGCTGACGGCGCGCGGGTGCGTGTGGACGGGGATGCCGGTGAAGTCACGGTGCTCGGATGAAAAAGGTCGTCCCCTTCGCAAAGGCGCGCGAGATATCGCTTTACGGGTCGAAGGCCGTGGGGCTCGGCGACGCCGTGCGCCACGGCCTCCCGGTCCCGCCCGGCGTGGCGCTCTCGGGCGACTTGGTCGAGGCCGTCGCCTCGGGGGAGGACAAAGCCATTGAAAAGGTGGTGAAGGCCATCGCCGCCGTGCCGACCCCTTTCGCCGTCCGGTCGTCCGCGGTCGACGAAGACGGAGCGTCGGCGAGCTTCGCCGGCCAACACATCACCCTGCTCAACATCCATTCGGCAGCCGATGTCCCCAGCGCTGTCCGCGAAGTCTGGTGGTCTGCGAACTCGGACTCGGCCATCACCTACCGCCAGCGTGTCGGCCTGTTCACCCGGCCGAGCGTCGGCGTCGTCGTCCAGACGCTCCTCAACCCCACCGCCGCCGGGGTCATGTTCACCGAGAACCCGGTCACCGGCGCCGATGAGCGCCTGATCGAAGCGAGTTGGGGCCTCGGTGAAGCCGTGGTCGCCGGCCTCGTCGTCCCGGACCACTTCCGTCTGGACCGCTCCGGCCAAGTGCTGGAGCGTAAGGCCGGGCACAAGCGCATCGCGATCCGCCCGCTCCCGAATGGGGGCACCTTCGAGCAGCCAGTGCCACCCGCGCAGGTGAACCAGCTCTGCCTCGACGACGCCCAGCTCCAGGCCTTGGGCGAGCTCGCCCTGCAGTGCGAGAAGGCCTACGGCCCGCGGCGCGACATCGAATGGGCGTACCAGGATGGGACGCTCTACATCCTCCAGTGCCGCGCCATCACCACCGGGAAGGCGCACAGCGAGGTGCCACCACCCGGCCCGCCCCCGCGCGACCCCGTGGCCGCCCTCCAGCGCGCCGGGCTCTTCGCCGATATGGACCGGAGGCAGGCCGAGCAAATCGCCCGCCTGCTTAAGGAGCGCCACTTCGCGAAGGGCGAGACCGTCATCATGGAGGGTTCCGGAGGCGCCGCCTTCTTCCTCATCGACTCCGGGGAGGCCACGGTCTCGAGCAAAGGCGTCCACCTCGCCACCCTCGGCCCGGGCGACTACTTCGGCGAGATCGCCCTGATCGACGGCGGCCCCCGCTCGGCCACGGTGACCGCTGCGACCGACCTATCTTGCTACGGGCTCACGTTCTGGGAGTTCCGCCCGCTGGTCGAGGGGAACGGCGCCATCGGATGGAAGCTCCTGCAGGCGCTAGCGAAGCGGTTGCGCGCCGCCGACCCGAAATAGCGGGTAGCCATCTCTGAAGTGGCGATGCCGCGTCAATCCAATTTTTTCCTGCTCTAGCTCTTTCTTACAGACTTCTCCATTTCTCCCTTTGTGGGGAGATGGTTAACGGCTCCGGTCTTGCCCGTCGTCGTCGGCGCGGTGGGAACGGTGGAAATCCCTTTAGAGATTCCCGTACTCTTCCCACGCAAAAGCAGAATATATTTGGTTGGATTTATGGATTTACGATTCGCTGAGGGATCCAGTGCCAGAAGGACTCGTCCGGTCCAAGCATCGGAGAGTGGGACTGGACTCTTCCGTGTCGCTCTACAGAATTCAGGGACGGGGTCACATTTCCAGCAGACCTAGCCCGGATTTCTCACCACGCGAACTTTCTTCATCGGCCCACAGGAAGGGCGGGGCTTTAGCCCCGCCGAGAAACGGGCTTTTGTGGAGCGCCCTGGCTCGCCGCCCTCGCAGCTTGCGGCCGCAAGCTGCGGGGGCGGCGAGCCAGAAGGATACTTGGGAACGTCCTAAAACGGCGGGGCTAAAGCCCCGCCCTTCCCTGACGTGGTGGGAAATCCAGGCTAGGGCCAAGCAGCTTCGCCCGTGGACACTTCCCTTGATGGCGAAGCCATAGCCTGCTGGAATAGCTGAACTCCTTTTTTAACAGTGGGTCCTTCCCTTGATTGCGAGTGCATAGACTGTTGGAACGTTTGAATGCCGTTGGCTGGCTGAGACCCTTGTTCTTTGGGGTCGGCGATTTCCCCAGGGGACTTGTAGGAGTTGACGGGTCATTCCGGTCGATCCATCCCGAAGGCGCACACGTGGCTGCCTGATGGCGCGCTGGCGTCTGGAGTGCACAATTTTGGTCGCGGGAGAGCCTGTGCGTGTATACTCCTGTGGAACAGGACGCCGAAATGGAAATCCTGATTAAAAGGTCGCCTCTGGCCTCCTCGCTGTGAGTATCAGCGGAGCGCTTTAGAAGCTCAATCAGGGTCCACATGTGTTCGTTATATGATTTGTCCCGAGGTGGATGCTAATGTTGAAGTCACAGAAGGGACCGTTTTCTGCGCTCTCTTGTCCTTGCTCGATCTGGCTCGCGTGCGTTCTGGCTACGCTGTGGTTCTCTGCCTTGCCGACACAAGCGCAAAATCAGCCCGTGCGCGTCATCGCCTTCGGCGCACATCCCGACGACTGCGACCTGGATGCAGGAGGGCTTGCCGCCAAGTATGCTGCCCTCGGCCACAAGGTGAAGTTCGTGTCGCTAACCAACGGCGACGCTGGGCATCAGTCGCAGCACGGAGAAGAACTCGCCCAGCGCCGCCGTGCCGAAGCGCAGGAAGCAGGGCGACGCATCGGCATTGAATACGAAGTGCTCGATAACCATGACGGGCAACTGATGCCTACCCTGGAAGTTCGCGAACAAGTCATCCGCGAGATTCGCCAGTGGAAGGCGGACATCGTCATCGCCCCCCGCCCCAATGACTATCATCCGGATCATCGGTACACGGGAGTGTTGGTGCAGGATGCGTCCTACATGGTGATCGTGCCGAGTTTGGTGGCGGATACGCCGCCGCTGACGAAGAATCCTGTTTTCCTCTACTTCAGTGACCGGTTTAAACGGCCGCAGCCCTTTCGTCCGGATATTGTGGTATCCATCGACGACGTTATAGAGAAGAAGATCGATATGCTGGACGCTCATGTGTCGCAGTTCTACGAGTGGCTGCCGTGGACTATGGGGCGGTTGGAGCAGGTGCCGAAGGATCCCGCGGAGCGAAAGAAGCGGCTGCTGACCTGGATGTCGTCGGAAACCAAAAATGTGAAAGGCGAATGGCGGGAGCCGCTGGAGAAGAGGTATGGCGCGCAAGCAGCCAAAATCCAGTACGCAGAGGCCTTCGAAATCACGGAATACGGAGCTCAGCCCAGCGAGGAACAGATTCGCAGGCTCTTCCCATTCTTTCCCGTGCTGGCGCCGCGCCCTTGAGTTGCTCGCCCGTCAAGATGGTTTTCCTCACTAATACAGGATTAAACTCTTAATCCGGTCCAGCCTTTATCGTTCGGCTGTCCTCCCGACACGCCGTGCTTCTTGAGATAGATTCCCCAGATCGTCTCCCGCTCCTCGTCCGTGGGCAGGTCAAAAAAGAACGTCCCCAGCACTGCCGACCGGCCCGATCGTCGCAGCCTGACGTTTGCCCAGCACCCGCGCCAGTTCCTCGCCGCTGTCTCGGCCGGTCGCATAGAGGCCGGGGACCGCATCCCACCCGAGCAGGGGTGGAAGCTCCCCCGCCTTGCTTGACAGTCTCGATGATGAAATGCGTTGTGCTTGCTGGGTCGGCAATCCGTACCGCCACGAGCGGAGTCGAGACACAGCGCGCGACATGGAACGCCGATGCAAACTCCTCCCTAGAGCGAATCATGTGCGTGCTCCTTTCGCGAGACGACTATTAAGGGGGAAGGTAAAGCAAGATGCGCACCATTGACCAAACAGGTGTTCCAATCGACACAGACAGCGCGTCCGCTTGATGTTATTCGGCATCTCCTCATCCATGAACAATCTTGCCAAAACAGACGCCGATTCGCACGCCATGGAAACTAGGAGGTTCACCTGTACTTCATTGGGAACTTCCTCCGGATTGGACTCGTACTGCGCACTCAGGGCTACCGTATCGGACAAAAGGCGGTGGTGGAAGCGAACAGGGCCAAAGCTAAGGTTGGTTGCGGCATATTTCGGCACGACGGCCGCAGCAACCTCAGCTTCCATGGACAGCAGCTTGTTAATCAATTGCTGGGGATCGACCCTCTTCCAGATACCGCGAAACCCTAGGCAGTCAGCCAGTAAGAAAGCACCTTCATCCATTCTCGGAGTATACGCCAAGTGTGCGCCGGACGCTTGGTGTTGTTGTTCGGGAGCCGTTCCTTATCAGACCGCGGCCTTGGTGTCCCTAGTGCCAACTCAGGCTTACGGCTCTAGCCCGCTGGACCCTCGGCACCGGATTTCAACCTGGAAAGGTCCTCGTTGTTTCAAAATTCCGAAGGCGCAGCGGACGAGCGAGCACGCTGCCGCCGTCTCGGCCACATTGGGCTGCTTGCGGCAACGAGACCAACGACCGGGCTTCGGGTGAAATGCTAAGTTTGGCGCTCGCGCAACGCCCTTCGGCCCATGACGCAGCGTATCTGGAACTCGCCTTGCGCCGGGCCTGCCGCTCGCGACGGTGGATGACAAGCCCAAGGCAGCCTCCGCCGTTGGCTGCCGGCGTTTGCCCCGCGACGCGTAGATCCCGCCTTGTCGCCCAGTATTTACTGATCGATTCGGTCTGGACGGTTCTGGTGGCGTACCCGGAAGTACCACGAGGGCAGAGCATGGATGAGGGTTGGAGCGCCGACACCAATGGAGTCACATGCCGGCACTCCAGCGTGGGGTGGTAATAAGGGCGGAGGTAAGAAGGAAGGTTGGCGTGCGGAGGAAGGAAGCTTTCCGTCAGCGGGATGTGGCGTGGAGGGCGGACGCGATGAGTTCAGTGGCCGCCCGCAGTTTGGGCACATCGCCCTCCGTCATGCGGCCGACGTCGCCGTACTTGAAAACGCCACCACTTGCCCATTCCACCAATTCGCCGATGGCTTGCTTCTTGGTTGCGGCAACGCGTCGTGCTGCTGTCAGGACCTCGTTGCGAAGCTGATTGAATCCCAAACTTGCAGCCGACCCGTTACCATTGTTGTTGGCAGGAGGCGAGCCGGCCCCGTCGGTGGGTGGCTTGCCCGATCCGTTCCCGCGATGCTCCGTGTCTCATTTCTTTCGTCCCGGGCGACTCCAACTCCACCGGCGCAACAAAATGGTCATCCCCGACAAGTGCTACAGTTGCTTTCTGGAGACCAACGAGGAGGCACGCCTTCTTTCGAGGATGGCTCGCCGAGTTCAGTGACAGCGACGTGGCCAGTTTGATCCGCCCGCGTCCCTTGTTCATCCAGACGGGCAAAGCTGACGACACCGCCTTGTGGCCGCAGGTGATCGAGGAGTTCGATGCGGCCCGAGAGCGCTACTGCAAACTGAACATGCCCGAGCTCCTCGACATCAATCTGCACAATGGCGGCCACGAAATCCGTGTCGAGCCGGGCATCCGATTCTTGAAGAAATGGCTGGCCAAATGAGCCACCCTGGACCAGTCAGCCCTCGATCATATACGCGGCGTGGATACCCAAGGGATGCGCGGCGAACCTGATCCAGCCGTCGTGCCACTCACAAGGGATACTCTCGTACTCCGGAACTGATACAACCCGCTTCGGCCTGGTTGGAACGTTCGCGCGCACGCGGATCCCGTGTACGCGGACACATTCCTGCGACTGAGATGGTTCGGTTTCGCGTTTGTCGCCCGAGTAGTTCACCAGGTGCACAAACCGATCCTTCCCCCGCTCGCTATAGAAGACTTCGACATTCGGAGGCGTGCTTTCCAGGACGATGGTCCGCCGCCCCTCGGGGTGCACGACGCTCAGCATCCACAGCGCCAGCCTTCGCAGCATGGCCGGCCCCTCGGCGTAGTAAGAGGAAAAGAGCGGCGCGGCACAGTAGAGCGCCTGCCCCTTCCCGTATTGATTCAGTGTGACCCCTGGGCCCTGGGGAGCTGACGCCGGGGCCTGTTTGGAGACTTCCGCCGGCACCAACTCCAACAGCGCTTTTGCGGTTGTGGCCTCGACGCGTGCATACTCCCCGTTGACCTGCACGTCCATCCGGGGGACGCCGAAGGATTCGATCCTGAATGGCAGACGAAGAAACGAGCGCTTGCCCGCCGAAAGGCCGCGATACCGGACTCCCAAGACATCGGCCAGGGCAAAGTCCGCCATTGCGCCGTCGCTCGCGTTTCTCGTTCCGGTCGCACAAGTCGCCAGCAGGGAACCGCCATCGCGCACGAATCCTCTGACCGCGTCACACTCCCTGTCGCTCAGGATCCGTTGGTCCGGCAGAATCAGAGATCGATACTGGCCGAGCGCGTCCGCCAGCACCTGGCTGTTCAGGATGTTCATCTCCACATGCCCCTCGATGAGGACCTTGTGAGCGCCACTCACCGGGTAGTAGGCCGGTCCCGCTTTCCATTCAGGGGATAGCTTCATCGGCGTCTTCGAAAAGATCGTGTCGGCCGAATGCAGCACCGCTACGTCCTTGACCGGCCGGCATCCCCGCAGGAAGGGTTCGAGCTTCAGGGTCCTCTCGTTGACGCGTCCGTAGCGCTCGTAGACGGCGGGCTCTGGATTGCCGGACGGGTAGGCATCGTCGCTTAGAAGGGAACGCCCGCCGGCGGCTAGCTCAGTGGCGACCTCCTGCATGAACGCCGCCTCCTCGCGCAGCGCGTAGTCGCCCCACGAGTTGCCGCGCGTGTTGTGGAAGGCCCATGACCGATCACCCAAGGTCGAGAGATAGCGTGCCTCGAACGAGAAGTCGAGCGCGTAAACACTCATGTTCGGCGTCGGGGTGTCCCAGTTGATGTGTCTGACATGGGCTGGCGGGTTTAGCGGGCATCTTGTCATCCATGCCCAGTTGTGGACGATGATGACACCGGGCTTCTGATCATCGAGCGCCCGATGCACCTTCTCGATATAGGCCTCCAGGCGGCGGTTCACCCATTTGCGGTAAGCGAAAGCCTTGGCATCGCCATCGGAAACCGGAATGGCGCCGCCCACTTCGCGCCCGAACGAATCGCGGCAGTACTTGCAGTAGCAGTTCGCGGTGATGAACTGATGCACGGCCAAATCGATGAAGAGCCCATCCACGTCATACCGCGAGACCACCTCCTTCATCTGTGGAATTTGGACGCGGTCCACCCATGGGGAGTTTAAGCACATCTCCGCCCCGTCACTGGTCGCGGCGCCGGTCTGCCTGGCGGGATCGTGGCTCGCAATCCATTCCGGGTTCGTCTTCCCGTAGTGGCGGTCCCATCCCGCTCTCATGTACACTATGGTGCAAATGCCATGCTTCTTCAGGGCAGCCGTCATCTCGCCGGTGAAGTCGCGCGTGAGGCCCGGATGAACGACGCCAATTCTGCTGGGGTAATATGAATAGCCGCCGACACACACCCCGAAATAGCACACCATCTGGAATCCGGCATCAAAGATCGTTTGCGCCGCAGCGCCGGCATCAAAGCCTTCATACGGGTGTTCGCACGCCGCCAAATGGGCGTCAATGTGGAGTTGGCGGTAGACCGATTCCAGACAATCCGCACGCTTCCCGCCTTGTTCCGCCGAAACGCCCGGGGCAACCCCGATTGCGGGACCAATCAAGCTTGCGGTGGTTAGCGCCGTTCCCTTCAGAAAGTCGCGGCGCGCGATCAGTTGCGATTTCGTAAAGAACATACTGTCTCCCCAATAAGGTCAATTGGACCAGGATTTTGGCCTCCTGGCCACCAGCCATTCTACTCCCAACCGCTTCCATTGGAGCCGCTCCAGCTAAGGAAACAGTGACCAGGGACAATTGACGAGTGACAAGCAAAGAAGTGACTGCACGGATTTGACGCAGGGGTTAGAAGGCAGGTCGACGCGGGGAAGAAAAACGCTTTTGGTTAGTGAGTTGTGCCGAGGGGGCCCGAAGCCATCAGTTCAGTGGCCGCTCGCAGCTTCGGGGCATCAGCCTCGGTCATGAGGCCAACGTCGCCGTATTTGAAGACGCCTCCACTTGCCCATTCCACCACTTCGCCGATGGTTTGCTTTCTTCTCTAGACTCAGCGCTCAGATGGAGGAAGTCTTCTTCCTCTTCTCCTTGCATTCGAAGTACGTGGTCTCCTCCGCGCGAACCGTCAGCTATGCCCTGCAAGGGCACCATATACTAGCCGGGGGCAACGCCCCCGGAAGACTGACCCGGAAACTGACCGACCCTGAAGGGGTCGTATAGACCTGCTAGAGGTCCCATGTACGCTCTCGACATCGCATTCGACCCCTTTCGGGGTCGGGCCTGGTGGGTACGCCCGTTTCCGGGGGCGTTGCCCCCGGCTACTTTATCAATCCCCTTCGGGGATTCTAAGAATATCCACACCCCCCGTGTTCAGCACCAAAGCTCGGCTGGACCTTGCATCCAGAGGCGCTCGGTTGTAGGTTATTAGCAGGGCGAAAACCGAAAACAGAAATTCTGGTTAGACTTTTAGATTGCCTCAGCGAAAGGACAAAACAATGCCGAAGTATCTGATCCAGGGAAGCTACACGCCTGAAGGACTCAAGGGGCTGGCGAAAGACAAGGCTTCTGGCCGCAAGGCTGCCGTTCAAGCAGCTATGAAAAACCTCAAAGGCAAAGTGGAGAGCTTCTACTTCACTTTTGGCTGCGACGATGTCTTGCTGATCGTGGAGGCGCCGGATAACATCGCCATCGCAGCACTCTCCTTGACTGTAGGATCAGCGGGACTGGTCAACATCAGAACCACGCCGCTCTTGACCGTCGAAGAGGTTGATCAGGCGCTGGCGTTGCCCTCCAAGTATCGCGCGCCCGGCCAAGACAAATGACCTTGAACGAGCGCATCCTTCTACATTGCGCTCGGGCGGCAAGCGGATTCGGTGAAACACAGGTAATGGCAGGATTGCGGGAGATCACCTCTTCCATCCTGCTGAGCTCTTCAGCCGGAACATCATCTGCCGGCTCTCGTCCGGATCCGTCGACCCAGCTAGGCTTTCGCTGTACAGAAGTCCCTGCTCGGATTCGGACGGGTGAAATTGCACGAACACGCGGATTGCTCCGCTCTCGTTGACCGTCAAAGCTCTCACTTCGGCGATCTGACCCGTCAGCACCTCACGATGCTCCCAAATCCATTGCCGCTGTTCATTGGCCAACTGAAATGAATCAATCTCGCACTCCATGCCGGTCGGTCCTTCCACAACCATGGCTCCCAGGCTGGCCGCGAACTTCTCCGCGACTTCTAGGCAAGGCCAGGCCCAAGAGGGCTGCCATCAAGGCAGCCCAGAAGAGCCGGTAACGGCTTACGTAAGCGAATCTCCTTTTCTGGTCTCTCCTGCACTCGCGCAAAAAAGCTCAAAAGCTTGGTTCCCCTCCAGCACTTTATGCATGCCCCTTCTGCTCGATTTCGCGTGCGGGATATACGAATTCATGTATGACGATTGAATTGGGTCCCGCGTCACCTGGCGCCGGCTCGTACCCGGTATTCATAACTTCTGGTATTCGAGTTGTTTGGCCGTATCCGGTGTAATTGCGGAAAAGTGGCCCAGGCCTTGCTCAAGGATAATTTGAGGCCTCTCTCTAGCGAGGCGCAATCTTGCTGGTTCACTTGTCTCTGGAGGCACTGAAGACCGGGGAGATGGGTGGGTAGGCGTGGGGCAGGTGATCGAGTGTGTTACGGTTGCCGATTCGGTGGGTGACGGCGCATGATGATAGCCGTACCATCCCCAAACTTGAAATGAACCTCGTCCATGAGCTGTTGGATCAGATACACTCCGCGACCACCGTCGCGGTAAATGTTCTCTCCCATGGTTGGATCCGGAACCTTACTCGGGTCAAACCCGGAACCGGAGTCTTTGACCACGATGAGTATTCCCCCGCCTTCCTCAATAGCCACGCACATGCGCACGTACTTTTCGGGGTCGTTGCGATTACCGTGGAGGATGGCGTTCATGAGCGCTTCTTGCAGGGCAAGCTGGACATTCCCGAGATCCTGACAACATCCGTTTTCTTCCAACAAACGAAGGGTTTTGGAAACGACGCCTTCAATATTACGAGTGTCCGAAGGAATCAACTCGTCCAGCTTGACGACGAGCTTGTCCTGGTCAATTTCGCAATGGGGCGGGATGTGCTTCAAGTCCGGCATAATGCGGGCTTTTCTGCGGAAACTACCACTCTACCACATCGGGGGGACCGACTCAAACCAATCGGGAGATCGGGTGCCCACGCCGTTCGGGGAGCGAGACGCCCCCGCGACGGCGAGCGGGACGCACGCCCTACGTCGTGATGAGAGGCGTGACGCCTTCTACCCAGACTCTGGCGCCGCTATCCGTTACTTCGGCACCTCGAAGTACAAGAGCGGACCGGGGGACCGCCCGAGCGCAAAGGGCGAGCCGGTGACGGAGGTCAACGCGCCGCTGGTCTGGTCAAATGAATAAACGGAGAGGTTACTCGAACCCGCATTCACCACATAGAGGAAATTACCGTTATCAGCCGCCGCGGAAGGCCCCGTCCCCGCTGGAAATGGGGAACCCGCCAGGGGCGTCAGTGTGCCGCTCGCCGCGTCAATGCTGAAACCCGCGATTTCGTTCAACGCCGGGATGGTCACATAAGCGATCCTCATGGGCATCGTATCCGTTGTGACGCCCACCGAGGATGGTGCACCGTCTACGGCAAAAGGCGACCCGGGGACGGGACTCAGGCTTCCATCGCCGGCCACCGAAAAAACGGAAACGTTGTTCGAGAGTTTGTTGGCGACCATCAGCAGGCGGGCGCCCAATATGTTAGGGGCTGCGGCGGGGGTCAATATGATCGAGGCCGGCCCCTGTCCGGCGGCGTAGGGCGATCCCGCGAGGGGCGTCAGCACACCCGTGTTCTCGTGGATGGCGTAGGCCGACACGTTGTTGGATTGCGAGTTGGCGACGTACAGCACCGGTGGCGCCAAGCCGCCCACAAGAGCTACCGGCCCGGAGCCGGAGGCAAATGGCGAGCCCGCGATCTCGGTGGCCCCCGATCCATTCACAATCTGATAGGCGGAGATGCCCCCTTCCGCGTTCCCCAAGTAGAAAAAGCCTTCCAGCGCCGCCACCGCCACCGGCGTGTACCGCGTGCTGATGGTGAAGACCAGCCCGGTGAGCACGCTCGTCAAGAAATCTACGGAGTAAGTGGAAACTGTTCGTTGCGCCTGGCTGGCGACGAACAGACTGCCTGCAAGCGTACCTCCGCCCAGCGCCGTGGGCGGCCCACCCACAGCAAACGGCGAGCCGCAAACACCACCGGCTCCCATCGCAGGACCAGCCGACTGAAATGCTGAAACGCTGTTCGAGCCTGTATTAGCTAAGAAAATTGCGTCGCGGTCGATGTAGGCGTCGTTCGGGTTCGGTGTGAAACAGGTTTCGCTCGATCCGCACCCGAAAGACATCAGAGCCGTGAGGAGCAAGAAACCGAGCCGTATCCTCATCGCGCACCTTCCATCCTGGCCCGCCAGTACATAAGTCACTATGCAGAATATTGAAAGAATATTATGTAGTGCATTCTTCCCGGATTCCGGCGCCCCGATCTGCTATTTGGGGACGTCGCAGTACAAGATCGCGCTGGGGGACTGCCCGAGCGCGAAGGGCGAGCCGGAGACAGGGGTCAATGCCCAACTGGTCTGGTCAATAGAATAAACCGAGAGGGTGCTCGAACCCGCATTCACCACATAGAGGAAATAACCGCCATCGGATTCAACCGTCGCAGAAGGCCCCTGCCCAGCGGGAAATGGGGAACCCGCCAGGGGCGTCAGCGTGCCGCTCGCCGCGTCAATGCTGAAACCCGCGATTTCGTTCAACGCCGGGATGGTCACATACGCGAACGTCATGGGCATTCCAGTTGTCGTGACGCCGACGGAGGAGGGCGCCCCATCCACCGCAAAGGGCGACCCGGGGACGGGACTCAGGCTTCCATCGCCAGCCACCGAAAAAACTGAAACGTTGTTCGAGAGTTTGTTGGCCACCATCACCAGGCGGGCGCCCAATATGTTAAGAGCCGGAGCGGGAGTCAATATGATCGATGCCGGCCCCTGCCCGGCCGTGTAGGGCGAACCGTTCAACGGTGTTAGCGCGCCGGTATTCCCGTTCACGCTATAGCCGGAGATATTGTTCGACCGCGAGTTGGCCACGTACAGCACCGGCGGCTCCAAGCCGCCTACAAGAGCCACCGGTCCGGACCCGGAGGCAAATGGCGAACCCGCGATCTCGGTGGCCCCGGTTCCATTCATAATCTGATAGGCGGAAATGCCCCCTTCCGCATTCGCCAAGTAGAAAAACCCTTGCAGTACCGCCACCGCCAGCGGCGTGTAACGCGTGGTGATGGTGAAGACCGGCCCGGTGAGCGCGCTCGTCAAGAAATCTACGGAGTACATGGAAACTGTTTTTTGCGACTGGCTGGCGACGAGCAAACCTCCCGGAAAGAGAAGTCCTCCGCCCAGCGCGGAGGGCGCGGCGCCAACAGGAAATGGGGTCCCGCACACCCCACCCGCAGCGGGTCCCTTCATAGGACCAGCCAACTGAAATGCTGAAATGCTGTTCGAGCCTGTATTAGCTACGAAAATTGCGTCGCGGTCGATGTAGGAGTCGTTCGGGTTCGGTGTGAAACAGGTTTCGCTCGATCCGCACCCGAAAGACATCAGAGCCGTGAGGAGCAAGAAACCGAGCCGTATCTTCATCGCGCACCTTCCATCCTGGCCCGCCACTGCCTGGGTCGCTACGCAGAGTATTGATAAAAACATTTTATACTTGACATTAAAAAACATAAAGCGCTAAACTCAGCCATCCTCTAAAGGTGGTTTTCCGGAAAGAACTGAATATCCCTGACCAAAGGAGGTCTCCTCAAGAACAGCGCTCAAGCTAGTTTCCTGAAGGTGCTTTTCTCTCTTCTCATGACCACCACAGTGTTAACCACGGCCTCCGCCCAGACGGCGACCCAAACCTACCAAGGGCACGATGCCGTAGCCAACGAAGTCTTGATCAAGTTCGAACCAGCGGCCGCGAGCGACGCGGCGGGACAAGCGAAGGTGGCAGCCGATATGCAACAGGCGCAAGTCAGCGCCAATATCGACGTTGCCCAGGACGTGGGCAGCGCAGGATGGAAGCGGTTTCATTCTGCTTCCTACGACGTCACAACGCTGATGAGCATGTTGACTGGGGCGAGCAGCGTCGCCTACGTCGAGCCCAACTGGATTTATCGTATTGCCAAGATACCGAACGACCCCGATTTCATTGACGAGTGGGGTATGTACAATACAGGGCAGTCAATCAACGGCGTAAATGGAACCCCGGGCGCCGACATCGGCGCGACCTCGGCTTGGAGCATCACGACGGGCACTCGGAGCGTTCTCATTGGGCTCGTCGACACCGGTATTGAGTATACCCACGCCGACCTCCAGGGCAACGTATGGTCGGCCCCGGCTCAGTACTCCTTTATGCAGGGATCGACACAGCACACCTGCGCCACCGGGACGCACGGCTGGAACACCCTCACTAACGCTTGCGACCCGAATGACGATAATGGCCACGGCACGGGGATTGCGGGCATACTGGGCGCCGTCGGGAACAACGCGATTGGCGTAGCCGGCGTGAACTGGACGACCACTATCATCACGGCCAAAGACTGCGACGCGACCGGCTCCTGCACGACCTCCAATATCATCAACGCCTATCAGTACATGGAGGGAGTAAAGTGGTACTTTGGGGGCAGAAGCGGCTCGGCGAACATCAGGGTCCTGAACAACAGTTATGGCGGCGGCGCCTATTCCCAGGCTTGGTACGACGAAATCGAAAACGTCTACTCAGCAGACATGCTGTTCGCGGCGGGGGCCGGCAACTCCGGCACCGACAATGACACAACGCCATTCTACCCGGCCAGCTTCGCCGTGGGGAATATCATCTCCACGGCTGCAACCGACAACGAGGACCGTCTTGCGTGCAACTCATGCAACCCGACCGATGGTTTCAACTCGAACTATGGTCCAAAAAGCGTGCACCTTGGAGCGCCCGGCGTATATGAGGACACAACGTGGACGGGGGCCTTTGGCTACAACTGGTTCAGCGGCACGTCCGCGGCTACTCCTTTCGTGGCGGGCACGGGGGCACTTACGCTCTCTGAGTGTCTTGGTGGTACGGATTGGCTGGTGTCGAATATCAAGAATGGCGTCGTCGCGACCACAGCCCTAACAGGAACAACGATCTGGGGCGGGCGGGTGAACGCCTACAACTCCGTGCTCGCTGCCTCGCAACACTGCCCAGGAACAGGCGATGGGCTGATGGCTGGCAACGAACAGTCGAGGCTGTGGGACGGTCAGGAAATCAGTGACACGGGCACGGTAAGCATCACCATCAACGGCGACACCAAGACGTACAACTACGGCGAGTGGGATAATGCGTATTCCATCGCCAACATGCTGAAGGAAGCAATCAATACCGACAGCAACTATCCAGTAACCGCCTACCTGTCCTATTCGAACCTTTCGTACAGCTACGATTATCTCATGTTCAGCGCCAAAACCACCGGAAGCGGCACGTGCTACACGGTGAGCTCCAGCTACACATACAACACCACCTACTTCACGCAGCCGTCGTTCAAGTTCTCCCCGAACCAAGGGTCCCTGTCGGGCTGCAAATAGTCTGCGTGATGTTTGTGGTTGGGCGGGGGCCCCAGTGAAATGGGGCGCCCGCTCTCGCGCGTGAATCCCTTCCTTTTGACGGATATTCAAACAACCGAAGCGCCGAGCTTCGCTCTGCGGCAGCCTGGGACATGGTAGAGTTCTTACTCGCGGATCAGAGAACGGAGGAGAAGAATATGAAAGAATCGGCAGAACTCGAGAAGCAGGCAGCTTATTACGTAGCCACGTTGATGGCGGCCGCAGCCAGAACGGCTCCCAAGACGCGCGGTATTGACAACATCCAGGTCGTGGCGATTGACGACGAGAACACCAAGCAGACTCTGGCCAACAAAATGAAGGAGATTGCGCGCTCGGAAAAACGTCCGAGCTTTGAACGGGATGCCAACAACCTTGCGGCATCGCCGGTCATCGTGGTGATCGGTGTTCAATCGAATCCGGCCGACCTCAATTGCGGTTTCTGCGGAAACCCAACTTGTGAGGAGTTGAAAATTAAGGACGGGGTCTGCGCCTTTAACTCCATGGACCTGGGCATTGCGGCTTGCTCGGCGGCAGCGACGGCGGCCAACTTCCACGTGGATAACCGAATGATGTTTTCCATCGGGAGGTCATGCCTCGACCTGAAGCTGTTTGCTGAGGGAGTCAAACAGGCCATTGGAATTCCCTTGAGCATCACCGGGAAGAGTCCTTTCTTCGACCGAAAGCCGTAACCCATTGCAGGAGTCAGAAGTCAGGAGCCAGGAGTCAGAAGAAGAGCTCCAGCCCCTGCGAGTATGGTGCCCAGACCTTTCGGGGCAGCTCTTCGAAAGTGCAACGCAATCGGCAGCAAGGAAGTGAGGATTTACGACGTGGGAAGGCTGAAAGCTGACCCCCTGAAAGCTGAATGCTGGCCGTGCCCCCTGACACCTGTCACCTGAAACCCTCACCATTCTGACTCCTGGCTCCTGACTTCCATTTCCTGAATTATTCCCTCGCGCTTATTGCCTCAGATTCTCCACACCGCTTCCCAGGCGGCCGCGCTGGGCGCCACGGACACGGTGTTTCCCTCCCGGCGGGCTTGCGCGCCTTGAATTTCGGCGAAGCGGAAGCGTGAAGCCAGGGTTTCGGGTATCAGAACTTTCGCCGGCGTGGGCCCGGAGCCTCGCTGGAACTTCATGCGCCAGCCTTGATGGCGGTCGAGCGGCTCGAGGTACATGTCGATGCGTCCGAAGCGTGTGGGAGACTGGGCAAGGCTCAGGGGTTCGCCGTCAGCCAATTCAAGGTCTCCGACTCCCGCCAACAAGCGCAGTGCCAGGCCGTCTTCGAGCGCCAGCATGTGACGCAGGTAGAGAATACATTCGGCGCTGGCCCAGTTGTGAGGCATGTCACCCACGTAATCCGCGGTCAGGCTCCCTCGGATCGGTTGTTCCTCCCGCCAACAGTAAAGCGGTGTGGCGTGGTTCAGAAAGCCCGTGAACGTCAACCGTGCCCAATCCGGGATCCCGGCCCAGAGGTAGACATGAGCCACAAAGCCTGCGTTGTAATTCCAAACGCCCCCGTGTGGAAGCCAGCCGGTTTCCGCAGGAATATCTTCCTGGGTGCAAGATTGCATCAACTGGACATGTCCCTTGACGATCGGATCATCCTTCTCGAACACCAGGCCCGGATAGATCGCGTGGGAAAGAGCCCATTGTGCAATTTGGGGTCGGGGTCGATCCCACTCATCCGCAGTGGCCCACAGGGAGTCTCCCTTCACCAGCATGGGCAGATAATCGAACCCCTGGGGGTGGCGACGCATCTCCTGGCCAGCCGCGGCAAAGAACGACGCTCGCAATTCGTTATAGAACTGCTTGGCCCCGCCGAAATCGGGAAGGGCAAGCCGGTCCGCCGCTTCGGTGACCGCCTTCAATCCTGCCAGCACCCACAGAGTGTTGGTGAACTCGGAACGGATGCCCCCTAACCCACCGTCGCCAAAACCGGGGGCCAGAAGACCGTAGTGGCCGTTCATGCTTCCGTCGCTCCGGGCTTTATCGCGCAGGCTTACGAGAAACT
>Ga0224555_1001879_pt1 | contig 26737 bp, 22 predicted proteins | sample 714S23034metaG_FD_180687 | JGI IMG/M metagenome (GOLD analysis project Ga0224555, IMG submission 180687) | Peat soil microbial communities from Stordalen Mire, Sweden - 717 S2 30-34 | ecosystem: Environmental > Terrestrial > Soil > Wetlands > Peat | place: Sweden: Norrbotten County, Stordalen...
AAGTTCATGAAGGCTTTGCTGTCGACTTTCTGGGGCGCGATTACGAGCCGCTTCTGCTTCGCGCCGGAGACAAGCCGGGAGTGAATCTCCACCAGGAGCTCCTATGAGCTACAAGATTCCCATGGGCCCCTACCACCCCGCGTTGGAAGAGCCGTACAAGCTCGACATGTTCTGCGAAGGCGAAACGGTCTCGGACGCCAAGCTCCATATCGGATTCAATTTCCGGGGCATCGAGCACCTGGCGGAAACGCGCAACTACATCCAGGTGATTGCGCTCATGGAGCGTGTCTGCGGCATCTGCTCCAACATCCACACGCTCACCCTTTGCCAGGCAATGGAGCAGCTCACCGGACTCACTCCGCCTCCGCGTGCGCTCTATATTCGCGTCATCATGGCGGAGCTTGAGCGCCTGCACTCCCACGTGCTCTGGGCCGGCATCGCCGCCAAGCTCATGGGGTTCAAGACCATGTTCATGACCTGTTTCGCGTTGCGTGAGAAAGTTATGGACGTGCTCCAGGTCATCTCCGGAAATCGCGTGAACTACTCAATGAACTGCATCGGAGGGGTCAATCGCGACATCCCCGATCCGCGTGCCGTGTTGGCTATGGTCGAGCAACTGGAACGCGAAATGGTTCGCACCGTGATCCCCATCTTCACCACCAGCACAACGGCGCGCTCGCGCTGTGCCGGCATCGGTGTTCTGACTCATGAAAGAGCCATCTCCTGCGGTGTGGTCGGTCCAACCGCAAGAGCCTCCGGGATAGCACAGGACCTTCGCCGCGCCGCGCCCTACGCCGCCTACTCCGAATTTGAATTCAACGTGCCCGTCGAAACCGCCGGCGACGTGCGCGCGCGTCTGCTCGTCCGCGCCCTGGAGATTATGGAGAGCTGCGGCATTCTTCGCCAGGCGCTCGCCAAAATGCCGCCCGGCGAGTGGCATGGTGGAGATAGAAAGGTAGTCTTCTCCACTGGAAGTGCCGTCAGCCGCGTCGAGGCTCCGCGCGGAGAAGTTGTGTACTGCGTCTCATGGAAAGAGAACTCCAGAAATCCAGCCAGAGTGCATGTGCGCACGCCGACATTTCAAAACATGCCGGCCATTCGCTGGATGGTGATGGGGGCGCGCCTTGCCGACACGCCGTTGATCCAGGCATCCATTGACCCTTGCTACTCGTGCACAGACAGGTAGCGCCGCTGTTGCAGAAACATTGTTAGCTCTAAATGGAGGATGATTCGAAGCAACTCTTCGCGAGTGGGAGCATTCTTCCATAAACCTTCCAGGCGACGGGCTTGCCCGCAGGCTTGTCCCTTAAAGCATCCAACCAGATCACGGGAATCTGCACCGCCGGCTCGACCGCCGTCAACCTCAATGTGTCCGGCAGCGAATTGCCGGCGCAGGTCAAGACTGCCGGAACGCTCGCCGGAAACGGAGGAGAATGCCTGCTCCGAAGATGATGTTGTTTTGCACGTTGGCGGTGGAGTTGGGGATCTGGTAACCGTTCTGACCTTCAGGAGAAGGCTGGAACAGCAGGGGGCTGATTGCAGGGAACTCGTTGACCCAAATCTGCGGTAAACCGCCGTTACCCAATGAGGCAGAGTAAGGAGCGAGGCCGCCGAGGCCGTATTGCGCATCCAGCCCACCGTCGTTATAGCTCTGCTCAAACCATGTCCAGTAACCCCAGCGATACGAGAAGCGGGCCACCGGGATACCCTCTGGCTGCCAATCGCCGATCTGAGCAGCCCAGCTACCGTGCCCGGCAGCAATTCCGATCAAAACAGCTCGATGGCCGGACGACTGTGGTCGCTTTCGGAACTGCCGCCGGCGACGGCAAGATGGGTGATGGTCTGGCTGGCCATTTTGTAGCTGCTGAGATGGGATTCCAGCAATCCCTTGAATGTGGTATCGAAGAGGCCATCCCAGCCGGGACGATCCGGCCTTTCGGCCAGCCGCAACAGGTGGTCGCGCATTTCTACCAGCGCTACTTGCACGTGTTCCATTCTCTGGCGCATGACATCCTGAAACTGGATGTGCCCCAACGCTTCCGACAGCCGGGCCACGCTCTCCGCATAGTTCGCATCCACCTCGATGATCACTTCAAGAAGCAACCGGCTGTTCCTGCAGAATTCAGACTGCATTTCACCCAAATCGGCAGATAGATGATTCATCGCGCTGCCGGCCGCGTGCTGTTCGAGCGAAGCGCGAGCGTGGGTCATCTCCTCGTCCACTCTCTTGCAAGTTGCATTGATCTTTGCGGCAATGTCGGCGGCGGCCTGGGTGGAGAGCACGGCAAGCTTTCTGACCTCATTGGCCACCACCGCAAAGCCGCGACCGGCGCTTCCCGCCCGCGCCGCCTCGATTTCTGCATTCAGGGCGAGCAGGCTGGTCTGCTGGGCGATGGAGGTAATGACCTTGATGAGCGGAGTTAACGCGCGAACGTCGCCGGCCAGTCCTCGAATACGCTCGAAATTTTTCTTAAACTCGTTGGTCTGTGCCTCCAGTTGGGTCGCGATCGCGGCGATAACCTCCCTGTTGTTTTCCACTCGAATCTGGGTGTTCTCAGTGAGGTCGCCAGCGCTCTTGACAGATCGTGCGATATGCTCCCTTTGCTTGCTGGTTTTCGCATTCAGGGTATCGATCTGCTCGATGACCACGACGACCTCGCGCTCGGATTCGGCCAGCGAATCGCCGATCTGTTCGTGCATCACGTCGATGTAAGGTTTGCAGTCCTTGATGTCTGTCTCGACAGCTTTGCGGGCGGCCAGCTCTCGCGAAACTTCCTCGAAGTTGAGCTGACCGAAAGCCCACATGTCGGAGACGGCGCGCCGGGCCATCGTCCAGTTCCACCATTCGACGATCACCAGCGGCACAAATTTGAGGACCGCGAGAGCTACGACGATGCGTATCCAATCGGCGATAAAAGCCCGTCCCTGGATGCGGGATAAGAATGCAAGGAACAGAAGGTTGCTAAGAAGCGCAAGTGCCACTTGAAGGAACAGTCGCTTCTTAATGGGGCGCAGCCGTAACTCGGGATCCATCATGACCTCTGCTCCCTCATCGTCATTGGCCCAATTCGCCACACGAAGAGCATTTCGAATTCCGGCAACCGCATCGGCATCACGATGTCACGCTCCGGGCAGAATCTGTTTAATGACCTTGATCAGATCGTTGCCCGATACCGGCTTCACCAGCCAGCCAGTGGCGCCGAGACGGCGGCCCTCGTCGCGCTTGGCGGCCTCGCTCTCAGTGGTCAGCGTCAGAATCGGGAAGAATCTGCAGCCGGGCAGAGCGCGCACTTTCCCAATCATTTCCAGTCCCCCCATCACCGGCATGTTGATATCGGAGAGGATGAGGTCAGGCTTGAATCCGGCCTTCAACTTATCGAGAGCAAGCTGGCCATTGTTGGCGGTCTCCACCTGGAACCCACCCATCGACAAAGTGCTCTTGAGGCTCATCACCATGGTGACCGAATCGTCGACGACCAGAATGGTCTTTGCCATATGAGCCTCTTATTCCACAGATTTCAATACGGGTTCCAGCCATGCGCGCAGTTCAGCATTCTTCGGCCAGGTGGTTATGCTCGCCTTGGCCGTCATCAGCACTTGCAGATTGGCGGTGTGCATGTGGCTGCAGGCGGATAGATCGACCCTCGCGGCGGGTCTGGTCTGCAACCACTCGAGCAGCCCTTCGGCCTCTTCCACGGCCACTTCGTCCCGAAACAGGACGCGGTTCTTCTTGAATTCGATCGGCATCAGACGATCTCCCGAATGTTGAGAATCATGAGCACTGACCCATCCCCCATCAGAGCTGAGCCTGAATACGCAGACAGGCCGGAGAGAAAGCCATCGAAAGGCTTCTGAATAACGCCCATCGTCTCCTGAAATCCGTCGACAAGGAGGCCCAACTCAATGGCCCCCGCCTGAACCAGCAGTACAGCTAGTTCATCGTCCAAATTCGGCCGGGGGATAGCGGGAATCCCCAGGAGTGTGTTGAGCGCCTTGAGCGGAACCACGCGCCCGCGCAATACGGCAGTCTGGCTCTGTTTGATGGTGTGGATCGAACTCCTGGGAACGCGCACGGTCTCGACCACATGGTCCATGGGCACACCGAAGAGTTGCCCGTCGGACTCGATGACCATAACCTGGGTCACGGCCATTGAAAGCGGCAGCGATATCCTGATCGACGTACCCTTGCCAAACTGGCTCTCAATCACGACGGCGCCATTGATCTTCTCTACTGCGGTGCGAACTACATCCATGCCCACACCGCGCCCGGAGAGGTCGGAGACTACCGCGGCTGTGGATAGGCCGGCGGCGAAGATAAGATTGATCGCCTCCTGATCTCCCATGCGCTCAAAAGTCGCCTCGTCAATGATTCCTTTCTCGTAGGCCTTCTGTTTGATCACGGCCGGATCGATGCCCTTACCGTCGTCAACGATCTCAATCACGACACGGTCTGCTTCCTGCGCGGCGCGGATCGTCAGCTTGCCGGTTACCGGCTTGCCTGCGGCCAGGCGGACCTCGGGAGTCTCCAGGCCGTGATCGAGGCTGTTGCGAACGATGTGAATGAGGGGATCGGCAAGCGATTCGATGATGTTCTTGTCGGCTTCGGTCTGCTCCCCTTCGAGCACGAGTTGAACTTCCTTGCCGAGTTTGCGGGAGATGTCGCGCACCAGGCGCGGGAAGCGCTGGAAGACGAAGGAGACAGCCATCATGCGGACTTGCATGATGGCATCCTGCATCTCATCCGCAATGCGGTTGATAATCGAGTACTGGCCTTTGATTTCACGCGAGAGTTCACGCACGCCGAATTGAGATTCCGCGCGCTCGGCCAGATAGGGCAGCCCATTTTTCGAAACCACCAACTCGCCAATCAGGTTCATCAGCCGATCGATTTTGGCTTGATCGACTTTGAGGCTTCTTGGGCCGATAAGAGAGTCTTCGGCGCGACGGCCAAATTTGACCCCTTCCTCCGCCGGAACTTTGCCGGAGTCGTTTTCTGAGCTCGGGCTTGTAATTGCGATTCCTTCGGTCTGAGCAGCGGCGATTCTGCCATCGGTGCCAGGCACGCGTGGCAAACTGGCCACCGGCTGGACGGTTTTGTGCGCGGCACGCCATGCGGCAAGCCACATGTCAAGCCATGCCAGGAGCAGCGTGTTGTGACCGGTAGACAGAGCGTCGGCAAGCGCCGCTTGAATATCGGCTTGGCCAGATTCTTCGCCAACTGCCTGGCTCAGATTGGCCAACACTGCCGCAACTGCCTTGAGCCTGCCCGCGTGCCATGCGGGACGATCGTCGAGGAGAAGAATCTGACGCTGCGCCGCGAGAATCCTGTTGAACACGGCCTCGTCGTCCGCCGTGAGTGCTCGCGACGAATCTGCAGCCGATAACGCATTGCCCAACACCTTCATTTCGTCTTGTTCCTTCGCGAGCCACAACGCGGGAACGGCAGTGATCTCAACCTGATCCGGCAGATAGCGGTAATACTGGTCAAGCTCCTCGCGGGTCGCGTTGGTAAGCAGATCGAATCCGAGCAGGCAACTGTAAGTGTCCAATTCGCCCAGTGGAGGCAACGGCGCAGGCGCAAGGACGCGGCCCCAGATAAGTCCGGGAGTCTGTCGTGCGCTGTTCAGCGGATCGTCCCCATGGAAGAAGCATTCCCGCTGCGGTCTGTAGGCAATCCAATGCAGTGGATCTCCCTGCCCGCACTGCTCAAGAGCCGATCTGCGCGCGGCTTCCGGGATGCTTGCAAGTTGAGGCAGTACGCTGACCGGATCATCGGCAAGCGGGGCATGGGGGCTGGCGGCCATCGAAGAGCCGCCGTTTGCAACAGAGACCGCGTCTTGCTTCGATATCAGGCTCGGCATCAGCTTCCTCAACGCCTCCGCCATGTGCTGCGATTCCACAGCGCGCGCCGCATCGATCTTTTCCGTGGTCTCGATTTCGCCCAAAAGCAGGCCGACGTAATCCATTGCGTCCAGCAAACGGTCTGCCAACTCTCGGGAATAGCTTGCCTGGCCGCTTCTCACCATTCCCAGCAGATCCTCCCCGGCATGCAGCACGCGCGTCATCTCCGGGAAAGTGAACAGACCGCTGTTGCCCTTCAACGTGTGCACGCAACGAAAGAGTTCGTTGAGGATGCCCTGATCGGTGGGCGCGTCTTCCAATTGCATCAGCTTCTTGCCGGTGGCTTCCAGCAGGTCGCGGGACTCGGAGAGGAACTGCTCCAGCAATGGGTTCGGGGGTAAGGGATTCATGGGCGAGCGGCTCATTGGTTTGTCTCCCCAAGCATGAGACGGACATAAGAAAGAAGCTGCGGCTGCCGGACGGGTTTGACGAGATAGCTGTTGGCGCCGGACTGGTAAGCCGCCTTCTCGTCGCGCGCTTCGGCTTCGGTAGACACCATGATGGCCGGCGGCTGTGCGATCTGTTGCTGACGCAATTCGCGCAAAAAGCCGTACCCGTCGAGCTTTGGCATGTTGATGTCCACGATGTAAAGATCGAACGGTGCTTCGAGGGCCTTCTCCAGCGCCTCGATTCCGTTCCATGCCTCTTCCACCAGGTAACCGGCGGATTCAAGAATGCCGCGGTGATACATGCGCACTGTGGCTGCATCGTCGACAATCAGAATGCGTCTCATCGAGATTCCATGCCTTTCTGATAAACGATTGCGTCGGGAAACTTGCGCACCTTGAACAGGGAGGAGATGCGGCTCATGGATTCGGAATGGCCGAGGCAGATAAAACCGCCTGGATTCAGGGCTTCGTAGAAGGTTTCCGCCGCCGTGGTCCTGGATACATCGTCAAAATAGATGAGCAGATTTCGGCAAAAGATGACATCGAAGTTGCGGTAGACAAGTGTATCGGCGGCTTCTGAAAGATTCACCCTGGTGAATTCAACTGCATCGCGCAGATCGCCGCAGAGCTGATAGTCATCGCCAACGCCCTTGAAGTATTTTTCAAGCCAGCGAGGCGGCACATTCTGCACGGAGCGGGCCGAATAGCGCCCGGCCCGTGCACGGCGCAGAATGCCGGTGTCTATATCGGACGAGACGATCTCCACATCCCACTCCCTAATTCCGGCCCAGAGTTCCACCAGGTACATGGCGATCGAATACGGTTCCTCCCCGGAAGAGGAGGGAATGCACCAGATGCGGATCGCGTCTGAACCTATCCTGTGCCGGACAATCTCCGGAAGGATGGAATCGACCAGGCACTTGAATTGATACTCCTCGCGCAGAAAGTAGGTTTCGTTCACCGTCATCAGGTTGGTGAGTTGCTGGAGTTCTTCGCCCGAAGCCTGGAAACGCAACATGGTGAAGTAGCCCCGAAAATTGCCAGTGCCGGTAGCCTCGATGCGTTCGACCAGGCGCTTGTCCACAAAGTAGCGCTTGGTCGCCTCGAAGCTGATGCCTGTCCGGCGATAGAAGAACTCCTTGAACTTCAGGAAGTCTTCGATCGTGATGGTTGGGCCGGGCTCCGGCAGCGACGCGTAAGAGGTCATAACAGGTTCAGACCTCGCGAATGCGCTTGAGCGCCAAATCAGCGGCAAATTGAATGTAAGGTTCGGACTGAAAGCGGGCCTTGAGCCGGACGAGCGGATCGATGGCCGCCTCCGTGCCTACTTCACACAGCAGATCCACCGCAGTGGCGCAGACATTCACGTGGCTGTCCCGTTCGATCACGTCGATCAGCCACGTCTCAACCTCCGGATGCCGCTCGGAATCGAGGATATTGACGACAAAGATCCGCATATCGGGATCCGGATCGGCAAGCAGGGATCGCAAAATCGGCGCCGTTTCGCTGCCCAATTGCTTAAACGTCTCTATGACCTCATTGCGCAGGGCCACGTCTTCACTACGAAGACAATCGGCCAACCCGCTGACGGCCGACGGATCGTTCAGGCGAACCAGGGTGGTGAGGATCACTTCACGGACGGCCGCGTCCTCCTCGCGCTTCAAATGGCTCACCAGCGATGCGGCGGCATCCGGGCATTGGGCGATTTCGCGTACGGCCTGGCGCCGTCCAGCAGGATCCGCGTCCTCCAGGGCTGCTCGAAGTTCGTTGCAACCCCTTCGAGGCTGTGGCTTGCCGCGCTCTGTTGGCTTAACGATCTTCTGCTTCACAAGGCCCATGATTCTCTTCCTCACCTACACGGCAAACTCGACCTCTGCCGGGGAAAACTCGTCTGTTACCGGCCGGCCCATGTCGAAAGCTGCGCGGCGATTTTTTCGGCGGCCAAAATCAGACTTGCCCCGCCCTTCCTGACCAGTTCCGCAGGCATTCCGTAAACCACCGCCGAGTCCTCGGATTCAGCAATGGTGTGTCCACCTCGCTTCTTGATTTCGGTGAATGCATCCGATCCATCGTGGCCCATGCCGGTTAACAAAACCGCCGTTGTCCGCTTTGGATCGTAGTGCTGCAGCACTGATCGCCCCAGTAATTCGACTGAGGGGTGCCACAGGTATTCCGGATTCTCCGGCGCCGGAAGAACGGTGAGCCGGCCAGACCGCGTTGCAAGCAGGGTGTCCGCTCCACCCCGTCCGATGTAGACCTTTCCGGCTTCCACCGCCAGGGCGCTGCCCGCCTCGACAACCTCAAGCGCGCAACACTGATTCAGCCGATCCGCAAAGGCTCTGGTAAACGCGGCAGGCATGTGCTGCGCCACAAGTACCGGCCAGGGAAACCCTTGCGGCAATCCCGACAGCACAATTTCGAGGGCGCGCGGTCCGCCGGTAGATGCGCCGATCACCAGCAGGCCATCGGCGGCCACCGCAGGCCCTTTCGGCGCAGAAAATTCTTGAACCGTCTTCCTGCGCTCCTCCTGCATGCGCCGGACCACTCCGGTCGCGGTAAACCCTTTGCTCTTCAGCCGTGCCCGCGCGGCGCTTCGTACCTTGGCCACCAATTGCTCCGTGATCCTGTCGATGGACAGAGAAATGGTTCCACCAGGCTTGGAAACGTAGTCGACCGCGCCCAGATTCAGAGCCTCGAATGTGGCCAGGGCTCCCTCGTTGGTGAGCGAAGAAACCATCACCACCGCAACCGGCCTCTCGGCCATGATGAGGGAAAGCGCGGTCAATCCATCCATCTCCGGCATGTTGATGTCCAGCGTCACAACATGCGGCTGGAATTCCCGGTTTTCCCTCACGGCTTCGTCGCCGTTTCTGGCCTGGCGGATTTCGAAGTCCCCCTCGGCCTGAAACAGAGTCATCAACTGGCGGCGCATCAACGCCGAGTCGTCGACAATCAGGAGCTTGATCATGGTTTATCCAGTGACCGCGGCCAGCGCCACAAGTTCCTTCTTCGCCATCAGGTGGGGCGGATCGATGAGCTGCACCATCCGCTTCTGCTTTTCCAGATTGGCCATGCGGCTCAAGAGCCGGCTTTGCTCAGCGGACAGTTGCGGCGCCGGTTCGATGGCGGCCTTGGGAATTCTCAAGACTTCTGCCACCTGATCGACGATGAAGCCGGTGCGCACATCGGAGATGAGAAACACCATGATCCGCTGACGATCGGTGCGCTCGACTTGCTTGAGACCGAGTCGCAGCCGAAGATCGATCACCGGCAGCACGGTTCCGCGCAGGTTGATGACGCCCTCGACAAATGAAGGCGCTTTGGGAACGCGAATGAGTTGTTCCGGCACGCGCACAATCTCTTGCACGCTTGCAATCGGCGCACCGAACTCTTCCTTGTCAAGACGGAAAATGACTACTTGCTCGTCGTCGTCCAGGCTGTCTTCGAGGTTGGTCGATTCCCGTTCGATTTCCTGCTCAGTTTCGTTCACGGCGCTCAGCGCCTCCTTGATGACGGAATGGCCGAAGAGATTGCGCGCGGTAATAATCGACACCAGGCGCTTTCCATTGTCCAGCCGGCAGATTGAAGTAACCTCGGCAAGGTTTCCTTCGCGGGCCAGCATGGCGGGAAGCGCGTCCACGCCGGATTTTGAGACCCGGAGCACCTCGCTGACCGCATCCACTACCACACCCACTGAAACTCCGTTCAAGGTGAGCACCACGATGCGGCTCTTCTCGTCCAGATCGCGGTCGGGAAGTGCGAACATGCTGCGCAGGTTGACCAGCGGCAGCAGGCGGCTGCGCAAGGTCATCACGCCGAGAACGTGAGACTCCGAGCGCGGAACATGAATCACCGCCTCCGGCACTTGCACGATTTCCTGCACGTCTTCGATGGCGATGGCATACTCCTGACCGTCAACATCGAAGCTGACCAGTTGCAACTCGTCGCTCGAGTCTTCTTCCTCACTCTGTACGCTTGCTTGCGCGGCTCCGGCAACGCCTGTGCTTTTTGAAATAGCCGCGATCTGCGAGAACTCCCGCTCGATGAGCTTGGCAAAATCCAGCACCATGATCATCGCGTGACCGCCCACATCCTTGATGAGGCTGGAGAGCATCTCGGTGTTCACCGTGGTCTTGATCGAGCTCACGTCTTCGATGTGGCTGGCATCGACGCCGACCACGCTTGAGACACGGTCCACCACAAATCCCAGCGGCTGGCCAACATCCACTACCAGCGCGCGGGTCGAGTCGTCATGGGGCAGCTCCGGAAAGCCGAACAACCGGCGCAGAGAGATGATGGGCAATACCTTCCCGCGCAGGTTGGCCAACCCTTCCAATGCGGCTGGCGCCAAAGGTACTCTGACGACTTCTGGAACCCGTATGATCTCCTTCACCGGCACCATGTCCGCTGCGAAGACTTCGTCGCCGGCAATGAAGGTGACAAACTGCTGTGTGCCCTGTTGCGCATTGGAGACGCGTTCTTCGATCTGATTCTCTTCGACGTCCGCTCCAGCCGGTTGCTTGTCGGGGGCGCGCTTGTCGAGGGTGTTCTCCTCGAGAAGCGCCGTCCCATCGGTGTGCTGCTTCGATGATCTTGTCGTCATGGTGGCGTCCCCTTACGCTGCGCTCTGCAGTTCGTCCGCCAGAGAAGAAATCTCTTCGATGGCTGCTGCCAAATCCTCGGCGCCCTTGGCTTGTTGCTGGGCCGCGCCGGCTGCTTCGGTGGCTGCCTTGTCGGCTTCGGTTGCCGCGGCAGAGATCTGCTCGATGCCCTTCTTTACCTGGGCTATGGCAGAGGCTATTTCGTCGGAAGCGGCGAGAATTTCCTGTGTGCCCTTTTCGACCACCAGGATGTCGGTCTCGATGGACACCAGGTCGGCAGTCGTGCTCCTGGCCTTCTCCACCTCGGAGATTGCCGCTGCCACGATCTCGTTCAGGTCGCGCCCCACCACGCCAATCTGATCCTGGACCGCCTTAACCAGATCCTTGATCCGGTCGGCGTTCTCCGACGAATCATGGGCCAGGTTGCGAATGTCGGTGGCCACAACAACGAAGCCCTTGCCGAATTCGCCGGCCCGCGCGGCTTCAATGGCGCCATTCACCGCCAGCATGTTGGTTTGGATCGACACCGTGCTGATGGCCTCGACGATCTTGTCGATGCGCCGTGACACCAGTTCAAGGTCGTTCATCTGCTTTATGCTGGCGCGAGATGCTTCCGCCGAAGTGGAAAGACCTGTAATCAACCCATTGACGGCCGTTTTGTTTTCGCCCAACAGATTCTTGATAGCAACAACTTTCTCCGCGCTTGCGGTGGCGCGCTTCAGGGCAACCTCCAACCCCTTTTCGATCTGGTTGGTGGCCGCGGCGGATTCTTCGGAAGCTGAAGACTGCACCTCGGCGCCCTTGCGGATCTGGCCAAGTGCGGTCATGATCTGTGCGCTGGAGCGGTTGATCTCCTGCACCGCCGAGGACAACTCCTCTGAGGAGGACGCCACCTGCTCGGCGCTCTTGGCCACATCGGTCGAGTTCTTCAAATCCTCTGCCAGTTCCGACAGGGCTTGTGCCGTCTGCTCGCACTCGCCCAGTGCCTGGGTCTGCTCTGCCACCGTCTTGGCGGACTCTTCGGCAGCGGAAGATTGTTCTTCGGCTGCGGCCGCAATGCTCTGCGAACCCTTCAGCGCCTGCTGCGAAGCAACGTTGGACTGCGCGGCGTTGGCGCCAATCTCCTGGATGCCCTTTACGATCTCAACCGCGTCGAGGCGGATCTGTTCCAGTTGCGCCGTAATCGTCTTGCCCTTCTCAACTTCTTCTTCCATCGTTTTGGCGGAAGTATTGATCCCGTCGGCGATCTTCTTTACATCCGTTTGAATCTGCCCAACCAGCTCCTGGATCTGCTTGGCGCTCTTTTCCGAAGTCTCGGCCAGAGTGCGGACTTCATCGGCGACGACCGCGAAACCTTTTCCGTGCTTGCCGGCGCGAGCCGCCTCAATGGCGGCGTTCAGTGCCAACAGGTTGGTCTGGTCGGCGATGCGCGCCACAGCCTTGACGATGTCGCCGATAGTGGCGGCCTGCTTTTCCAGTTCGACCACCATGGCTACGGAGGCGACCTGGCGCTGTGCGGCCAGTCCAACATTGGCAATAAGTCCTGCGACATCTGCGCTGGTGCGAATGATCACAGTCTGGCAAGCCTCGCCCTTACCGCGGCTCGCCTCGGCGTTTTGCAACTGCCGGGCAAGAGACACTCCAACTTGCTGGAAGGCCGCCAAGGACTCTTGCGCCGCAGCCGATGCCTCTTCGGCTCCGGTTGCGATCTGATCGCTGGCGCGTTTCAGCTCCTCGGCGGCAGACGATGCCTCGGCGATGCCGGAGGCCAATTGTCCCGTGGCTGCCGCAATGCGTTCGGCTGCCTGTTGCTGTTTGGCGAGCGTCCTGGCCTTTTTGCGCTGCGCTTCCGCCTCGCGAGTGGTTACAAGTGAGGGCCTACCATCCGTTGACGCTGAGGATGCCTGTGCGGCAGCCTTCTTGACAAGTGCCATGGGTCCTTTCCTTTCGTGCTGCCATTCCAGAGCCGGGTCCCGTGATTTTCCAAGGCTGGAATTCGCAAAACCGTCAGAGGCGCGTGAGAAGTGCGTAGGCGCGAAAGAGATGCGCCCTGTGAGTCACATCTCCAGTAGCGGCTCGAAGGAGGATTTTCTCAACTTGAAAACTGTTTATTTTTGCTGATCACGTCTCCGGCGCTCCGAAACAGGAGGTCGGACCAAAACAGGAGAGTCATTGCGTTAGTGCGTACCCGCGGTCACAAAAGTACCGGGACACTGCCACAGTTGACGGCCCTGTGCACATGCCGAGGAGGCACAGATCGGGCGCAGAACCGACGCATACCAGTCTTTTGCCGATCGGTCCTGAGCAGTCCAGTTTTTGGAAGGGACTACCGAAGTGCATCTTCGGCTTATTCGCTCGCCACTATGGCGTCTTTCAGACAGCGGAATTGAAGTTCCAATTCGTCCATGCGGATAGCTATAAAAAGCAGGTCCCCCGCGTCGGCTGCTTTCTCCATCTCGGATGCCAGGGCCCGGAGCCGTTCGCCGCCGGCGTTTGCAGCAGCACCTCGAATCGAGTGTGCCTGCCTGGCCGCGCCTGACGCATCTCCGCTTTTCACAAGATATTTCAGGGCCTCAATCTGGCCTGGCATGTCCTCAAAAAATGCCGAAAAGACGATCTGCGCCAGTCCATTGTCCCCCTCCAGGCGGCGCAGCACACCTGCCCGGTCGAAGATAAGCGTCTCCTCTTTGCCAGTGATTGACGGGACGACCTGCCGGGTCGCTGTTGGAATCGCGGCATCACCGGTAGGTAGCCATCTGTTGAGCGCAGCCCGCAACACGGCCTTCAAAATCGGTTTGGGCACAAAGTCGTTCATGCCTGCCGCAAGGCAACTGTCCCGATCGCTCTCCATCGCGTTGGCGGTCAAGGCGATGATGGGTATGTCATGATTGAGCACCGCGGACCGCGGGTTGCGAATCTGGCGCGCGGCCTCGATACCGTCCATCACTGGCATACGCATGTCTATCAGCACGAGGTCGTAGGGGATGGACTCAAGTGTGCTGATCGCTTCTGCGCCATTGGCCACCGCGTCGGCCCGCAGGCCAAACTGCCGAAGCATACCCAGGGCCACCTCGCGGTTGGTGGAATTATCCTCCGCGACCAGGATTCTCCCCTCGAGACAAGCAGCCGGTTGGCCTTCCAGCGCTACTCCAGGAGCCTGACCGCCCAGCCCCAGACTCATCCCCAGTCGGGCCGTGAACCAGAACTCCGATCCCTTGCCTTCCTGGCTCGTTACGCCAACGCTCCCGCCCATCGTCTCGGCCAATTGCCTGGAAATGGCCAGACCCAGCCCCGTACCCCCGAACTTGCGCGTGGTAGAAACGTCCACCTGGCTGAAGGTATTGAACAGTACGCCGATCTTGTCTTCCGGGATGCCGATACCGGTATCATGCACCGAGAAGCGCAGCAGGCAACTGGATTCTGCTCCTTCGGCGATCGTGACGCGGATCGCGACTTCTCCCTTTTCGGTGAACTTGATCGCGTTACCCGCCAGATTGGTAAGAATCTGACGCAACCGTCCTGGGTCGCCGCGAAGCTGAGTCGGAACTGCGGGATCGGCGATGCACAGCAACCGGATTCCCTTGTCCTGTGCCGCAGTCGAGAGAATTGAAGCAAGATTGTCCAGCAGAATCCGAAGATCGAAATCGATCGTCTCAAGTTCGAGCTTATTCGCTTCTATCTTGGAAAAGTCCAGAATGTCATTGATCAGTTGGAGCAGCGATTCGCCGCTGGCCCGGCCGAGCTCCGCATAGCGCCTTTGCTCGGCGGTTAACTCCGTATCCAGCAACAGCCCGTTCATGCCAATGACGCCGTTCAACGGGGTACGAATCTCATGGCTCATGTTTGCCAGGAATTCGCTCTTGGCGCGGGTGGCAGCCTCAGCTACTTTGTTTGCGCTCTCTGCCTTCTCTTTGGCTTGCACCAGATCCGCTTCGGTCCTTTTCCTGCTTGTGATTTCGGTCTTGAGCGATTCATTCAAACGCGTAAGTTCCCGTGCATCTCGCAGCCTCAGTAGATGCTCGCGCAGCAGAAGCCCACTCTCCAGTTCAGTCTCGGTCCAGGGACGGCTCGCCCCATGTACGGTCTCCTGCCATGCCTCAAATGATTTCCGTGGGTGCAACCGGTCATGCCGATCGGCGACCACAGACTTATTGGGATTCCCGGCCCAGGCAATGGTCTCCACAAGTTCCCTGCGCAGGAACAGCAGATAGTCGTCCGTCGCCTCCCCGAGATCGATCAACAGCGCACCACTTGCAACGCTCGCATACGCAGCAAGATCGGGGTCCACTTTGCCAAGTTCATTCGAACTCGCGACGCCGTGCGATGCCAGGCTTCGCAACCCGTCGATGACCGGAACCAATAACTCTGTTCCTGCGATGGCGCCTTGGCCCGATAGAACTCCGTCAATGCGGAAGACCAGTCCATCCGCATCAAACAGATTGAGAAGTGGAGTGCCTTCCGATTGCGCCGCCTCAACCAGAGATTCCGCTGTTTCCATCCTGGCCACGACATTGTCGAGCAATTCACGGGCCGTCAGTCGCGTCTGCAATGCGGCACTGTCGGCCCGCAAGGCCACCTGGGCCGCGAGAGTCTGTCCGATAAGTTCGCAAACCGATCGCGTTGAACGCGCCAGGCGGTGCGCTTTGGGGTCATGACAAGCGATCATTCCCCACAGCCGCCCCTCGACAATAATCGAAACCGTCAAAGACGATTGCACACCCATATTGCGCAGGTATTCAAGGTGAATGAGCGAAGCGCTGCGTAGAGCCGAGTAAGTCAGATCGAGTGCCTTTCCCGTCAACGGACTCATCCCGGGAATGATAGGCGCCGGGGTTGCATCGACATCCACGATGGCCCGTATGACATTCAAGAGAAATAGCTGCCTCACCTGGGGCGGAATGTCGCCGGCTGGAAAGCGCAAGCCGAAATAGGAAACCGGCGAATGGCCAACCGCTTCGGCGATCACTTCGCCGTTCCAGTTCTCGTCGAATCTATATACCATGACGCGGTCGAAGCCGCTCAGCCTTCGAACCTCGCTTGCGGCCACACGCGCAAGTTCCAGAATGTCGGACGCCGCTCTCATCCGCGATAGCGGAAGCTGGATGTGCGCGTCGAAGTCGAGCGGAGCAAGAGAATGTGCTCCCTCAATAGGCTCGAGTTCCACAATCAGGACGCCGTCCTGGCGATGGGCGATGCACTGCGCTTCGACGGCGCTGCCCCTTTGTGGGATGTGAAACGAGGCAACAGAGGATCCCGCGTCGCTTGTAAGCTGTGCGTGAAACGCTTCGAATAGTTGCGCTCCGAGCACGCTCTCGAACGGACGATCCAAAACCGACTCAGGCGACATCCCGAGGAACGCGGAAATGTTGGCGCTGACCTGTCGCACCACTAAATCCGGTTCAGAGAGGGCAAACAGCAACCCGTGCGGCTGGATCTGCCCGATTATCTGGACTTGCTCCTGGGCGCACCTGTCAAGGCCGGGAACCGAAATCGGCTCGTCGAAGTGGGCCATTAGAGCACTTCCTTCGCAAGAGGTGGCTCGGAAAGCCACGCTGCGTAGGCGTCGAACACCCCTACTGCCGTTGCGCAGATTGCCTCGACATCGTCTTTCCCATTGTCTTCCAGGTCTGAGCGGAACGACGCCCATGCCGCCTGATATCGCCCATCCTCATCGCCGTAGAAGCGAAAGCTGGCGCCTGACCCAAGAACAGCACGCAATTGCTTGACGATAACTTTTGCACCCAAAGTAGACCCGAGAATCACATAGATATACCCGCGCAGGCCGGCCCGCGAGATGGATGGAAGGGCTTGACAGCGCTCAAGCGCGTCGATATCTCCGACAGTCGCACCCATGATTCGCAGATCCTCGCGAAGGTCGCATGACCTTTGAATCGCCAACGGCGAAGCCGCATTGTCCTGATGTGAGGCGGCGATTTCGAGCGGCTCAAAGAATCCGAGCAGTCGGCCGAGATGCGCTCTGTATTCCGAAATAGTGTAGTCGCTCGCAAATAGCCGCGACATGGCGGAACTGGAACCAAGATTTGCATGGAGAGGACGCGTTGCGCTTCGAAGAGCTTCGATAACACTTCGCTCGGCCAATGCGGATGAATGGTTAAGCACTGTTTCCTCCGTAGGATAGCGACATTCAATACCTCGCTCGCGACGTCAATTCGAACGCGAAGGAAGGATGACAAAGAGGTTGAAGTATACAGTTTTGCGGAAATGGATGCCGGGCAATAGAGGACATTCGATCGCGTTGAACCATCTGACTGGAAGATCGTGCTAAGCACTCAAGTGCCAGGTTCTTTCGTCGATAAGGGAAGCTGGGCTTTCAATTCTCTTAACGATGCTCGGTTCCGGGTGCACTCATCCTGTCCGCTCGGTCTACGACAAGGAAACAAAAGCGTTCAAACATAGAACGTACAGGTCGAGCGCAACAGAAAATCGCACGGGAAAGGTGAACATGATGAAGAGCTTGGTTGCGGAAGACGACGCAACGAACCGAAAGTTGCTGAAGGCTTTCCTTTCCCGCTACGGAGAATGTGACGTCGCTTTAAATGGGAAGGAGGCTGTGAATGCGGTTGTGCTCGCACTTCAGAGCCATCGGGAATACGATCTGGTCTGCATGGACCTGAGGATGCCGCAGATGGACGGACAAGAAGCGATCCGGGAGATTCGCAAACAGGAAGCTGGCGCGAATGTTTCAAAGTCCGCCAAGATCATCGTAACAACGATCCATACCGATACGAACAGCATCACCGGGGCACTCCTGGGCCGGTGCAATGCCTACCTGGTGAAGCCAATCGATACTGCAAAGCTGAAAAAGGAACTCAAAGCCCTAAACTTGATTCAATAGCGGCCAGGTACTTCGTGCGGTGCTGAACATCCGCGCAGAACTGCTGGGTAAGGCCGGTCTTTCCGGTGCTGGTGCGAGGGGTTTTGGACGGGACTGTGTCCCTTCTCAAGAAGCAGAATTCACCACTTTGGTAGTGTTTGCTCATACTCGGCGGTGTGTCCCCGCAATCCCCCGAAGTGCGCTGAAAGTATCGAGACTCGAAGGGAACTGTGGGCATACCACGGGGGCTCCGATACAAAAACCTGAACCTCGATATGGAGCCGGAATTGACATCTTTTGAGCACAGGCATCACCAAGGTAACCCTGGCTAAGCAGGGGTGTAGTCAGGAACGGCCGCAAGGGCCGCGACGAGGTTGTTGGGGGGCGGCGTCAAAGGGGATCCACCGCTACATCCTGCGAACTGTCGCAATGAGCTTTTGGATACAGCAATAAGCGAACCGCTGCTTTAATCTCGCGTTTGAATATGAATAACAAGCGCCCCCAGCTCGGGCTACGAGTAGCGAAGACCAAACCCCGGCCCGCAACCCCAGACCCAACACGCGAGAAACTGGTGGAGGCTGCGGGGCCAATTTTTGCCAACCGCGGCTATCAGGCTACGACAATTCGCGAAATCTGTGTAGGCGCGGGAGCGAATGTCGCCGCTATCAATTATCACTTCGGCGATAAATTGGGCCTATATACCGAGGTCTTGCAGCAATCGGTGCGTGCTGCGCAACTCAGAGCCGTCAAAAACACACTTGATCAAAACGCGCCTCCGGAAGAGATCTTGAGGGCCCTGATTCGTGCTCGGCTTCGGAGCATCAATGGGAAAGACTTACCGGATTGGCATTCCCGACTCCTGGCGCACGAGTTGGCACAACCAACACCCGCACTTCGGCAACTCATCGATAAGGTGACTCGACCGATCTGCAAGCGGCTCCTGGAACTCATTGGAGGAATGATCGGCTTCCCCCCCAATGATGACAACACCCGACTCTGTGCAATCAGCGTGGTGGGACAAGTCTTTGCTTACGTCCTACCCAGTCCTCTGTTAACGGAGATTTGGCCGGAACTCAAGATGACACCTGAACAGGTGGAGCGCGTCGCGGATCACATCGCGGACTTTTCACTTTCGTATCTCCAGGACTTTCGCCTTAAGCATGGATCGATGACACCTTCAAGGAAGCAGAGGCTCAGCAAATGACTACACCCAAAGTTGAAAGCGTGCCTGAAGAGTCCGAGCAAAAAATGCAGACGGACTCCCCCGGTGCAAAGCCGGCCCCGGCGGACAGCGCCAAGCCGGACCCAGCGGAAGGTGAAAAGAAAGCAGCGGACGAAAAGGCTAAGCAGGCAGCCGACGAGAAGACGAAGCAGGCCGCGACGCGACGACGCCTGATTCTGATGATCGTCGCTGGCGTGGTGCTGATTGGGGCGGCGGTTCTTATTTGGAGGGTCTTCTTCGCCGCGCCAGCAGTTCCAGCCAGCATTGTCGTCGTGAGCGGCAGGATTGAAGGCGACGACTCAGCAGTTGCATCCAAAACAACCGGACGCATTCTTGAGGTTCGTGTGCGCGAAGGTGACACCGTAAATGGCGGAGACACGATCGCCATTCTCGACGACGCACAGATTCGAGCGCGTGAAGACCAGGCTCGCGATGCCCTTTCGGAGGCAGAAGCAAAGGGCATAGCCGCGCAGGAACAAATCGCCGTCCTTCAAGAACAATTACTGCAAAGCCGACTGCAGGTAGGCCAGTCGAAGCTCGATACAGAAGGCCACGTGGGGCAGGCGCAGGCGGACCTGGCAGCCGCGCAATCGGAATTGGCCCAGCAACAGGCGGCGTATCAGATCGCCGCTTTCAATAGGGATGCCTATACGCGTCTTGCAAAAACCGGAGCGGTGTCGGAGCAACAGGGGCTTCAGGCTTCAACGACGGCCGATCAACAGGCCGCGGTGGTTGGCGCTTCGAAACGCCGGGTTGAGGCGTCACAGAGCGAACTGACCACGGCGGAGGCGAGTCTGTCCAACGCCGGCATCCACGAATCGCAGGTCGCATCGGTTCGAAGACAGATTGCACAACAGGAAGCTGAAGTCGCGAGTGCAACGGCTCAGACACAGCAGGCTCAAGCCGAGCTTGCAGAAGCGGAAGACAACCGGAAAGACCTGACCATCAAAGCGCCATTCTCCGGAACAGTGATGACGCGTGCGGCCGAGCCGGGCGAGGTGGTGGTTGCAGGAACCGCTGTAATCACGCTATTGGATCTGAGCAAGGTGTATCTGCGCGGCTTTGTTCCAGAAGGCCAGATCGGCAAAGTGAAAGTGGGACAGTCGGCGCGTGTCTATCTCGACTCAGCGTCGCAACAACCCATCTACGCGTATGTTTCCAGGATCGACCCTCAGGCGACATTCACTCCTGAGAATACTTACTTCCGCGACGACCGCGTCAAGCAGGTTGTCGGCCTCAAGCTGCAATTGATCGGTGGATTCGGATTCGCCAAGCCCGGGATGCCTGTCGATGGCGAAGTCCTGGTGCAGGGAGACAAGTGGCCGAAGGTCAGGCGCAAATGATCACTGCCAGTCCAGAGCGAGCGGAGAATGAGAACCGAGCCGTCGCAGCGCAGAAGGCGATTGATGTTCGCGCACTGTCGAAGCGCTATGGCAAGCTCGAGGCCGTGCGCGGAATCACATTTGATGTCAGTCACGGCGAGATGTTTGGTCTCATTGGCCCGGATGGAGCGGGGAAGACTTCGACATTCCAGATTCTTGCAGGCGTCATGGAAGCAACCGAAGGCAGCGCGAGCATACTCGAACGACCGGCGCGGGATATGCGGTCCCAAACCGGGTATTTGACGCAGGACTTTAGTCTTTACCCCGATCTCACTGTAGGGGAAAACATCCGCTATAGCGGCGATCTGCGCCTCATCCCGCCGGATGAGATCGCGGATCGCAGTCTTCAATATCTCAAGATGTTTGATATGGACCGATTCTCGGACCGGCTCGCTGGCCAATTGAGCGGCGGGATGAAGCAAAAACTCGCTCTTGTCTGCGCGCTGGTTCCGCAGCCCAAAGTGCTGCTGCTCGACGAGCCAACCACGGGTGTGGATCCTGTGTCCCGTCGAGAGTTCTGGGATGCGCTTGCTCATTTGTCGACAGAGGGGCTCACGATCCTTGTAGCTACCCCTTATATGGATGAGGCTGAAAGGTGTCATCGGATTGCGTTCATGTATGCGGGCGAAATCCTTCGGATCGGCACTCCGACCGAGCTTTGCGCCAGCCTGGGGGCCAAGCGGATCGAACTCCGCACCGCAGACCTCAGGAAAGCGGAAAGCGTGCTTTCCCAGGGGTCAGGGCCGGATAAGGAGATCATCGATGTTGAGCGGTTTGGCGATCGGCTCGACTTGCTGGTGCGCGATCCGGAGAAGGAGCGGAAATGGATCGCCGAGAAGCTGAAAGGCGCAGGCTTATCCGTCGGCGAGATGCGTGTCGATGAACCGACACTCGATAACATTTTCGTAAACAAGCTGCGTACTCTACGCGAGAATACCGACAATACGGAGTTTCCCGCAAAGCAGGATCACAGCAGTCTGCGCGGACAAGTTGCGGTCGGCGCGAAGAATCTTGTCAAAGAGTTCAAATCATTCACGGCTGTGAAGAATGTGAGCCTCGAGATTCGAAACGGAGAGGTATACGGACTTCTCGGAGCGAATGGGGCGGGCAAGACCACAACCATCCGGATGCTTTGCGGTTTACTGGAACCTACGAGCGGAACCATGGAGTTGGGCGGCACAGGTGGAAACCTGAGAACGGAAGCTGTACGCAAACGCATCGGTTACATGTCGCAGAAGTTCTCTTTGTATGAAGACTTGACGATTCGTGAGAACCTCGATTTCTTTTCCGGCGTCTATGGCGTACCCGATCGGGACCGCGAAGAAAAGAGCCGATGGGTGCTTTCCTTTTCGGGGCTCAATGGAAAGGAGAACCAGATTACAGGGAGCCTGCCGGGGGGGTGGAAGCAGCGCGTGGCCTTCGGCGCCGCAATCATGCATGAGCCGGACATTCTCTTTCTGGACGAACCAACTTCGGGCGTCGATCCTCTGGCGCGGCGCGCGTTCTGGACAATGATCAATCGGCTGGCCGATGATGGCGCAGCAATCCTCGTGACAACTCACTATCTCGAGGAAGCGGAACAGTGTAATCGCCTGGGGATGATGGTTGCGGGCGAACTTGTGGCCGAGGGCACGCCGAGCGGCATCAAGAGTCAGCAATCCGGGCATGTACTCGAATTCAACGTCGACCCGCCCCAACGCGCCGCGGACCTGCTGAAGAGCAAGACAGAAAACTGGCGAGTGTCCCTTTTCGGCGAGCGTCTGCATATGATCACCGACGAAGACCCTGCTGCCGCCATCAAGGAAACCACAAAGCGGCTTGAAGAGAACGGGGTCCACGTGACCAGCGGGAGAGAAATCCCCCTCTCACTCGAAGACGTGTTTATCTCCATCGTTGAGAAAGCGCGCGCTCAGGGGAAGGCGGCCACCGATGACTGAGAGAGTGCACGCATGAGGCGAATCATTGCGCAAATGCGGAAGGAGCTAACACAGATTGTGCGAGACTGGCGCACCCTGGCGCTGGCCCTTGCTCTTCCCGTATTCCTGCTTCTGTTGATGAGTTCGGCGCTTTCGCTCACCGTGAACGAGCTTCCAATTGTCGTGCAGGATTTTGACGGTTCAACGGCGTCCAATAGTCTTGTTGACGCCTTCCGGGCTTCGATAACTTTAAAGGTGGTCTCATGGCCGGTAGACAAAACCGCCGAGGAGGCCCTTGCCTCCAATGCTGCGCGAGCCGTGCTGATCATCCCGTCGCACTTCGGCCGGGACATGGCTCGCGGCGTTAGCGCTCCCGTCCAGTTTCTAGTGGACGCATCGGATGCAAACACGGCCAAATTGGTCACGGCTTATGCCGGCCAGATAGCGACCTCGTACAACCAGCAGGCGAGCGGAGCGCAAACAGGACCGATCCAGACCGCCATTCGGCTCTGGTTCAACCCCGGACTCTCTTCAAAGAAGTTCTACGGCCCGGGGATATTCGTGCTCGGCATCTCCATGTTCCCGCCACTGCTGGCCGCCCTTGCCATGGCAAAGGAGGGTGAGCTGAAGACGATTCTGCAGGTTTACGTCTCCAGCATTCCCGCACATGAATTCCTGTTGGGGAAAATCATTGCATTCATGATCGTGGCGCTCGCGGAGTGTCTGATCATGTCCTTGCTTCTGTTCACCTGGTTTGGCCTGAGTTTTGCCGGCGATCCTACCCCCGCTATGATCGCCACCGTCCTCTATGCCTTCTGCGTGGCGGCGTTTGGAACCATGGTCGGAGCGATCATCCCCAATCAGGCCGCGGCCTTGCAAGCGGTGGCCTTTGGCGGATTTCTGCTCGTGTTCCTGCTCTCCGGCCTGATCTTCCCCGTCGAAAACATACCGGCTGGACTCCGTTGGATCTCAAGCCTCGTCTGGGGCCGGTATTACATCGAGATCGTTCGCGACGCGCTCTTGCAGGGCGGCGGATGGCCTGCAATGTGGTCCAAGGTTCTCATCATCGGCGCAATTGGAGCCATCTTCTACGGCGTCGCATGGCAAGGCATGAGAAAGATGCAGGTGAAGGCCTAAGTCATGACAAAGCTCTCAAACTATCTGTTCAATTATCGTCTGCGCGCGTTGATCAAGAAGGAGTTTGCCCAGACTCGCCATGATCGCAAACTCATGTTTACTCTAACCGTCCTGCCCGTTATTCAGTTAATGCTCGTAGGGTTTGCGCTGAGCGCGGCGGTGTCGAACGTTCCTCTCGCCATTGTCGATGATAGCCGGACACCCGAGAGTCGAGAACTGATAGCGACGTTGACCGAGAGCAAGAGTTTCCGTCTCGCGGGCTACTATTCATCGGTTGACCAACTGGGAGATGCGGTCAGCCAGGGCAAAGCCGATGCCGGGATGGTGGTTCCTTACAACTATGCGCGGGATCTCCTCCGCGATCGTGAGACCACTATTCAATTCCTGCTCAATGCCACCAATGCAAACACAGCCACGATCAGCCGCGGTTATGCAGAAAGCATGATCCAGAGATTCAACCAGGGACTTCGGAGCCAGGGAATTCATGCCCGAATCCAGCCAGTTGACGGATCAAACCTCGCCCGTAACGGCCAAGTGCAGCTTGAACCGGCTTTTCTCTACAACCCCGGTCTGGTTGATTCATGGTTTATCGTCACCGGTGTGCTCGGATTGCTGTTAATCCTCGATAGCTCCCTTATTAGCTCCGCGGCTATGGTGCGCGAACGGGAAGCGGGGACGCTCGAACAGTTGCTTATGTCCCCGGCTTCCACTTCAGAAATCATCATCGCCAAAATTACGCCGCTGTTTTTGCTGTTATTCCTGATGATGTTCCTGGCCATCGGTGTCCTCAAATTTGCGTTCGGTGTTCCCTTCCACGGCAATGTTCTTCTTCTGGTTGCCGGTGGCGCGCTGTGCATTTTGTCCGGCATCAGCATCGGCACTGTCATTTCCACGTTCAGTAAGTCGGCCCAACAAGCGCAACTCACGTGCTTTTTCGTCAATCCGCCGCTTTCATCCTTGTCTGGAGCACTCAATCCGGTTGAGGCAATGCCGAAATGGTTGCAGCCTTTCACGGTACTGAATCCCATTCACCATTTCGCAACCATCGCGCGTGGAAGCATGCTCAAGGGCAGTGGAATTTTGGACCTTTGGCCGAACTTCCTTAGCTTGCTCATTATTACGCTGGTGCTTGGCTCGCTCAGCGTCTGGCGATTCCGAAAGCAGCTCAGTTAAGGACGAGGTACCTTGATATGAATCATCGGAAGACAACGACGGCGCCAATTTTCCGGATGAGGGTACCTGGCGCGATCCTTTGCCTGGGTACCCTGTTCATCTTGCCGCGCCCGGCCCAATCGCAGACCCCACGAGCAAATCCACTTCCTTTGTCTGGGCGCGCGGGACAAAGCGGGTCGGTGACCGCTGTGGAGTCTCCCATTGCAGGAACGACAACCAGCGTAGATACGATTAACCCTACGGTTCAAACCCAGGGACCGTATACCGGAAGCGCTTCGAGCACCGCGAAGTTGCCGTTTTCGGGCAAGCTCTCGCTCCGTGAAGCCATCGCAAGAGGGCTCAGCTATAACCTTGGGGCTGTGGGCCAGAGCAACGCTGTTCGTCTAGCTCAAGGGCAAAATCAGATTGCACGAAGCGCACTGCTTCCCAATGCGAGCGGCTATCTCGCCGAGACGCTGCAACAAATCAGTCTCACGGCGGAAGGCCTCCGTATCAAAATTCCCGGCTTTACCATCCCGCCGACCATAGGCCCCTTCAATAATATCGATTTGCGCGGCAGTCTTTCTCAGTCAATCGTCGATCTGAGCGCGTGGAATAATTACCGGTCATCTAGAGATATCCTTCACGCCAGTCAGTTCGCTGCGCGGGATGCGCGAGAAATGGTCGTCCTGGCGGTTTGCGGGACATATCTTCAAGTCATTTCAACAAAGGAAAGAGTAATATCCGCTCGCGCTCAACTCGACACTGCTACCGTTCTCTTTCAGCAGACTCAACAAAAACGAGGTGTAGGACTTGTGCCTCAAATCGACGTTGATCGGAGCGAAGTCGAAAAGCTGACGCAGCAACAAAGAGTCATCTCGCTCGAAAACGAAGTGGCCAAGCAGAAGATTATTCTGGCCCGAATGACCGGACTACCTCCAAGCGATGAATACGATCTTACCGACGACGTGCCCTTCCTGGCCGCGCCCGATCTTAGCTTTGAGGACGCGCTCAAACAGGCGTTTGAACGTCGCACGGATATTAAAGCGGCGGAAGCGCAGATTCACGCCGCCGAACACACACTTGCCGCTGCTCGCGATGAGCGCCTGCCTTCGCTTACAGTGAATGGCAACTATGGAAGGATCGGTACAAACCCTGCGCAGACCCAAACGACGTATTATGGCGCGGCCACACTCAATGTTCCGATTTGGCTGGGAGGCCGCACGGAGGGAGAAATCGCAGAGGCAAAAGCCGCTCTGGCTCAGCGGAAGGCGGAGCTCGAAGACACCAGGAGCCAGGTGGAGAGCGATGTTCGGAATGCTTTCCTCGATCTCCGAGCGGCAACGAGCCAAGTGGAAGTCGCCCGGAGAAACCTGCAGGTCACGAGAGAAACGTTGGAGCTGACGCGACAGCGCTTCGACGCCGGCGTGACAGACAATGTGGAAGTCGTCCAGGCCCAGGAATCTTTAACCTCCGCCGAGCTTGACGTGATCAACAGCGTGTTCGCCCACAACGTTGCGAAGCTCAGTCTGGCGCGATCGATCGCGAGCGCGGCCGATAGCCTGCAGCAGTTCCTGAGCCTCCGATAATGGGCTCTCTGCTGGGTTTCTGCCTATGATCAGGCGCCGAATCCATTTCGTCATTCTCGCAGTCCTTGTCGTTGCCATGGCCGGAATCTACGCGATGTTTGCGCATGACTTGGCAACTGCACTCGCGCGTCTCGTCAACCATAGCGAGACGATTGAGACGTCTTTCGGCACGGTGGAGTACGCCGTGATGGGCGAGGGCGAGCATTTGCACGCTTCGTGGAGCCGATTCCGCGACAGAGTCGTACGCTGATTGCTGGCAATCGTGCAGCCGCACGCGGGCAGACGCCCTTTGAAGGCCGCCGAAGATGCCACGCGAGGTGCATCACTGAACACGCCAGAAGTATTCCATGCCGCCTGAGTCACTCCACATAGGGCCATCCGTCGGAAGTGAAGGCAATTTGGTTGATGCCCAGGGCTGGATATCCATTGTTGTTGCCGTCGTAGTAGTGATAGACGAGAATGTCGCCGTCGGTATCTGCGAAGAGGCTCTCCCCTCCGGGCCCATTGATGTTTCCATGGGCGCTGAGCACGATGGTTCCACCGCCTGAAGTCAACGCGACGCCACCCCGGTCTACATATGGGCCGGCGATGGAAGTGGACCGTCCAACGATGA
>Ga0224555_1001881_pt1 | contig 26716 bp, 22 predicted proteins | sample 714S23034metaG_FD_180687 | JGI IMG/M metagenome (GOLD analysis project Ga0224555, IMG submission 180687) | Peat soil microbial communities from Stordalen Mire, Sweden - 717 S2 30-34 | ecosystem: Environmental > Terrestrial > Soil > Wetlands > Peat | place: Sweden: Norrbotten County, Stordalen...
GACAGGCTCCCGAACAACTGGAGCCGCTGCTGATGGCCTCTCCGGGACCAGGGGATCGGGAGGCCTGGACAGGGTCGGAATCAGGGCGCGGCGTCATGGTTCATTTTCAGCACAAGCTGGGCCACGACGTTCCGGTAATCGCGCGCACGTTGGTGTTGCGCGACGGGCTGGGCGGGCGCATAGGCGCGGCGATTGTCTTTCATCCTGCCGAAAGCCTGGATGCGCTGCCCCATGGGGAGTGCGAAAAGGGCTCCAGCGTGGAAGTCGGCCAGGCAGAGCTTGAAGACCGGCTGGCAGTGGTCTTCGAGGACTACCGGCAGGGCGGAGAAGGCTTCGGCGTGCTGTGGATTACCGTCGATCAGGCCGGCGAACTGCGCAAGACGCACGGCGCCGGGGCCTGCGAGGCGATGCTGGCCAAGGTGGAGCGGGCGATGGCGGGCGGGTTGCGGCCGGCCGAAGAGATGGGGCGCTGGGGCGACGATGAGTTTCTGGTGCTGTCGCACGAGCGCACGTCGGAGATGCTGGCAACCCATGCGCAGGCGCTGGCCGGCCTGGCCCGCACGGCGGACTTTCGCTGGTGGGGCGACCGCGTGTCGCTCACCGTGAGCATCGGCGCGGCGCAAGCGGAACGGGAGGAAACTTTGGCGGATCTGCTGGAAAGGGCCAAAGCCGCAATGTGTTCCAGCTTTCACGCGGGGGGAAACCACATCACGTCCACGGCGGGGAGGCAAGCATGTTCGCCATCATAGGCATTGTGCTGGTTTTTGTGTCGGTCATCGGCGGCTTTCTTATGGAGAAGGGCCATATTCTGGTTCTCCTTCAGCCGGCCGAGCTGCTCATCATCGCCGGCGCGGCCACGGGAACATTGTTGGCGGCCAATCCCTCGCACATCATCAAGCAAATCGCCGGCGGACTGGCTGGCGTCCTGAAAGGCTCGCCATTCAACAAGGCGCGTTATCTGGACACTCTCAAGATGATGTACCAGTTCCTGAACAAAGTGCGCAAAGAGGGATTGCTGAGCGTCGAGATGGACGTGGAAAAGCCCGAGGATAGCTCGATCTTCCAGAACTATCCCGACTTTCTCGCCGACGATCATGCCCGTGACTTTGTGTGCGACACGCTGCGCATGGCCATCACCGGAGGCGTGGAGCCCTTTGACATGGATCAGATGATGGAACTGGACATGGAGGTCCACGACCACGAGGCGATGCAGCCAGTCAGCTCTTTGAGTACTGTGGCGGATGCGCTGCCTGGATTGGGCATTGTGGCCGCAGTGCTGGGCGTGGTTATCACCATGGGCTCACTGGGCGGCCCGCAAGAGGAGATTGGCCGCAAGGTTGCGGCGGCGCTGGTGGGCACCTTCCTGGGCATCCTGCTGTGCTATGGCGTAGTCGGCCCGCTGAGCGCAAATATGGCCAAGACCGCCGACGCGCAGAACGAATATCTGCATGTGCTTCGGGTGCTGATTCTGTCCTTTCTGAAAGGTTCGGCTCCCATGATTGCCATCGAGATTGGGCGGCGCGCGATTCCCGCGCATGTGCGGCGTGGCTTCGATGAGATGGAACAGACTTGCAAGAGCCGCGCGGCAACCATGGAACAGGCGGCGGCATGAGGCAAGCAAGTTGTTTCGGGGAGAAATAAGGAATCATGGCCGCCAGAACTCCACCGATCATCGTCATCAAAAAAGTCGTCGGCCACCGCGGCCATCACGGCGGCGCGTGGAAGGTGGCATACGCGGATTTTGTCACTGCCCTGATGGCGCTGTTCATCGTGTTGTGGCTGATGAGTTCGAGCGAGCAGGTGAAGAAGACTGTGGCCGGCTACTTCAACGACCCCAAGGGCACAGGCAAACTGATGGGCACCGTGGTGAGCGGAACCGGCAATGCCGTGGCCTCTGCCGCCCAAGACCAATTGCAGCAATTGAAAGACAAGCTGGAACAGGAGATCAAGGCGCGCAAGGATCTGGAGAAGCTGTCCAAGCAGATCGAGATTACGATTACGCCCGAAGGGCTGCGCATCGAGTTGATCGAGGGCAAGGACGGAACCTTCTTCCAGAGCGGCAGCGCGCGCCTGAGCGACAGCGGACAGGAGCTGCTGGCGCTGCTGGCGGCGGAGTTGAAAACCCTGCCCAATTCCCTGCTGATCGAGGGCCACACTGACGCCACGCCTTACCCCAGCAACTCCGGCTACAGCAACTGGGATTTGTCGGCTGACCGCGCCAACTCGGCGCGGCGGCTGATGCAGGATAGCGGCGTCCGCACCAACCAGGTGACCCAGGTGCGCGGCTACGCCGACCAGATGCTGCGCGTGAAAAGCAATCCTCTCGATCCGTCGAACCGGAGAATTTCCATCCTGGTAAAGAACGACAGCGAAACTGTGCCGACGCTCTCAGCGGCCAGCGTGGTGAATGGCACAACGCCGTTGCCGGGGAAGAAGCAGTAGCCTGAGCTTCGAGCCGGAGGGTCAGCAAGTCGGCGAGTTAGCGAGTCAGCTGAAAGGCGCTGGAGCGATGCTTCGGGGCTGTTTTATGGGCAAAATACGGGTTTTCCTAGTGATTTTCAGAGGTCAAATCTCGCCATGCGGGAGAATTCTGGCCAGGAGTTTTTGAAGCGGCGTTGATTTCAAACTGGTTATAAATAATCTGCAAGGCTTAAAGGGAAATTTATACCCCCCGGGGGTATAGGGGGTAGGGGTACGGTACGGACCGGGCAGATCCCTGACAGATTGAACTGTGGACAGTGGTCAGTCAGGGCCATCGCCTGTGTACATTCCTGAATTATGCGCCGGGGGAGGGTTATTGTCTGCACGGACTGAGGGGGAAAGGTTTAAAGAAAGCGGCAGCGAAGGGTTTCCATTCAAATGCAGCGAGTTGGCCCCCGGCTGCGCGCGGTTAGCAAGTTCGCAAGTTGGCGGGCGGCATTGATCGACCCAGATTTCATCCCTTCGTGGGTCGGCTGTGCCGGTGGACGACTGACACAGAGCCGTTCCATTCGCACATTCATCAGACGCTGACGAATCCAGTTTCCCGCCCTGGATTTCCTTACTGCTCGACCACCTCGACGCTGGGCGCCGGGTCTGTCTGAGATGTGCAGACGAACCTCGTCGCGATGATGGCCGCGCAGCTTGCGCCGCTCTGTGCGCCATTGGCGACAAGGAAGGTTCCAGTGCCGGGAGCCGTATTGTCCCAGCTATAGGTCATGCTCATTGCTTGATCCCACGACAATGTTTCCCGGCCTGAGGTGGTGATGGCGCCGTTGATGGAGCCGCTGTTGGTCAGGCTGTACTCGCCCACGCTGCCGGATGACAACCCGGACAATAGCGGCAATTCGCCAAGCAGGTAATTGCCGGTCAGTGCCGCGTAAGTAAAGGCCGTCTGCGTTTGCGGGACCGTCTGCGATTCCAGCCAGCCCGAGTCCAGGGAGCCGTTGTCACCCACGCTCATTTCAAAGGCGCTGCCAGCGTTGAACAGGTAGAGATAAGTTGTGCCGCTGGCCGATGGGAATATGACGCGGCCGGGATGGGTGGAGTCAAAGGTGAGAGCGAACGGACTGCCGTTCGATTGGCCAACCGAGTAGACGCCCGCGTCGTCCGTGTAGCTCTGGTTGATAGCCATATTGCCCGCGCCGTCGCCTGCGCCCTGAAAGATATGGGCGTAATAGCCTGACGGCGTACTGCCACTCGAATTGAATTCGGCACCTCGCATATAGAGAACGAATGGACCATTGATGCTCGCTCCGGAGTAGGGGGCTTGCTGCTGTGTGCGCATGTTACCCGCCTGTTCGCCGTCATTCGAGGTGTTGTCGAGGATGAACATGCGGTTGGCGTCGATGATGTAAACGGTGAAGCCGGTGGAGTTGCCCGCGCCCTTGAGGGCCATGGTGAAGCGGCCCGTGGCTGGGTCAGGCGCGGTGTAGGTTGCGGTAAAGGCCGAGCTCTGGACGGTCGCATTGCCGCCCAGGGCGCTGTCGATATTGCCGCTGGCGCTGTTTCCGCCGGAGGCGCTGAAGATGCCCGCTGACGCCTTCAGATTGCCGCTGTTGTCTTCGCCGTCGAGGCCGAAGGCGAAGCTCGCTCCGCTGATGGTGTACGAGGCAAAGGCGCTGGCTGTGGCCAGATAGCAGTTGGCGGAGCCTTGCTGATAAGAGGGCAATGTGCCCAGGTCATCGGCCTCGACCATGCGGAACTTCTGCGCGGGTTGAGCGGCGTTGCTGAGCGCAACGGCCCATTGCGTTGTCTGGATTCCCGCGGCGCCATTGGTCAGAACTGTGCGAATGGATGCCATGCCGTTGTTGTCCGATGCGATGCTGTAGCTGCCGGAAATGGTGCCCGAGGCCGAGCCGATGTCATAGCTGTTGGTGTCGAAGATGCCGCTTGTGAAGTCCCCCTGGCCGTCAGCCTGGAAGCTGGCCACAGTGGCCCAGCTCGTGCCGTCAGTATCGATGGAGCCCTGGAACAAACAGACGTAGCGGCCTTCGAGGTTGGCATTGTTTGTGCCGCTGGGTCCGGGGGCAACATTGATGGTGTAGGCAACCGGGCCGGCGGAAGCGCCGGTGGTGTCTTGCACCCAGACCTGGATCGGAATAGCGCCGGATGAGGCGGGCGTTCCGGTGATGGTCAGCGTGCTGTCGCTCGTATTGAAATAGGAGAAGCTGCCTGGCAGCCCGGTGACTGTCCATGAGTATCCGGGCACGCCGCCGGTTACACTGATCGGCCCTGAGTAGGCATTGCCGGCGGTCCCGGCCGGCAGCGCGGTGGTGGTGAGTTTGAGCGCGGGGTTAATGGTGATGGTGACCGGAGCCGATGTGCCGGCCGCAGTGCTGACCGTAACGCCGGCTGTGCCCGCTGTGGCGATAAGGCTGGCGGGGATTGCGGCCATAAGCTCCGTTGGGCTGACATAGGTCGTCGCCAGGGCGGCCGATCCCCAATTCGAGGTCACGGCCGAGGTGAAGTTGGCTCCGTAGATGGTCAGGGTGAACGCCGCTCCGCCCGCCGTGGCCCAAACGGAACTGAGACCGCTGATAACCGGCGGCGCGGGGTTGATGGTGAAGGTTGCTGGAGCCGATGTGCCCTCCGCCGTGGTCACCGTGACGCTGCCCGTGCCGGAGTTCTCAATCAGGCTGGCCGGAACAGCAGCCGTCAACTGCGTCGGGCTGACGTAGATCGTGCCCAGAGGGATTGCACCCCACATGGAGGTCGCCCCTGGGGTAAAGGCGGTGCCTTGGATGGTCAGCATGAACCCCGCGCCTCCGGCGGTGGCCGATGCGGGACCCAGGCTGGTAATGGATGGCGGCGCCGGGTTGATGGTGAAGTAGGATGTATTCGACCAGCCGATGCCGGGAGCGTAGATCACGACACCGGCCGCGCCAGCGGTGGCGATCAGACTGGCCGGGATCGTCGTTGTCACCTGCGTGGCGCTGACGTAGGTTGACGCCGCCCATGTCGATCCCCACAGAATTTCCATGTCCCGAACAAAGTTGGTTCCGTTGATGGTGAGTGTGAATGTCGCCCCGCCGGCCGCGGCCGAACTCGGGCCCAGGCTGGCGATCACGGGGCTCGGCGGCGCGATGGTAAAGGTGGCCGGAGCCGATGTTCCCTCGTCCGTGGTCACCGTCACGCTAACCGTCCCGGCGGTTGCGACCAGGCTGGCAGGAACCTGCGCCGTGAGCGATCCCCCTTCCGTGTGCGTGGTGACCAGCGGCGTCGCTCCCCAATTAACGATCGCTGCCGAGGTGAAGTGAGTGCCGTAAGCGTTCATTGCAAATGCGCCCGAGCCGGTGGTCACCCGGCTCGGACCGAGGCTGGTGATGATTGGCGGCGCCGGGTTGATGGTAATGGGAAGGCCGGATGAGGTTCCGCTGCCGGTGACAACCGTAATGCTGACCGAGCCGGGGCTTGCAATCAGGCTGGCGGGAACGGCTGCCATGAGCTCAGTGGAATTGACGTAGGTGGTCGTCAGCGCGGTGGAGTTCCAGAACACCACTGTCGCGCCCGCCCCCGCAATATAATTCGAGCCGTTAACCGTCAACGTGAAGGCCACGCCGCCAGCCAAAACCGAATTCGGACTCAGGCTGGTGATCGTGGGCAAGGGCGGATTGATGTCGAGCGCGGATCCGGGGAAGGCTCCGCCCATGGTGTTGACCAGGCTGGTGTGGACTGCGGCCGTTGGTTGTGTAGCGCCCTTATCGGCCGCGGCCGGCGCGGTGATGGCGGGCGAGGAGGGATTAACGGTGAGCGCGTCTTCGGCCGAGCCGCCGCCTGCGGTGGCAACCGGGCTGGCGGGTGCCGCTGCTGCCAATTGCGCGGCGCTTTTGTAGGTTGCAAGGGCCGTTGCGTCCCACGTCGAGGTAAATTTGCCGCCGCTCATGCTCAGCGGGAGCGCGCCACCCAAAACCGCCGAAGCCGGATTAGAGCCGGAGATAGCAGGCTGCGGATCGATGGTCAAGGTAGCGCCGCCCGCCACAGTAACGGTCGAGACGACGCCATCCGTTGTCACCGTGACTGTGGCCGTGCCGGGGTTTTCAATCAGACTGGCGGGAATCGCGACCGCCAGTTGCGTGGAGCTCTTATAGGTTGTCGCCAGCGCGAGGCCGTCCCACGCCGAAGTCGAGGCCGATGTGAAGTCCGTTCCGTTGATGGTCAGCGTAAACGCCGCGCCACCGGCTGTGGCCGAAGCTGGACTCAGGCTGATGAGCGTGGGTGGCGCTGCCAACACTGCCGGCGCCCATGCCAGTGCCAGTGTCGCCGGAAAAACCACGCTCAACCATCGCATGAACGAACGCACACTTCGCATCTGAAACTTCCTCCGGGGCGTGAAACGTTCTCTCGCCACAACCAGCCAAATGGCTCGCGGCGTTGGCAATCGGTGCTTGCCGAGCCCTATGGCGACGGCATTGGTATGGGCCGCCTCAATTAAGAAATCGTCAAGAATCAAGGAGGCAAAAGATTACTTTTGTCTAATTTTTAGTGGGTTCAAATGCAGTAGCTCCAATAGCGAAAGCCCAGCATAGAGAATTTCAGCCTGAATGAGAGCGTCCTCAACCCGCGAAAAATTTCGGCTGAGGGATTTTCTGCCGGTGCCTGCGGCGGAGGGAAGGTTTGCAGAAGTGCGAGCAGACTGCCTCACCACAAAATTTCTTTGGCTGGACCGCTTTTGTTGCTTCGTTCGCGCCTGCGACCTCTCCCGTCCGCGGGCCGCAACGCCTATAATCAGCGTGTTGTGCATACATTTTCTTCATCTCGTTCAGGCCGGGTTAGACAACTGGCCGCCGTTCTTGGGCTGGGTACAGCGCTGGCCCTTTGCATCACGGTTTGCGCCCGCGCCCAGAGTGCTGCGGAAGTTGGCCCCGCCACAGGGGGACACGGCCGCATCCTGCTGGTGCTGCCCTTTGACAACCGCACCGGCCAGCCCAGCCTGGAGTGGATTCGCGAGGCCTCTGCGGAGATTTTGAGCAGCCGTCTGGCTTCGGCGGGCTTTGCCCCCATGAGCCGCGCGGACCGCATGTATGCTCTGGACCACCTGGGGCTGCCGCAGGGCTTTCACCCCTCGCGCGCCAGTTCGCTCAAGCTGGCCGAGACGCTGGACGCCGATTCGATCATCGTGGGCAGCTACGTGACCGACGGCACGGGCATTGTGGCAGAGGCGCAGTTGGTGGACGTGCCAAACCTGCGCATGAACGCTGCGGTCACAGCCCGCGGCGAGATGCGTAACCTGATTCCGGTCTTCGACTCGCTGGCCTGGAAGCTCACCCGGCAACTCGACCCCGGCTTCAAAGTCTCCGAAGAGACTTTTGTGGCCGCCGGCTCCGGCCTGAACCTTGCCGCCTTCGAGCAGTACATTCGCGGCATCACCGAGAGTGACCAGCAGGAGCGTCTGCGCCATCTGAATCAATCTGTTCTGCTCAGCCCAGAGTTCTCTCCGGCCTGGATGGCGCTGGGACGCGAGGATTACGCCAGCCAGCAGTACGAGCAGGCGGCGAAGGCATTTGCCAAAGTGGGGGGCAACAACGCCAGTGCCGACGATGCTCTTGAGGCCGGCTTTTTCCGCGGGCTCTCGCTGCTGTTTTCCGGCGATTACCTGCACGCCGAGGAGGCCTTTGCAGGCGTAGCCCGCGTGCTGCCCCTGGCTGAGGTTCTGAACAATCAAGGAGTTGCGCTGGCCCGCAACGGCCAGGACGGCATTCCGCTTTTCCGCGAGGCTGCGGCGGCCGACCCAGATCAGGCCGACTACCACTTCAACCTGGCTGTCAGCCTCAAGCGCCACGGCAACACCGCCGAAGCCTTGACGGAGCTGGCCGAATGTCTGCGCCTGCGCCCCAACGACACCGAGGCTCAGGCGGTTCAGGTGGCCTGGACGAAACCAGACAAGCCAGGACCTGCCAAAACCGGGCTTGCTAAACCTGTGCCGGCAAAGACGCCCGGCGCACAGCCAGCCGCCGGCTTGCAAGAGCCGGGCGGAGCAGGAGAATCAGACGAGGAAGCCGGGGGCAAAGCCGATCCGCTGGAGCGCATCGAGCGCAGCTTTGACGCCGCCGCCTTCCACCAGGCCGCCCTCATGATGGACCAGATGGGCGCCGCGCGCCTGGCCGCGCTTCCGCCGTTGGAGCGCGCGCAAATGCTTTCCGCCCAGGCTCATGAGTATCTGGATCACGGCCTGCTGCTCGAGGCGGAGCGGCTCTATCAAGCGGCCGTGGCCGCCGACGCCAAGATTGCCGCGGCCCACGCCGGTCTGGCAGAGATTAGTGAGCGCACCGGCGACGCCCAGGCCGCACGCAAAGAGGCAGTTACATCGCTGAAACTGATGCCGTCGGTTGAGGCGTACCTGGTGCTGGCGCGGCTGGACCTTGCGGCCAACCACCGCGACGAAGCTCTCCACAACGTCCGCGCGGCACTGCAGATCGACCCGAAAAGCAAAGCCGCCCTGGAACTCTGGCAGCAGATCGAAGCCAGCGAAGGGCAGAAGAAGAAGTAATGTGGTTTCCCACTCTTGCGACAAGAACTCTCGCAGGGATGGGGCGGGATGTTATGGCAGAATGACAATGCCCTGAAGGAGCAATCCATGATTCAGCGCGTACGCGGGTTTGCAATACTGATTGGCTTGGTTGCGGCTTTGGGGCTGGCGAATTTGGCCTCTGCTCAGCAGCCGCTAGTCGACAAATTCGTTCTCGACGACACCATCCAGCCGGTTACCGCTGGTGAGCTGGATAGGGCCATCGCCCACGCCAACTCTGACGGCGCCAGTGCTCTGCTGATCGAGCTGAATACTCCGGGCGGGTTGCTGGATTCGACGCGCTTGATGGCCGGCGCGATTCTCTCTTCAAAGGTTCCTGTCATCGTTTATGTGGCTCCAGCGGGCGCGCGCGCCGGCTCTGCTGGATTCTTCCTGCTGGAATCGGCCGACATCGCCGCCATGTCTCCCGGCACCAATGCCGGAGCGGCCCACCCGGTCATCGAATTTGGCCCTCAGCCCGACGCGACCATGAGCCAGAAGATCGAAAATGACGCCGAAGCCTTTTTGCGCTCTTACGTTACCCGCCGGGGACGCAACGCCGAAGCCGCCGAGGACGCCGTTCACACTTCGCACTCCTACACCGCCCAGGAGGCGCTGGACAAGCACCTGATCGACTTGACCGCCTCGAACGACTGGGAGTTGCTCAGGGCTCTCGATGGCCGCGAGATCACCCGCATGGACGGCAACAAGCTCGTGCTTCACCTGACCGGCGCGCGCATCGAAACACTGAAGCCCACCATGCGCGAAGAGCTGCTGGGCTGGCTGGTCGATCCCAACATCGCCTTGCTGTTTCTTATCGGCGGCGCGCTGCTAATTTATCTCGAATTCAACACGCCCGGCACCATCGTTCCCGGAGCGCTGGGCACTCTGATGGTGCTGCTGGCCATCTTTGCGCTCAACCTGCTGCCCATCCGATTCACAGCGGTCATGCTGCTGGTGGCGGCGCTGATTCTGTTGTTGCTGGAGGCCAAGTTTGGCGGCCACGGAGTGTTGGCCATCGCGGGCATTATCTGCCTAACCTTCGGGACGCTTACGCTGGTTGCCGCGCCTGTGCCGGAGATGGCCATCAGCCCATGGGTAGCCATAGCGGTCAGCGCCGCCTTCGGGTCCATTACCGTTTTTCTGGTCCGCCTGGCGGTGCGCGCCCGACACATGAAATCTCGCCTTGGCCCATCGGCTTTGGTGGGCAGCCGCGCCTCGGCCATGGAGCCGCTTACGCCCGGAGGCCACGTACTGGTGGAGGGCGAAATCTGGAGCGCCGTGGCCTCTGAGACAGTGCCGGCCGGCGCGCCGTTGCGCGTGGTGGGCCTGGAAAATTATCTGTTGCGCGTGGAGCCGGCGGCGCCGCAAAAGCCGCCGCAGGCTCTTGTATAAGGAGTACAATTCGGTCGAGTGAGGAAAGTCTAATGCCTGATCTGTCTATGCCGGTTCTGATCTTTGTCGCCATCGTCGTCCTCTACCTGCTCAACTCCATCAAGATTCTCCGCGAGTATGAGCGCGGTGTGATCTTCCGGCTGGGCCGTGCCCTGTCCACGCCCAAAGGCCCCGGCATCATCCTGGTCTTCCGGCCCTTCGATCAGATGATTCGCATCTCGCTCCGCCAGGATGTGCTGGAGGTTCCGCCCCAGGACGTGATTACCCGCGACAACGTCTCCATCAAAGTCAATGCGGTGGTCACGCTCTACGTGGTCAACCCCAACGACGCGGCCATCAAGGTGGTCAACTACGTCTATCAGACCTCGCAGTTCGCGCAGACCACGCTGCGTTCGGTGCTGGGCGAGGTTGAGCTCGACGAGTTGCTCAGTCATCGCGACAAGCTGAACCTGCGCATCCAGTCGATCATCGACCAGCGCACGGAGCCGTTTGGGGTGAAGGTGGTATCTGTTGAGGTCAAACAAGTGGATCTTCACGAGCAGATGCAGCGCGCCATGGCCAAGCAGGCCGAGGCGGAACGCGAAAAACGCTCCAAGATCATCCACGCCGAGGGAGAACTCGCGGCTGCCCAGAAGCTGGTGGAAGCGGCTGCTCTGCTGGCCACCGAGCCCTTGACCTTGCAATTGCGCTACCTGCAAACCCTCACCGAAATCGGCGTCGAGAAGAACACCACCATCGTCTTCCCGCTGCCGCTGGAGATGATGACGCTGTTCAACAAGCTTGGCGCGACGGCCATGGCGGCGGCGGAAAAGAAGTAAGCTGCCTTGTATCGGATACCGCGCGAAGGTTGGGTGCCCCATCCTTCGCGCTTTTTGCGAAGGGTGGGATAGCACAAATCCAAACCGGACCTGATTCCTCCAGTGCCGAATCAACAAAATAGCCGTCAACCAAAGGGCGCTCAATGCACGGAGTCTTTGAAGAGGACGAGGTTGAGCCGGTCGAGCGCCGGCCCGACACCGAGGTGACGCTGGGTCCGATGCTGCTGCTGGGCCTTTTTTTTGGCCTGGTGCTGCTCTGCGGCCTATGTTTCGGGCTGGGCTACTCGATGGGCAGCCGCGGCGCTCGCGAAGCCTCGACGGCCGTCCAGCAACCCGGAGATCCAGCGTCTTCGCAGGCCGCCGGTTCGCTTTCAAAGCCCTCAGCCGTTTCGCAGAGCATTCCCACGCCGCAGACACCCGCAGCCGAGCTGGCTTCTTCCGGGGCCTCTTCCGGCGTGAATCCGACCACAACCTCGCAGGATTCAGGCTCGACTTCTGCCGGCGACGCCAACTCCGCCCAGCCGGTGGTCAAACCGGCTCTGCCCGCCGCGGCAACCACGCCAGTGCCCACGTCGGTTTCTGCCCAACCCGCGCTGGCGCTTAAGAGCGCGCCAGCCACCGCGATTATGGTTCAGATTGCCACTGTTTCGCATCAGGAAGACGCCGACGTGCTGGTTGGCGCCTTGCACAAGCGCGGCTACGCGGTTACCGCCCGTCGCGATCCGGTGGACAACCAATTCCATGTGCGCGTTGGCCCTTTCAGCAACCGCAACGACGCCAACGCCGTGCGCCAGAAGCTGCTCCGCGACGGCTATAACGCGATCGTGCAGCCATAGGCACTTGTTTTAGATAGCGGCAAGATTCCGCAGCGCAAGTGTTTCTTCAGTTCCGCTGGTTCTCACTTCTCACACATTCGCTCTATAATCCGCAAAAAGGGGAGGTCATCTTGAATACAACGCGACGCAAAACACTCTGCGCTTTCGCTTTTGCTCTCTTGGCGCTGGTTTCCGTTGCCGGAGCCCGCGCGCAGCAACTCTCACCGAAACTTCAGAATGCCATCGGGAACTGGCAGATTGTCAACAGCGATGGCACACCGGGAGGAAAGGCGGACACCTACCTGGAGAACGGCAAACTCTTTGGACGCGTCACCGAGGTGCGCCCCGGCCGTACTCCGCGCGATGTGTGCGACAAGTGTTCCGGCGAGTACAAGAACCAGCTCATCCTGGGCATGGTCATCATGCGCAACTTCCATCCCGACGGAGATGACTGGGTGGGCGGAACCGTGGTGGACCCGGAGAATGGCAAGGAATACCAGGGCAAGATCTGGGCAGTCGGGAAAGATAATCTCCACATGCGCGGCTTTATCGGCATCTCGCTGTTTGGGCGGACCGAGAGCTGGGTAAGGATTCCCTGAGCGGGCAGCCCGAACTCCGCGTAACGGATGCCTTATGTCCGCATCCACTCCGGCAGTCCCGAGGCAATTGCCGTCCGAACCGCCTGTGACAGCTCCTCGCGCGTTGCATAGTCGCTCGGATTCACAGGCGCGTGGAAGATGATGTGAGCCGTTCCGGGCTTGATGCCAAAGCTGCCTTTGGCCAGCATTGTCTCGGTGCCGTAAATGGAAACCGGGATGCACGGAGCGCCGGTCTCCATCGCCAGATAAAACGGGCCTTTCTTGAAGGGCAGCATCCGCCCGTCCCTGGAGCGCGTGCCCTCCACAAACGTGGTGATGTGCAGGCCCTTATCCAGCAGGCGCTTGGCCTCGGCCACTTTCTGCTGCGCGCCGGCCGCGTTGCCGCTTCGGTCCACGGGAATGTACTCGGCCAATCTGAGGCAGTAGCCAAAGAGGGGCATATTGAAGACCGAGCGCTTGGCGAAGGCGGACGTTTGCCCCGGAATCCGCGAAATCAGCGCCGGTGGATCGAGGTTCGACACGTGGTTGGCCATGAAGATGCACGCGCGGCCCGAAGGAACGTTTTCCCGCCCCTCAACCCGAAAGCGGATGCCGCCTACAAAGTAGCCCACGCGAACAATGAAGCAGACCACCGTGTAGAGTGGTCTCACATCGCCGGTGATTGCGGCCAACGGTATGAAGATCGCCGCCGAGGGAATGGCCAACACGAGGATGATAACGAATACGACAACAGACAGGATCATGAGGGTTCCGTCTAAGAACTGAGATTTGCTTTTTCCCGGCGTGCAACAGAACTGTGCCTCAGGTCCGCATCCACTCCGGCAGCCCTGAAGCGATAGCCTCGCGAACCGCCTGCATCAGTTCCTCGCGCGTCGAAAAGCCGGCCGGGTCAATCGGCGGATGAAAAACCACGCGCGCCATCCCGGGATGCATACGCAAGCTGCCTTTGCCCTGGATGCTCTCCGTGCCATGGATGGAAACCGGAATGCATGGCGCGCCGGATTCCATGGCCAGAAAGAACGGACCTTTCTTGAAGGGCAACATGCGGCCGTCCGGCGAGCGGGTGCCTTCCACAAAGGTGGTCATATGCACACCCTTGGCCAGCACGCGCCGGGCAGCGGCCACGCTCTCCTGCGCGGCCGCGGGGCTGCCGCTGCGGTCCACGGCGATGAAATCGCCCTGCCGGAAGCCGGTTCCCAGGACAGGCAGGTTCATCAGCGAGCGTTTCATAAATGCCGAGGTGCGCCCCGGAATCAGTGAGATCAGCGCGGGAGGGTCAAGGTTGGAAACGTGGTTGGCCATGAAGATGCACGCGCGGTCCCCGGGTACGTTTTCCAGGCCTTTGACCTGGAAGTGAACCCCGGCCATCCAGCAACTGCTGGAGAGCATGAAGCGCGTCGCCTTGTAAAGCGGAAGCACATTGCCCGTGATCGCGCACCAGGGTATGAAAAGGATCGCTGAAGGTATGCCAAGAATGACCATCGTGGTGATGAATACAAAGGTAGAGATCATACGGGCCTTTCCGTGCCTTCAGCGCTGAAGTGCATTGCGGCAATGAGGCAGTTTCTCACAAGTGCGTCCAGGCCTCGCCGCGGGCAATCAGCGATGCCGGTCCGGTGAGTCTCAGCTCCGCGCCGGGACCGTCCCACTCCACCGTTTGCGCGCCGCCGGGAGCAACGACGGTTAGCGGTGAGCGGCAGCCGTTCAGCGCCAGAGCCGCCGTGGCCGAGGCAGAACTGCCTGTGCCGGAAGAGGTCGTCGGTCCCACTCCGCGCTCGAAGATGCGAATCTCAATCTCTGCGGGACCGACGATGCGAAGGAATTCCACGTTTGTCTGGTGCGGAAAATCCGCGTGCCGGCAAATCTCTGCGCCGATCTGCTGCCACGAGGATCCGGCGACGGCAAACTCGGCATTGTCCACCACAATGACAAAATGCGGATTGCCGGTGGAAACCTCGACTCCCGCAACTGCAGGCCCGTTGGCCAGCTTAACGGTTCGCAGCGAGAACGAGGGAACGCCCATCCCGGCGGTTACCTCCACGGTAAATTCGCCGTCTGTTTTTAGCGCATTCACGCGGCAGGCACGCAGCCCCGCGTCGGTGGCAATCTCCACTTCATCGCCCGGCTGGAAACCGCGTTCCAGCGCCATCCACGCCGCCACGCAGCGCGTGCCGTTGCCGCTGATCTCGGCGATGGAGCCATCGGCATTGCGCAGGCGAATGCGGCCCGACTTGGGCCCGGTCCAGGCAAAAAACTCGATGCCGTCCGCGCCCACGCCTGTATTGCGCGCACAAAGCTTTCGCGTCAACTCCGCGTAGTCGCGGCCTTGCGCAGCCTCTTCGGTCACAATCAAAAAATCGTTGCCCCAGGCGTGAGCTTTAGTAAAGGGAATCAATCTTCCTCCAAATCGATGCAAGTAAAGAGTTCGTGTTTCCTTGCCAGATGCTATCACCGCTTAGCGGGCCTTGTTGAGGCTCGTTGCTTCTGAGATGTCGGTGACATAAATCGTCGCATCGGGCTCTCCCGCCGTCGAAAAATGGCGAACCGCCGTCAGTCCCTCGGGATGCGTCTTCACCGCGCGGTCGATCTCGTCGCCATCGAAGGCCAGCACAAGCGCGGCGTGCGCTGCCGGCGCGTCCAGCGCGGCGCGATAAATCTCCAGGTCGCTCTCGCTGATCGTCTCGCGGAGCGGAATCCCGGTGAGCGCAACAATCTCAGGAAAGACTGACGTATTCATCAGCACCACGGCCTGCGGCCGCTCGACGAGCAGCGCGCGCAACGCCGGAGGAATTTCGATTTCGTAAGCCCTGCGCGCCGCAATGTTCTTTGTCCCCTCCATATAAACCAGCGGACGCTCGCGCACCATTTGAACCGCGTTGAGCGCCACCACTGTAAACAGCGCGCCCGCCGCATAGCCCACCCACCTCGCGTTGATCGCGCGCGGCTTGAACTCATTCACCACGGCCAGCGCAAACTGCGCCGCAAACCCCAACCCCAGCGCAAAAGCAGGCAGCATCTCTATCCCGTAGCGCGTGTTGTAAAAGGAGTGCGGCCACCAGGGAGGCAAGAAGATGGGCACCGACCCATAAGCCACCGAGTAGGCATAAAAGGGGACCGGAAGCCAGAGCAAAAGAGCCCACGTGAACGCTCGCCGTCGCGCCGCCAGCCAGCCCCACGCCGTCCCCGCGAGGCTCACTATCAACAGCGTGTTGCCCCACGCCGCAGTAGCCGCGTCCAGCTCCGCGGCCTTCACAAAAAAGATCAGCCCAACCCATGGATTGTGCCAGCCGGGATGCGGCGGAAATCCAGGCACGGCGGTGCGAATCTCGATAGCCTTGGCCGAATACGGTCCGCGCGCGAAGTAGAGCCAATCGCCAAATCCCACGGCGTTGTAAACGAACCATGCCAGCGGCGCAGCCACCACCAGCGCGCTTGCGATCCAAAAACTCGGCGACCGCAGCCGGCCGCGGCGAGCGAGGGTCAGGCCCATGCACGTCCAGGCCACCAGAGCCAACACCCAGCCGTCGTAACGCGTAAAGATTGCGGCCACCAGCGCCAATGCAATCAGCCACTGCATGCGGCGGAGTTTCCTGGGGTCTGCGTCCAAACTCGCTCGCCACTCCACCAGCCAAATCGCGATCCACACCATCTCGCAAACAAACAGCGGCTCGGTCATGGCCGTGGTTTGCAGATAGAGCAGGTTGGGATTGAGCGCGAAGAAGACCAGCACCAGCGCCGACGGGGCCGGCCGCAGCCAGCAGCGCGCCAGCCGATAGATGCCCGCGCACGCGGCCAGATAAGCCAGCGCCGAGGGAATCACTCCCGCCAAGCCGTTGGCCCACCAGCTATAAATCTGCACAAAGGGAAGCAATAGCAAATGCGGCAGCGGCAGCCACACCGAGCCCAGTTCAGTCAACCGCGGCTGATGGGCGTCGAAGACCCGCCGCGCTATGTGAAGATGGGCAACAGCATCGCCGTAGTTGAGCATCGCGCCGTTGCGCCAGCTCCACATGATCGCAGTGACGGAAGCCGCCGCGCAGCAGGCCAGTACAGCCAGCCACTCAGAACTTTTCACGCGACGATGGGAACTCTGCTTCATTGGACTTTCAGGCAAGGTGCGTCAACTCGCGGAACAGAGCAAATCGGTCGTCAATCTCCTCGCGCGTAAGCTTCTGCAGCCGCTCCGTGCCGAAGCGCTCGCACGCAAACGAGCCCATCACGCTGCCGTAAAACATGGCCCGGCGGTACGCGGCCGGAGACTGCTCAGGTTGCGAAGCCAGGTAGCCAAAGAATCCGCCGGCAAAGCTGTCGCCCGCGCCGGTCGGGTCCACCACCTCTTCCAGAGGCAGCGCCGGGGCGCGGAAGGCCTTTGCTTCTTCGCTAAAGAGCGTCGCCCCATATTCGCCGTGCTTGACCACCAGCGCCTTCGGCCCCAATGCCATTACCGCGCGCGCCGCCTGCACCAGGTTGTTGTTGCCGGCCAGCATGCGAGTTTCAGTGTCGTTGATGAGCAGAATGTCCAGCCCCTTCAGCACCTCAAGCAGCGCCGCGCGATGATCCTTGATCCAGTAATTCATCGTGTCGCCGGCTACCAGCTTCACATCAGGCATCTGCTCGCGCACCCGCCGCTGCAAAACCGGATCGATGTTGGCCAGGAACAGAAACTCCGAGTCGCAGTAAATATCGGGAATCTTCGGTTCGAAGGCAGCAAAGACATTCAAATCCGTAATGTGGGTCTTGGCCTCGTTCAAACTTTCGAGATAAGAACCCTCCCAGAAAAAGCTCTTGCCCGCGGCCCGTTCAATGCCTCGCGTGTCGATGTTCCGTGCTTGGAATACTGCTTCCTGCCTTCGGCCAAAGTCCTCGCCCACCACGGCGATTACGCGCACATCGCAAAAGTAACTCGCAGCCAGCGAAAAATAAGTTGCCGCTCCGCCCAGGCAACGTTCACGCCGCCCCGCCGGTGTTTCAATCGAATCGAAGGCCACGCTGCCCACTACGGTAATCGCCATTCATTCCCTCTCTAACTCAGTCGCGCTGACTCGCTGACTCTCTGACTCGCCACTACCCGAGATACTTTCCAAACAGCAGCTTCAGTTTTTCCTTCGCTGCCGCCGGAATCGCATCCGGCTGCGTGAGCACAGCATACTTTGCCGCCGATGCGCAGGCGCACATATGCTCCCTGGGCATCGCCGCCACGGCGGCCTTCACCACGCGCGCCGCGTTCTCGGCGTTCTGGTGCAGCACGGCCACAATCTGCTCGATAGTCACAGAGTCGTGGCCTTCGCGCCAGCAATCGTAGTCGGTGACCATGGCAATGGTCGCGTAGCAGATCTCCGCCTCGCGCGCCAGCTTGGCCTCCTGCAGGTTGGTCATGCCGATCACGTCTGCGCCCCAACTGCGATAGAGATTCGACTCCGCTCGGGTGGAAAACTGCGGACCCTCCATGCACACATAAGTTCCGCCCAGCTTGCCCACCACGCCCACTTTCCCGCACGCCTCTGCTGCCGCCTTGGCTACTGTCGCGCAAACCGGATCGCCAAAGGCCACGTGGCCCACAATCCCCTCGCCAAAAAAGGTCGAGACGCGATGAAACGTGCGGTCGATGAACTGATCGGGAATCACAAAATCCGTTGGCTTGTGCTCTTCCTTGAGTGAGCCGACGGCCGAAACCGACAAGATCCGCTCGACCCCCAGCTTTTTCATGGCATAGATATTGGCGCGGAAGTTCAACTCCGAGGGCAGGATGCGGTGCCCGCGTCCATGACGCGCAAGAAACGCCACCTTGCGCCCCTCCAGCTCGCCCAGCACGAACGCCTCTGACGGCTCGCCAAAAGGCGTCTCCACGCGCTCTTCGTGTACGTTGGTAAATCCGGGCATCGAGTAAAGCCCGCTGCCGCCGATGATGCCAATCTCCGCCTGAGCCAAAGCCCGCTCCTTCACCACCCCAGCGACGAAGACCTGTCGCTGGGGACCCCGGTCTTTCCACCCCAGCGACGAAGACCTGTCGCTGGGGACCCCGGTCTTCATCACGCGCCGTTTTCCGGCACGCATTTTTGCAGCCTGCAAACACCTTAGTATAAAGGAGGCGCTCAACTTCTCCCTGGCCAATACGCCTGTTAAGCTGCTGACTGGCCACTACGAGATGCGAAGATAAGCAGAGTGCCTCGCCGCCGTACTCGCGTCCGGCGCACTTTCTGCGGAGAGACTCGCGATGCGCCGTGTTGCGCTCATCTACAATCCGGCTTCCGGCCAGGGCTCCATGGGGCGCCGCGCTGCCATCGACCAGGCACTCGCCATCCTGCGCGAAGCGGGCGTTGAGGCTGAAGCGCTGGAGACTAGCGCGCCCGGCAGCGCCGGTGTGTTGGCCGAAGAGGCAATGCGCCGGGGCTGCGACACGATTCTAGCCTGTGGCGGCGATGGCACCGTCCATGAAGTTCTGCAAAGCCTGGTTGGCACCAACGTTGCGTTGGGCGTTGTGCCGCTGGGCACTGCGAACGCTCTGGCGTCGAATCTCAGCCTGCGTTCATCCCCGGCGAAGACGGTTCGCAAGCTACTGGCTGCCGACCCGGTGCGCGTCTCCGTGGGCCAAATTTCTTATCGAGGCGCAAAGGGCTCAACCTACTCGCGCTACTTCACTGTGGCTGCCGGGGTGGGCGCGGACGCTCTGTTTCTCTCCCGGCTCGATCCCAGCCTCAAGCGGCGGCTCGGCTATCTGCTCTATCTCATCGAAGGCTTTCGCGTCTGGGCCACGCATTCCTTCCCGCTATTTCAAGCGACCTTTGTGGAACGCGCCAGCGACCAGCCGCGGGTGGAACATATCTCTCAGCTTCTGGCGGTGCGCATTCGCGACTTCGGCGGCGTCCTCCACAACTTTGCCCCCGGCGCCACGCTGCATAACAACGGCCTGCGCCTGATCGTCTTCAAGACCCGCAGCCGCCTGAGCTACTTCCGCTTTTTAATGGCGGCCATGTTCGGCCGTCAGAGATTTACCCGCGAGATAGAACTGCTCGACGCCGTCTCGGTCGAGTGCCGTCCGTCGAACGGCTCTCTGGTGCGCGTCTTTGCGGAGGCGGATGGCGAACTGCTCGGGGGTTTGCCGGTCAGGATCGAGATCGTCCCCGATGCCGTCACCCTGCTGATTCCGCCCGGCGCGAGGCCCTGAAAGCCGCGCGCAAACCTGCGAAATGAAGCCGTTTCCCCTGCGCCAAACCCGGTCAATGATTTCCAGGAAATTGACCTCAGCGACAAGAATCAACAGTTCGCTTCAAGTCTGAATGTTTGCTGTATCCTATTGAGCAGATTCCGCGTTCGCAGCGTGGAAGACTCGGATTGTCGTTGCGGTTCAACACGAATTGTGCCAGATACGGGCCGTGCGGAAACGCCGGGAGGAATACATGCTTTTAATGGTCTTGACTGTGGTTTTGATCCTTGTCCTGATCGGCGCGTTGCCGGCATGGCCGCACAGCAGAAACTGGGGATACTATCCGTCCGGCGGGATTGGGCTTATCCTCGTGATCCTCCTTATCCTCCTCCTTCTGGGCTGGATATGAACCGCAGGTCCATTTCGATGATCCGGAGTTGGCATCTTAGGCTTGCTCGCGCGGCGACGCTTGTTTTCGCGGTGCTGTTGTTGTGCGGAGGCGCGTTTGCCTACTCCGTTCTGACGCATGAGGAAATCGTAGACCTGGCATGGAAATCGGAGATTCGGCCGCTCCTGATCGAGCGATTTCCGGGCATTACCGAAGAGCAAATCAAGGAAGCTCATGCCTACGCCTACGGCGGCTCGGTGATCCAGGATCTGGGCTACTATCCCTTCGGCAACAAGGATTTCAGCAATCTGGCCCATTACGTCCGCTCCGGAGACTTTGTCCTGGAGTTGCTGGCTGAAAGCCAGAATGTCGACGAATATGCCTTTGCGCTGGGCGCGCTCTCGCACTATGTGGCGGATATTGACGGCCACCCGGCGGTCAACGAGGCGGTCGCGCTCCATTATCCGAAGCTGCGTGCGAAATATGGCAACTCCGTTCGCTATGCCCAGGACACGACGGCTCATCTGAAGACGGAGTTCGGATTCGACACGGTGCAGGTGGCAAAGAATCGCTATGCGCCGGAGCAGTTCCACGATTTCATAGGATTTCAGGTCTCGGAACCGCTGCTGGAGCGGGTCTTCCCGGTGGTCTATGGCCTTGAACTGAAGGACGTGCTGCCGCACGAGGACCTGACGGTTGGCTCCTATCGTTTCTCTGTCAGTCGCCTGATTCCGGAGATGACCCAGGTGGCGCTTCAGACGCACAAGAAGGATCTGATGCGCGAAACGCCTGACTTTTCCAGGCAAAAGTTTCTCTATCGCCTTTCCCGTTCGGATTATGAGAGAAATTGGGGAAAATCCTATACGAAGCCGGGATTGGGCACACGAATTTTATCTACGCTTCTGCGCTTTGTGCCAAAGATAGGTCCCTTCAAAGGATTGGGGTTCAATAGCCCGACCCCGCACACCGAAGACCTGTATATCAAAAGCATCAACAAAACCACCGACGATTACCGCGCCCTGCTGGAAGAGGTCCGCGCAGGCAAGCTGGTGCTGCCCAACTGTAATCTCGATGACGGCAAAAGCACTGAGGCAGGAGAATACTCGCTTGCGGACGACACCTACGCAGACCTTCTGGCAAAGCTGATGGCGCATAATTTCGATAAGACATCGGCCCAACTGCGCAATAACATTCTTGGGTTTTACTCGGGCCCCTCGCTGCCGGCTAAGACCGAAAAAGACTCGACTCGCCGGCAAGAGGTTTTGGCTGATTTGACCCAGTTGAAGGCCGCGACGCCTGCGCCTGCTGTTTTGGATAAGCAAGCCAATCCAAAGCCCTGAACGAAAAGGCTATTACAATTCCTCTTATGCTGCTTGGCGTTCTCACCGTCTCCGACCGTTGTTCGCAGGGCCTGATGACCGACACCGCGGGCCCGGCTGTTGTGGCGCTCGTCGGCCGGCAATGGCCGCAAGCCGAAATCGTGACTGACCTCGTGCCCGACGACGAAGACTGCATCGTCGCCATGCTCGAAAAGCTGACCCTGGAGGGCTCGGCCCTGATCGTCACCGTGGGCGGCACAGGACTCGGCCCGCGCGACCGCACCCCCGAGGCGACCCGCCGCGTGATTGACCGCGAGGCCCCCGGACTGGCCGAGGCCATGCGCGTCCTCAGCGCCGCTACTCATCCTTTCGCATGGCTCTCGCGCGCTGTGGCCGGACTCCGGGGCAACACGCTCATCGTCAACCTTCCCGGCAGCCGGCGCGCCGCCGAAGAAAGCCTGTCCGCTATCCTTGCCCTGCTTCACCACGGCATCGAGGTCGCCGCCGGCGGACAGACGCATCCTTGAAAGCCCGCCTACTTCCCCGCGCCAAACCGCCAGGAGATTGACCCGCCCACGAATGAAACCATGCGGATGCCGACGGGCCACTCGCTGGTCCCGCAGTCGAAGTCATTCAGGGCGCCGCTCGGCCCCGACCCCGCCGGGCAGTACGGAATTCCATCTCCCACCTGCCACGCTGCGCCTGAGGACAGAGGTGCAATAGTCTCGGTGGTCTGGCCGGTATAGCCGCGTACCATCATGCCGTTCGCGCCCACTTCCAGACGGCTATTCAGGAAGGTGCGCACCACGGCCAGTCGCGTCTCGTCCACCGGAATCGCCTCGAGTCGTTTTTCGCCGTCCTGGCTGTTGGCTGCGTCGAGTATTTTGTGGCCCACATACTCGTACTCGCCGCGCGCGTGCAGGCCCAGAGGCAGCTTGTCCAGGAGAATGAGGCCGTCGAAGATGGTGCGCGGGCACTCCACCGTGGGGTTCCATCCGGTATTGGCATTCGGGTATATGGGATTGTTCGTAGAAGAAAACTCGTTCAGCACCCGCGCATCGGCTTTGGAGAAGACCGCCTGCACGCTTCCGTAGCCGTTGAATTGATGGCTCACATTGGCGGTCAGGAATTTGAGCTTGCCCGGTCCCAGGTCAAAGGGAGTGCCGTTGTCGGGATCGATTTTACCCGTGGTTTCTGTGGTCGTTGTCCGGGCCATCGTTACGCGCACATCGGTTGCAGAGACAGCTTTCTCCAGCACCAGTTGCTCGGAGTGAGAGCGCTCGAACGGAGAAGCCAGCGCCGAGGCTCCGTCTCGGCTGCCCGGCGTCTTTTCTGCCGCAGCGATGCGCGGATCCTGGGTAAAAAACGCCTGCCCGACGCTGAACGAAGCGGAGGGTAGCCAACGCACCCGCCCCGTACCCGGATTCAATGTCACCGTGGCCTTGGGGGCCAGAAAAGTCTTCCATTCATCGAACGAATAAGCGGAATTTATCATGTCGGTATTCTTCAACTCGATTACGTCCGGCCGCAAACCGCCGTAGAAGCGCAGATGCTTGCCCAGTTCTCCATGCAAGGCCGCGTAGGGGGTAGCGTCGCGGATGGAGACGTTGTTGGATAGCACTTTGACGAAAGGGCCGTAGACCTCGGCATCGCTGGAGAGATAGTGGTCCAGATTGTCGCGGTGAATGTCGTCTTCGTGGTAGTCGAGCCCGGCCATGCCCTGCAACCACGGCTTGAAAGTATGTGTCTCGCGCGCCTCCGCGCCTTCCACGGTGCGAAATTCGCTCTGCCGGATCAGTCCCTCGCCGAAATTGGAATAGAGCACCAGATCGTAGGTGCGAATGAACCCGGAGAAGGCAATTTCGTCGCTTGCTCTTATCGTCCAGCGGTCGCTGGCGGCCAGCAGAGCGGTGTGCGTCTGATCCATCTGGCGCGGGTCAACTGTGTCTAGGAGTTCCAGGCCATACCCCAACGGCACCAGATTTCCCTCGTGCGACTTGCCCCAGTAACCAATCGAGAAAAGCGTAATCTCGTGCCTGCCCGCATCAAAGACGCGCAGCGCATTCCACTTGTATTGCTGCCGGTGCTCCAGCCGTTTCATCAGGCCATTGCCGTAATTGGCCTCCACAGCCACCCACTCCTTCTTTGCGGAATCCGTGGGCGCAAATCCGGCCGTCAAATCCGCGTCGCGATAGTCGCCGGTGAGAGTGAGGAACCGGCTCAGTTGCGGGCGCGGATTATATGTGGCCGCCAAGTTCAGCGCATGATTGCCCTCCAGCACATTGAAAGCGCCGCCGTCTGTCGTCACGCTGCCCAGCACGCCGGAGACGTCGATATTCGGGTCGGCGTAGCCGTTGCCATGCGCGTTGGCGGAAAGGTTGTTGGTCACCAGATAGCCGCCCACCGCGATGTATTGCGCAATCGGTTCGCCGTGGTCGCCGGCCACGCCGGGCACAAAATACTGCGGCGCCTTGATGCCGCCGGATGCGGTCTCGATAGGCAGCCCGGGAATCGAAATCGGCGCGCCGGGCCGTCCGGGATTGGCGTCCAGCAGTTCCTCGCGCACCATCACTTTTTCTGAAGGATCGGGCGACGTAAGCGCGACCTCGCTGACATCGCCCGTGACGATTACCTCTTCCGCAGCCCGGGCCACCTGTTCCAGGCGCAACGTCAGGCCCGCGCCCGAGGTTGCCGCACTCAAATCAATCTTGCGCGTCACTGCGGCAAACCCCGCTGCTTTCAGGCGCACTGTGTACTCGCCCCACGCGGGCAATGTGACGTAGAATCGGCCATCGCCGCCGGTCATGCTGCTCAGCCGCGCGCCTGTGGCGGAATCGAATTCGACGCTCGCTCCCGCCACCGGCCTTCCTGACGGGTCCAGCACCGTGCCGTTGATGTGGGTCGGGCCGGTCTGCGCTACCGCCGCAAGACTGCCGGCCAAAGCCGCAAGCAGAAGTATTACGATTTTAAAATTCGTGCTACTAATTCCCATAATCCTGCTTGCGCTGTGGCCCCTTCATGCATCAATGTTTGGGGCTGTGTTTGTGTTCGTGCTCGTGAGGGTGTTCGATTGCGTGCTCGGGAACGCTCATAACCAGCCGTCCATGCTGCACGCCTTTCAGGCCAATCAGCAGGTCGGCAAACTGGGCAACCTGAGCCGATTTGCCATGCACAATCAACACCTCCAGGCAGGATTCGTGGTCCAGATGGGCATGACTTGTGGAGACCACCAATTCGTGGTGCGCGTGCTGCGCCTCGGTCAGCTTTTCGGTCACGCCGTGAGCATGATGGTCGAAGATGAGCGTGACCGTACCCACCACCGTCGCGTCCGGCTCCGCGGTCTGTTCCGTCACCAGCCGGTCGCGGATCAAATCTCGAAACGCTTCAGACCGGTTGGTATAGCCGCGCCGCTGAATCGAGCCGTCAAATCGCTTCAGAAGCTCTGAATCCAGCGCAATCCCGATTCTGCTCAGAACGCCCATACGCACTCCCGCCAGGCCAATCGACTTCCCTCGGTTTTCAAGGGGAGTCTCAGGGTAGCACGACTTTGAAAATCATGCTACCGAGCTTCCCGCATCCAGATACGGCTCCCATTTGCCGCTATTTCGGGCGAAGATCTTGAGGTAGCAACGAGCAACGGCGCCCCGGACGGGCTTTGACGGGACTTATCCCTGCTCCCACAAGCCGCTGGCCGGGGTTTTCGTTGACTCCGGGGCCTGATTCGGGTATTCTGAAGTCCTTGCGCGGTGTTGCGCCTGGGGTCCCCTGTGTGTACATTTGGACCCGGCTGGCTCGTATCCCAGATGGAACTTCTCGGGGATCGGCTGGAACAGGCTGCCGGCTGCTGGATGCGAGGTTTGTATGACGCGTCTTCGGCCTGGCTAGAGTCCTTTTGAGGGCCAGCCCCCGTAGTCCTCACCCGAACAGATTTGTTTGGCAGTGGGTGGAAATTTGGCCCGTGCGCTCATTTGGCGCGGGCAAGAGCGCTTTGCGCTGGATTTTTCAGGGTTTCACCCCCATATAGGGGTTTGTAATTCGCCAATTGTTGCAGGCGGTTTTGTTTGAAACTGGCGTTTTAGAGGGCAGGAGAGAGATGAGCACCTTTATTCCGAGCGGCAAGAATATTGACCGCAAATGGTTTGTAGTGGATGCCAGCGGCAAGACGCTGGGCCGTCTGGCGACCAGGGCTGCGGATGTATTGAGCGGCAAGCTGAATCCCCAGTACGTGCCGTACATCGATGTGGGCGACCACGTAATCGTGATCAACGCGGAGAAGGTTCGCCTGACCGGCCTCAAGGCGCAGAGCAAGCTCTATCGCCGCTACACCGGTTTCCCCGGCGGGCTGCGCGAGGAGTCGTTCACGCGCCTGTTGAACCGCAAGCCGGAAATGATTCTGGAACAGGCCATCAAGGGTATGCTGCCCAAGAGCAAGATGGGCCGCCAGATGGCTACCAAACTCAAGGTTTATCGCGGCGACAAGCACCCTCACGAGGCGCAGCAGCCGGTGGCACTGGATATCGCGTAAAGACAGCTTTTAGCTTCTAGCTATTAGCTTTTAGCTCTTTTTTGCTGGCGCAGGATGATTGACACAGCCGAAGAGGTCAACCGGGAAATGAACAGGCTAGAAGCTAGCAGCTGGAAGCTAGCAGCTAAGAGGAAAAGAATGGCAGATCTGGTTCAGTATTACGGGACGGGGCGGCGCAAGTCGGCGATCGCGCGCGTCTTTCTGCGTCCCGGCACGGGCGAGTGGAAGGTCAACGGCAAGGCGTTTGAAGTTTACTTCGTGACCGAGCAGCAGCGCGTGGCCGCCAAGCGCACCCTGGCGTTGGTCGAGTTGGCTTCGAGCTTTGATGTGGTCACCACCGTCAGAAGTGGCGGCGTATGCTCACAGGCCGATGCCGTCAAGCTGGGCGTAGCCCGCGCGCTGGTTCAGTTCAATCCCGAGTTGCGCAAGGTGCTCAAGGCCGAGGGCCTGCTCACCCGTGACTCGCGCATGAAGGAACGCAAGAAGTACGGGCAGAAGGGCGCTCGTGCACGCTTCCAGTTCAGCAAGCGCTAAAGCGCTTGCTGGGACTGAGGGACTAAGGGACTAGCCGTAACTTTGGCGCTGTTTTCTAGTCCCTATTCCCTGGTCCCTAGTCCCTGGCTTTTCAAATTCCCGCAATAGCGGGTTAAATTCGGACGCCGGCATCGACCACCCGGATGCAATCCACGAAGGAGGCCCATTGGCCACGATCACAATGAAGGAGCTG
>Ga0224555_1001882_pt1 | contig 26683 bp, 37 predicted proteins | sample 714S23034metaG_FD_180687 | JGI IMG/M metagenome (GOLD analysis project Ga0224555, IMG submission 180687) | Peat soil microbial communities from Stordalen Mire, Sweden - 717 S2 30-34 | ecosystem: Environmental > Terrestrial > Soil > Wetlands > Peat | place: Sweden: Norrbotten County, Stordalen...
CCTCATTTTATCTGAACCCAGTCAACGGGGTGAGCTATCAAGTGGCGTCGCAAACGCCCCAATACCAACTCGGTTCCTTGCAGACTCTGGGCAATATCCCGGTGACAGGACCAAGCGGGGCGACGCCCCAGTTGCTGGGCAATCTGGCCACCATTTCGCGCGGATCCGAGCAAGGCATGGTGAGCCATTACAATGTCCAGCCCGTGATTGACGTTTATGGGGACGTGCAGGGCCGCGACCTGGGCAGCGTGGCCAATGACTTTCAAAAAATTGTCAATGCCGCCGAAAAGAAACTCCCGCGCGGAAGCTCGATCATCGTGCGAGGGCAGGTGAAGACGATGTGGTCCTCCTTCTTCGGCCTGGCCTTCGGCTTGCTCTTTGCCATCGTGCTGGTTTACCTGCTGATCGTGATCAACTTCCAATCCTGGAGCGATCCGTTCATTATCATCACCGCCTTGCCCGGCGCGTTGTGCGGCATCGTCTGGATGCTCTTTTTGACACGCACCACCATTAACGTGCCGTCCCTCATGGGCGCCGTCATGAGCATCGGCGTGGCCACCTCCAACAGCATTCTGGTGGTCACTTTTGCCAAAGAGCGGCTGGAGGAAACCCGCAATGCCTTCACCGCCGCGCTGGATGCCGGTTACATCCGGTTGCGGCCGGTGGTGATGACGGCGTTGGCCATGATCATCGGCATGGTCCCGATGGCGCTGGGGTTGGGCGAAGGCGGCGAGCAGAACGCCCCCCTGGGCCGGGCCGTCATTGGCGGCCTGCTCTTCGCGACGATGGCCACTCTCTTTTTTGTGCCGGTTGTTTTTTGCATGATCCGAACCCGGAGCGACGGCCAACCCGGCGGCGGCGCCAGCCTGGAAGCTGTCAAGACGACTTAGAACTTATGAAGCCAACAGAAACAGAACCCATGGCCGCTTCCCCCGCTCCCGCCGCGCCGCACGGAGCGGAGTTGGGGGGCGCCGACTCGCCCTCGGCTCCTCCGGCGCCGGCGGGGCGCGCGCCGTTGTTCGCGCTGGCAACCCTGGGGGTGTTGCTGGCCATCGGGGCCGGATTGACTATTTGGTCCCGCTCCCGCGCCAGCAAGGAGTTGGCGAGCGACACCTTGGAGAATCTGGACTCCGTGGTCAGCGTCATCCATCCCAAGCGCACGCCGGCGCGATTCCAGCTTGAACTGCCGGGCAACATCATGGCCTTCGAGGAGGCCCCCATTTACGCGCGCGTCAGCGGCTATTTGAAGCACTGGCTGACGGACATCGGCACGCACGTCGAGGCGGGGCAGCCACTGGCGGAGATCGAAACGCCCGAATTGGACCAGGAACTCAACCAGGCCAACGCCGCGCTGGCTCAGGCCAAGGCCAATCTGGAAATCGCCCGCATCTCGTCCGAGCGCTGGCAGAAATTGCGCGCCAGCGACTCCGTTTCGCAGCAGGACACCGACGTGAGGGTGGCGACCTGGCACGCGCAGGAGGCGAACGTGAACGCGGCGGAGGCCAACGTCAAACGCCTGATCGAGTTGACCAATTTCAAAGTCCTGGCCGCCCCCTTCCCGGGCATCATCACCGCCCGCACGATGGACGCGGGCACCCTCATCACGGCCGGATCGTCGCGGGAGATTTTTCGCCTGGCCCGAATTGATCCGTTGCGGGTGTATATCAGTTTGCCGCAAGCCTACAGCCAGATAGTCAAGACGAATGATGAGGCCACCCTGACTTTTTCCGAATTGCCCGGCCGGAGCTTCACCGGCAGAGTGGACCGCACGGCGGGGGCCATTGATCCGGTCTCCCGGACATTGCTGACGGAAATACTGGTGTCCAACCAGGAGGGAACGCTCTTTCCCGGCGCGCATACGATGGTCCAAGTGAAATTGTCCAACGCGGTTGCTCCGGTGATCGTGCCGGTCAACACGCTGCTCTTTCGCAACGAAAACGGGATGCAAGCCGGCTTGGTTGATGCCAAGGGAATCGTCCATCTGGCCGACGTGACGGTCGGGCGGGATTATGGCACGACGGTGGAAATCGTCCACGGCCTTTCCGAAACCGACAACGTCATCCTCAACCCCTCCGATTCCCTGCAAGAAGGCTTGCAGGTGCGGGTCGCCAAAGACGACACGGAAGCCCCCAAACCAACCCATGCACCGTAACAGGCTGACGGCTCTTCTCTGCGCGCTCGCCCTTGGAGGCTGCGAGGTGGGGCCTGATTACCACAAGCCATCCGCCGGCCCGCTGCCCGCCGAGTGGAAGGCGGAATCGCCCTGGAAGACGGGCGAACCCAGGGACGCCGAAATCAAAGCGGATTTTTGGAGGGTCTTCGACGACCCAATCCTGGACGCACTGGAGCAAAAGGCCGCCACCAACAGCCCGGACCTGCGGGCCGCGTTTGAGCGCGTGGAGCAGTCCCGCGCCATCGCGCGCATCAGCCGGGCGGATTTTTATCCCGGCTTGAGCCTGGACCCTAACGGGAACCGCACGCGCTACTCGCCAAGCCGGACCGCGCAACCCAACTCGACCGTGCTGGCCTATACCGGCAATCAATTCGCCCTGCCGGTGGATTTGAGCTACGAGGTTGACCTTTGGGGGCGCGTCCGCCGCTCGTTCCGGTCCGCGCGTGAACAGGCCCAGGCCAGCGCCGCCGCCTACCAGAACGTCCTGCTCTCCCTCCAGGCCAGTGTCGCTCAGACGTATTTTATGATTCGATCCACTGACTTGGACCGGCACGTCGTTGCGGAAACCATTGAATTGCGAAAAAAAAACCTCTCGCTCGTCGAGTCCCTCCACCAAGGCGGGGCCGACAGCCAGGTGGACGTGGCCCAGGCCGAGACGGAGTTGGCGTCCGCCGAGGCGGATTATGTGGGGTTGAACCTCCGGCGCGCGCAATTGGAAAATGCCCTGGGCGCGCTTTGCGGCCAAACCGCGTCCAGCTTTTCCCTGGCGGAAACCGGGCGCATCTATCAGCCTCCGGCCATTCCCTCCGGCCTGCCCTCCGATCTGCTGGAGAGGCGGCCGGACGTGGCGGAGGCGGAACGGGGCATGGCGGCGGCCAGCGAAGGCATCGGCGTGGCCAAGGCCGCGTTCTTTCCTGCCATCCAACTGACGGGCAGCGCCGGGACGGAAAGCGTGGATTTGCAAAACATTTTTAATTGGGAAAACCGGATGTGGAGCATCGGCCCCAACATCAGCCTGCCGCTGTTTGAAGGAGGCCGCAATCGCGCCGGCCTGGAGCGCGCCAAGGCTGCTTACCAGGAGGCGGTGGCGCAGTATCGCTCGCAGGTGTTGGTCGCGTTCCATGAAGTGGAGGACGGCCTGGCCGGCTTGCGTCTGCTGAAAGACCAATACGAGGCGCAGATGCGCGCGGTGGAAGGCGCCAGGCAGGCGGCCCGTCTGTCACGGCTCCGCTATAAGGAAGGCTTGGTCAGCTACATTGAAGTCGAGATAGCCGACCGGACCATGCTGGAAAACCAGATCACGGCTTACGAATTGAACGGGCAGCGCATCGTCACGACGGTGCAGTTGATCAAGGCGCTGGGCGGCGGTTGGAAACCCGGCAATCCCATGATGACCAACGGCGTGGCGCCTCTGAGCCGGTGAACGGAAGACGGCGGAGAGAAAAAGATCAAAAAAGAGCTTTACATGTTACATGGCTATGTTATGTGATATTACATGGCGCGCGGCGAATCAGGCAGAATAGTTTTGGAGATTAACCCAACGGAGAAGCAGGAGCTTTATAATGCCCTGACCCGCGACGGGATGACTCTAAAGGATTGGTTCCTGCGGCGGGCCACGGAGTACTTGCGGGAGCGCGAGCAACGGCAGCTTTTCAGCGCGGATGCGCCTGCGGAAGGCCAAACGCCCTACCGGGTGGCAGGAGGGGCGGAAGGCAAGCGGCATGAAAAAACCAAGCGAAAAGGGAGCGGACGATGAATTTCATCCAGTTCGAGACGGCGCAGAAGTTGCGCGGTGGTTTCTACACGAATGCGGCTATTGCAGAGTTTTTGACGCGGTGGGTCGGGGTGGTAAGGCCGCAACGGGTGCTGGAGCCAAGTTGCGGCGATGGGGCGTTTTTGGAAGCGATTCAGAAGAGAGCAAGCACCCGCTTAAAGACTATTTTTGCATGTGAGATCAACCCACAGGAGGCGGACAAGGCGCAGGAGCGGACAGGAGTTGCCCGTCTGGAAGTGCATGTGGGGGATTTCCTTCGCTGGTTCCTTTTCCATGCCGGGCAAGTGGAGGCGTTTGATGGCGCTCTGGGCAATCCGCCGTTTATCCGATACCAGTATTTGCCCCAGGAGCAGCAACTGCTGGCGGAAAGGGTGTTCAAGCGTTTCGGATTGCCATTTACCAAGCATACCAATGCCTGGGTGCCCTTTGTCATGGCGGCCTTGGCGCTATTGCGGCCCGGGGGGCGGCTGGCGATGGTCGTGCCTTCGGAGATTTTCCATATTCCGCACGCGCAGTCTTTGCGGCGGTTTTTGGGGGAACAATGCTCGCGAATTCTCATTCTGGACCCCGAGGAAATTTGGTTCGGTGAAACTTTGCAGGGCACAGTATTGCTGATGGCGGAGAAGAAGTACGAGCGGGCGGATCGCTCCCAAGGGGTGGCTGTGGTCCCGGTGCGGGGCCTTCAGCAACTCGGCAGAGACCCGGAAACAATGTTCCAGGGCGCCCGCTACACAAATGGCAGCACCATTGAGGGGAAGTGGATGCCATTGTTTTTGACGCCGCAAGAGCGGGCGCTGATGGCCGAACTTCGCGCCGACAAGCGGATTCGACCGTTTGCGGAACAGGCCAGCGTGGACGTGGGGATCGTGACTGGGGCGAACAAGTTTTTCCTGGTGCCGGATAAGGTAGTCGAGGCCTTTCAATTGCAGCCGTGGTCTCACCCGATGTTTGGGCGGAGTGAGCACGTGCAGGGCTTGGTGTACTCGCGAGCGGATCACGCCGCGAACAAACGCGCCGGGTTGCCGGCGAATTTTCTGTGGTTCCAGGAGGAGAGTGTCAACAACTTGCCAGCGAGCGTCCGGCGCTATTTGAATGCCGGTCTGGCTGAGAGATTGCAAACTCGCTACAAATGCAGGGTGCGAACTCCGTGGTATAAGGTTCCATCGGTTTACGCCGCTCCCGTGGCCATGCTCAAGCGCGCGCACAACATTCCGCGACTGGTGCTCAACAGCGCCGGGGCCTATACAACGGACACGGCCTATCGAATCAAACCGCTGAGAGCGACCGCTGAGGCGCTTGTCTTCAGTTTCGTGAATAGTCTGACGTGCCTCACGGCGGAGATGGAGGGACGTCATTACGGGGGGGGTGTTCTGGAACCTGTTCCCTCTGAAATTGAGCGGTTGCTGTTGCCGGTGGTTGACGCCAGTGCCGCGCAACTTGCGGCGGCTGATGAGAAATATAGAAAAGCGGAGAACGATCTGGATTTTCTGCATGGGCAGGATGCCGATGTGCTCCACAAGGCGGGACTGACAAAGCGCGATCAGGAAATGCTTTTTAACGCATGGAGCCGGTTCCGAGGCAGGCGGCAGCGGCTGCCATCGGTTGAGGAAACGCCGGAAGCCGAATAGCCGCTCAATCAATTTCTGGGTGTGAAGCGGAAAAAGGGGGTCTGGCAATGAACGCCGTGAGGCTAAATCCCTGGAATGGCCATGCCACCATGTGAAAATATTGTAAAATATTTTAAAAAAACACTTGCGCTCTTTCAAAGCTCTGTTACCTTGACGCTCCATTTCGCCATTAGAGGCGGAGTTGGCGGCTATGGCGCGACCGATAACTGTTCGCCCCGCTGGGCGCAGGAATGATGGCCGACGCCGCTTAATGCCGTGACATAATATATTGATTTTATGCCAGTTAAAACGTTCAGGCCGTTAACGCCTTCGACGCGCTATGTCACCATAGCGTCGTTCGATGAGATTACTAAGGATCATCCCGAGCGGAGCCTTATCAGCATCCGCAAGAAGTCGGGCGGGCGTAATCATTATGGCCGGGTGACGGCCCGTGGCATTGGCAAGGGACACAAACAGTTTTACCGCAATGTGGATTTCAAACGCAACAAGCATGGCATCGAGGCCGATGTGACGGCGATTGAATATGATCCGTTGCGCACAGCCCGGCTGGCGTTGTTGCAGTATAAGGACGGGGAAAAGCGGTATATCCTTGCTCCGGTGGGATTGCAGGTCGGGGCGAAGATTATCAGCGGCCCGGCGGCGCCTGCCGAAATCGGCAATTGCCTGCCGCTCAAAGGCATCCCGGTCGGTTTGCCTATTCACAATATCGAGATTACGCCGGGGCGCGGAGCCCAGATGGTTCGCTCGGCGGGCGGGGCGGCCACGCTCATGTCGCGGGATGAAGGTTATGCCACCATCCGGCTGCCTTCGGGGGAAATCCGGCGGGTGCATGAGACCTGTTATGCGACCATTGGCCAGGTGGGCAATATCGAGCACGAGAACATCACCTTGGGCAAGGCCGGGCGCTCGCGGCATCGCGGGATTCGCCCGATCAACCGCGGGGTGTCGCGCAACCCGGTGGACCACCCCAATGGCGGCGGGGCCGGCAAGTCCAAGAGCGGCGGCGGCTGGCAGCAGTTGACCTCGCCGTGGGGGTTGCTGGCCAAGGGCTACCGGACACGAAACAAGCGGAAATTTTCAAATCGGTTCATCCTGGTGCGCCGGGATGGGCGGCCGATGAAGCGCAAATAATTCGACAAACATTAACGTATGGGTCGTTCCATTAAAAAAGGTCCGTTTGTGGACCAGCATTTGCAGGAGAAGATTGATGAAGCCAAGGCGGCCAAGTCCAAGACGCCGATCAAAACCTGGTCGCGCCGCTCGATGATTACGCCGGACTTTGTTGGTTTGACGTTCAGCGTCCATAATGGCAAGGTGTTCAACCCCGTGTTCGTGACGGAGAACATGGTGGGCCATCGCCTGGGCGAGTTTTCGCTCACGCGCACGTTTAAGAAGCACGGCGCGCACACCGCCAAGGCGGAGGCGAAGTAAGGAAATTATGGAAGTCCAAGCCATTACAAAGAATATCCGAATGTCCGCGCAGAAAATGCGCGAGGTCGTGCGCCAGATACAAGGGATGCCCGTGGCCCACGCGCAAGCGGTGCTGGCGGCGGTGCCGCGCAAAGGGGCGCGGGCCGTGGCCCGGACGCTCAAGTCGGCCAAGGCCAACGCGGAGGACCTCAAAATCCACAAGCCGGAGTACCAGGGCATGCAAATCGAAAATCTGCGGATCAAATCCGCCGTGGCCGGCACGGCCACCAGCGCCAAACGGTTCATCCCCAAGGCGCGCGGCTCCGCCGGCCCGATCATCAAACGCAGTTGCCACGTGAAAATTGTTTTGTCAGACGAATAAATTTATGGGCCAAAAAACAAATCCTATCGGCCTGCGGCTGGCGGTCAACAAAGACTGGGGCTCCAAGTGGTTCGCCGAGAAAAAAGACTTTGGCAAACTGTTGGCCGAAGACCGCAAGATTCGCCAATTGCTCAAGGCCAAGCTGGAAGGGGCCTCGGTTTCCAAGATTCAACTGGAACGCGCCGCCTCCCGCTGCCGCATCACCATTTTCACGGCCCGCCCGGGCGTGGTCATCGGACGCAAGGGCGCGGAGATTGACAAGCTCAAGGAGGAAATCAGCAAGATGACGGGCAAGGAAGTCTATGTTGATATCCAGGAGATCAAACAGCCGGAGATTGACGCGCAATTGGTGGCCGAAAACGTGGCCGTCCAGCTTGAACGCCGCGTCTCCTTCCGCCGCGCGATGAAAAAGGCGGTGCAGGTGGCGATGGATTTCGGGGCCGAAGGCATCAAAGTGCGCGTGGGCGGCCGGTTGGGCGGGGCGGAAATCGCGCGGGTGGAGAAGTACCACCAGGGGCGGGTGCCGTTGCATACGTTGCGGGCCAACATTGAATACGGATTCGCCGAGGCCAACACCATGTATGGGAAGCTGGGGATCAAGTGCTGGATTTGCCGGGGCGATACTCCGGTGGAAAAGAAACAAAAGACCGAGGCGCCGGTCGCGCCCGCGCCCGTGCCCGCGCCCGTGTCCGCGCCCGCGGCGGCGGTTTGACGACCGGAGGAAACCCAATTTTTTTAGAGAAGCGAGATTGATATGGCAATGAGTCCAGCAAGAGTGAAGTACCGCAAGATGCACCGCGGCAGCCGCAAGGGCCTGGCCCACCGCGGCTCGACGGTCGCCTTTGGCGAGTACGGTTTGCAGGCCCTGGAACGCTGCTGGCTGCACAACAAGCAGATTGAGTCCGCGCGCGTGGCCGTGACCCGTTTTATGAAGCGCCGCGGCAAGGTATGGATCCGCATCTTCCCCCAAAAGTCCTTCACCAAAAAGCCGCTCGAAACGCGCATGGGCAAGGGCAAAGGGCCGTTGGAATCGTGGGTCGCGGTCATTCGCCCGGCCAATATTTTATTTGAGGTGGATGGCGTGCCGGAAGTGGTGGCCAAAGAATGCATGCGCCTGGCGGCCACCAAGCTGCCGATCAAGACCAAATTTATTTCCCGTCACCAGATGGGCTGAACGAATCATGAAAATGTCCGAGATCAAAGATTTAACCCCCCAGGAACTGGCCGCCAAGAGCCGGGACCTGCGGCAGGAAGTGTTTAATCTGCGTTTGCAGCAGGCCAGCAGCCAACTGGAGAAGCCAGCCCGGCTGCGCGTCCTGCGCCGGGACATCGCCCGGCTGGAAACCCGCATTTCTCAACTCCGCCTCAAGGCGGCTTAATGGATATATGTCAGAAGCAACACCGACAGCGACACCCGCACCCGCCCCGGCCAAGCCGGCCGCCACCCCGGCACAGCGCGGACACCGCAAAGAACGGATGGGCGAGGTGATCGCCGCCAAAATGGCCAAGACCATTGTCGTGCGCGTCCAGCGCCGGTTCTCCCACCCCAAGTACAAAAAAGTCGTGACCTCCTACGCCAAGTTCTACGCGCACGACGAAAAAAGCGAGGCCAAGGTGGGCGATTTGGTGTTGATCCGGGAAACCAGGCCGTTGTCCAAGCTGAAACGCTGGCGTCTGACCCAAGTGGTGGAGCGCTCCGCCGAAGCCCCCGTCGCCGCCGCCTAGCCAGGATTTATGTTACAGATTCGTTCCATTTTAGACGTGGCCGACAACACCGGCGCCAAGCGCGCCGCTGCCATCGGTGTCATCGGCCGCAACCAGCGTTACGCCGGCATCGGCGACGTGATCAAAGCCCACATCAAGGAAGCCGCGCCCGACGGCACCGTCAAGAAAGGGGAAGTGGTGGACGCGGTCGTCGTGCGCACGCGCAAGCAGATACGGCGGGCGGACGGCTCGTACGTGCGGTTTGACAGCAACGCCATTGTCATTATTGACAAGGAGAACAATCCGCGCGGCACGCGCATTTTCGGCCCGGTGGCCCGCGAATTGCGGGAGAAGAAGTTTATGAAGATCATTTCCCTGGCGCCGGAGGTTATTTAGTTATGGCCAATGCACATGTCAAAAAAGGGGACGAGGTCGTTGTCATCGCCGGGTCCGAAAAGGGCCGGCGCGGCAAAATTCTCGAAGTCAACACCACGAAGCAGCGCGTCCTGGTCGAGGGCCTCAAGATGATCAAGCGGCACACCAAGAAGAACCAGCGCCAGGCCCAAAGCAGCATCGTCGAGCGCGAGGGCACGATTCACATTTCCAACGTCATGCTGGCGGCCCGCTTTGACCAGCGCGCCGGCGCGCCGGCCCCGGTTGAAACGGCGGCCGCGCCCGCCGCGCCCGCGCCCGCGCCCGCCCCAGCAGCGGAGGCTTCCAAAGAATGAAACCCAGACTTTACCAGAAATACATCGAGGAGGTGCGGCCCGCCTTGCGCGAGAAACGCAAATACGGCAACGTCCACCAGATTCCGCGCCTGGAAAAAATCGTCGTCAACATGGGCGTTAGCGCCTCGCTGGAAAAAGGGGCGGTGGAGGATGCCGCGCGCGAGATGACCATGATCACGGGCCGCAAGCCCGTCATCAGCAAGTCGCGCCACAGCATCGCCAATTTCAAACTGCGCGAGGGCCAGGCCATCGGTTGCCGCGTCACGTTGCGCCGCGAGGTCATGTACGAGTTTTTTGACCGGCTGGTTTCCGCCGCCCTGCCGCGCATTCGTGACTTTCGCGGCCTTTCGCCCCGCTCCTTTGACGGGCGCGGCAATTACACGCTGGGGGTGGGGGAACAGACCATTTTCCCGGAGATTGAACTGGACAAGATCAAACGCACGCAAGGCATGGACATCACGATTGTCACCACCGCCCCCACCAACGAGGAGGCGCTGGACCTGCTCAAAATGATGGGCATGCCCTTCGCCGAAGCCAAATAGAGAGAGAACATTTTATGGCCAAGAAAGCCTGGATAGAACGCAACAAAAGAAAAGCGGAGACGGTCAAGAAGTTCGCCGCCGTGCGCGCCGAGCTGAAAGCCAGGCGGGATTACGCCGGCTTGAGCAAACTGCCCCGCGACGCCAGCCCCAGCCGCCTGGTCAATCGCTGCTCGATGTCGGGCCGGCGCCACGGCTACCTGCGCAAATTTGGCTGCTCCCGCCTGACCTTTCGCGAGGCGGCGTTGAACGGATTGATTCCCGGAGTGACCAAGGCCAGTTGGTAAATATATGAGCGACCAGATTTCAAACATGCTGACCAACATCCGCAACGCCAGCCGGGCTTTGTTGCCGCACGCCACGGTGCCGCACTCCCGAATGAAGGAGAGCATCGCCCGCCTCCTCCTGCGCGAGGGTTACGTGGCCGAGGTGGTGGTCGAAGGCAAGCCCTTCAAGACCATCAAGATCAAACTTAAATACACCGGACGCAAAAGCGTCATTGTGGGGTTGCGCCGGGTCAGTTCGCCCGGCTTGCGCCGCTACTTGGGCGCGGATGAAATTCCGCGCGTGCTGGGCGGCCTGGGCGTCTCGATCCTCTCCACGTCGGAGGGAGTGATGACCGGCGTGCAGGCGCGCCAGAAAAAGGTCGGCGGTGAAGTGTTGTGCGAAGTGTGGTAACATGGCACCATATCCGAGCAGGAGATTTTAGATTATGTCGCGAATAGGAAAACAACCGGTGGTCGTGCCGCCGAAGGTCAAAGTGGAGATCAAAGGCCAGAAGGTCTTTGTGGAAGGCCCCAAGGGCAAGCTGGATTTTGAGCTGCCCGCCCGCACCTCCGCCAAAATGGAGGGCGCCAGCGTGCTGATCAGCCGCCAGGGCGACGACGCGGAGGCCAAGGCCCTGCACGGCTTGAGCCGCGCCATCGTCAATAATATGGTCAAGGGCGTCAGCGAAGGCTTTGTCAAAAAACTCGAAATCCAGGGCGTCGGTTTCAAGGCCGCCGTGAAGGATGGCCAGGTGAATCTGGCCCTGGGCTATTCCCACCCTTTGAATTACCCCATTCCGCCCCAGATCACGGTCAAGGTGGAGGAAAACACCAAGTTGACCATTGAAGGGCCGAGCAAGCAATTGGTCGGCCAGGTCGCGGCGGAACTCCGCAGTTACTATCCGCCGGAGCCTTACAAAGGCAAGGGGGTTCGCTATTCGGACGAAAAAGTCCGCCGCAAGGAAGGCAAGACGGTGCAATAAGCATGAGAACCGACAAGAAAGAAAAATTGGCGACGTTGCGCCACTGGCGCATCCGCAAGAAAGTTTCCGGCACCAAGGAACGTCCGCGCATGAGCGTCCGTTTTTCCAACCAGCACATCATGGTGCAGTTCATAGACGACGTGGCGCGAGTGACGCTGGCCAGCGCTTCGACGCAGGGCAAGAAGGCCCAGGCGGCGCAAAAACTGGCGGCCAACGTGGCCGGGGCCAGGAAAATTGGCGCCCTGGCGGCCGAAGCCGCCAAGAGCAAGGGGATTGTCAACGTCGTTTTCGACCGCAGCGGCGCGCGTTATCACGGCAAGGTCAAGGCGCTGGCGGAGGCCGCGCGCGAAGGCGGTTTGCAATTTTAACCCTTAAGAAAGAATACTGTGGCTGAAACACCCAATAGAAGTTTTTCCGGCAATCCACGAGGCAACGGACGCGGCCCTAACCGCGGCCCGCGCCGCGCCCGGCCCGGTTCGCCCGAAGGCGGCGAGCCGACGCTGGAGCAGGGCGGTGGTTCCGAGTTGAGCGAGAAAGTCGTTTTCATCAACCGCTCCGCCAAAGTTGTCAAAGGCGGCCGCCGCTTCAGCTTTAGCGCGCTGGTCGTCGCCGGCGACAAACACGGCCGCATCGGCCTTGGCTTGGGCAAGGCCGTCGAAGTTTCCGAAGCCATCCGCAAAGGGGGCGACATGGCCAAACAGCGGATGATTACCGTCGCTTTGAAAGATGCGACCATTCCCCACGCCATTAATTGCAGCTATGGCGGCGCCAAGGTCATGTTGCGTCCGGCCTCTCCCGGCACGGGCATCATCGCCGGGCCGAAGGTGCGGGCCGTGCTTGAGGCGGCGGGGATCAAGGACATTTTGAGCAAGTCCCTCGGCTCCAACAACCCGTCCAACGTCGTCAAGGCCACTATGGAGGGTCTCCAGCGGCTGCGAACACGCGAAGATATTTACAAAGGCCGTGGCATGGAAGTGAAGCCCAAGAAGGTTGCGGTCCCAATTGCCGCTCAACCGGCTGCTCCAGCCGCCGCCGCTCCCGCTCCCGCTCCGGTTCCTGACGCCCCCGCGCCTGCGCCCGCGCCCGCGCCTGCGCCTGCCGAAGGCGTTCCACCACCCGCCACCGCTTGATTTTATGCGCTTAAACGATCTTAAACCACGCCCCGGCTCAACGCACCGCCGCAAACGCCTCGGCCAGGGTGAATCCAGCGGCCACGGCAAGACCAGCGGTCGCGGCGGCAAAGGCCAGACGGCCCGTTCGGGCAGTTCCATTCGCATCGGATTTGAAGGGGGCCAGATGCCGTTGATCCGCCGCATTCCCAAACGCGGCTTTAACAATGCGTCGTTCGCTCGGCGCTATATCCCGGTCAATTTGGACGCGCTCAACTCGTTTGAGGACGGCGCCACGGTGGATGAAGCCGCCTTGCGCAGCCGCGGGCTGGCCAAGGGCCGCGAAAAACACCTGAAAATCCTGGGCAACGGCGAACTGACCCGCAAACTGACCGTCAAGGCGCACGCTTTCAGCGCGACCGCCAAGACCAAGATTGAAAAGCTCGGCGGCGTCTGTCAATTGATTGAGACCAAACCGCCGGCCACGCCCCAAAGCGGCGAACCGGCCAAACCGGCTAAACCGGCTAAAGCAGCCAAACCGGCCAAGGCGGCCAAGGCGGCCAAACCAGTGGAAACAGCCAAACCGGCCGAAGCAGTCAAGCCAGCCGAACCAGCCAAACGGGCGCAACCGGCGGAAAAACCCGCTCAGTGAGTTCATAGATGTTCACCTCCATCATCAACACGCTTAACAACTGCTTCAAAATACCGGAGCTGAAGTCGCGGATCATTTTCACCATGGTGGTGCTGGGGATTTGCCGGCTGACCTCCCTGGTTCCCGTGCCGGGACTGGACGGCGAGGCGCTGGCCAGGTTCTTTGAGTCCAAGGCCGGGCAGAACAGCGGCGGAGGTTTTCTGGGCATGTACAGCATGTTCACCGGGGGCGGCTTCGAGCATTGCGCGGTGGGGGCCTTGGGCATCATGCCCTATATCAGTGCCACGATCATTCTGCAATTGCTGCAGGCGGTTGTTCCGTTTCTGAGCAAACTGGCCCGCGAAGAAGGCGGTCGCAGCAAGCTGATTCAATATGGCCGCGTCGGGACGCTGTTCCTTTGTCTGGGCCAGGGATTTGTCATGGCCATTGGCTGGGAGCACGCCGGCGGCATTTTTCAGGGGTTGGATCGCAATCTGGTGTTGATTTCTCCATTATGGTGGTATCGCCTGCAAACGACCGTCATCCTGACCACCGGCACCATGTTGCTCATGTGGCTGGGCGAGCAAATCACCGATCGCGGCATTGGCAACGGCATTTCGCTGGTCATCACGGTGGGCATTCTGGCCCGCCTGCCCCAGGCGGGCCAGGGATTGGTGGATATGTTTTTGGCGACCGGACCGATGGGAGATCATCGTTTCAACATTTTCCATCTCATCGCCTTGGTGCTGTTGCTCCTGGCGGTGATCGCCGGCGTGGTAGCCGTCACGCAGGCCGAGCGCAAGATTCCGGTGCAGTACGCGCAGCGGATGGTGGGACGGAAGGTGTTTTCGGGCGGCAGTTCGTTCATGCCCCTGCGCGTCAATTATTCGGGCGTCATGCCGGTCATTTTTGCCTCTGCCATTTTGATGGTGCCGACGATGATCCTTAGTTTCCTGGGCAAGACCTACCATTGGAAGGTCTTTGACGAATTGTCCATGGGATTGCAGCCGGGCACGTTTTTCTACCTGCTCATTTACGGGCTGATGATCCTTTTCTTCTCTTACTTCTGGGTCGCCACCCAGTTCAACGAGTTGCAGATTTCCGACGACATGAAAAAGTCCGGCGGCTACATTCCGGGCGTGCGCCCCGGTCAGGCCACCAGCAATTATTTGCATCGCACCATGAGCCGCATCACGCTGGCGGGGGCGATCTTTCTGACGGTTATCGCCGTCATCCCCATCATCCTGGCCCGGCAACTGAGCATTCCGCAGCCGGTGGCGCAGTTTTTTGGCGGCACCAGTCTGTTGATCATTGTCGGTGTCATGCTCGACACCATGCGGCAGATGGAATCGCATCTGCTCATGCGCCACTACGATGGCTTCCTGAAGAAAGGCCGGCTCAAGGGCCGATTCTAGTCCGGCGCCGCAGCGCGCCGGAGCGAACCTGTTATGGCTGGAAAAATGATCATTTTGAAGACGGAGCGCGACTTGGAGGCGATGCGTCCAGCCTGCGAAGTCACCAGCACGATCTTGGAAGAGGTGGCGGCCTTCATTCAGCCGGGCCTGACCACGCGGGAGGTGGACGACTATGCGGCGGCGCGGATGCGCGTCCACGGCGCCAAAAGCGCGTTTTTGAACTATCGCAAGTTCCCGCGGCAGATTTGCATTTCGGTCAACGAGGAAGTGGTTCATGGCATGGGGGGGCCGCGCCGGCTGGAGTTTGGGGATATTGTCAGCCTGGACATTGGCGCCTGTTATCATGGCTATATCGGCGACACGGCCAAAACGGTGGCGGTGGGGGGATGCGACGTGATGGCGCAACGGTTGATGGACGTGACGGAACAGTCTCTGTATAAAGGCATTGCACAGGCTCTGCCGGGCAACCGGGTGGTGGATATTTCGCGGGCCGTGCAGGAATACGTGGAGTCCAACGGTTACAGCGTGGTGCGCGAGTTTGTCGGCCACGGGGTGGGCCGCACGGTGCATGAAGAGCCGCAAGTGCCTAATTACGTTGAAAATGGCAGACAATCGCCTAAATTGAGACCCGGCATGACGCTGGCCATCGAACCGATGGTCAACGCAGGCACGGCCCAGGTGATGGTGCTCAATGATGGCTGGACAGTGGTGACCAAAGATGGCCGGTTGTCGGCTCATTTTGAACATACTGTGTTGATCACCGAAGGCGAACCGGAAATTTTAACATGGCCCGCAAAAATGCCATTGAAGCTCAAGGCCGGATAGTGGAAATCTTGAACGCAACTTTGTTCCGCGTCGAGTTGGCCAACGGCCACCGGCTGCTGGCCCATGTTTCGGGCCGGCGCCGCCTGGCTTTTGAGCGCATGGGCCTGGGGGACACGGTCAAGGTCGAAATGTCGGCCTACGACCTGTCCAAGGGCAGCATTATGGCGGCGGGCGAATGAATTTATGAAAGTGAGAGCATCCGTCAAAAAGCTTTGCGAGAATTGCAAAGTGGTCAAACGCAAGGGCGTGATTCGTGTGATCTGCACGAACCCGCGCCACAAACAGAAACAAGGTTAACACGTTTTTATGGCTCGAATTGTTGGTGTTGAAATCCCGGGCGAGAAGCGAATTGACATCGCTTTGCGCTACATCTTTGGCATTGGCCCGTCCAACGCCAAAGTCATCCTGGCCAAAGCGACGATTGATCCGGCCCTGCGCGCCAAGGACCTCAATGAACAGCAGTTGTCCCAGATCGTTCACGCGATCCAGGACGGCAAGTACGTCATTGAAGGCGACCTGCGCCGCGAATGGGGCATGAATCTCAAGCGCCTGCAAGGCATCAAGTGCTACCGCGGCATCCGCCACCTGCGCGGATTGCCTGTTCGCGGCCAGCGCACTTCCACTAATGCCCGCACCCGCAAAGGCCCTCGCAAGACCGTCGGCGTCCAGCGCAATCCCAACGCCAAAACCGGCATCCACTAATTTCCCATTATGGCTGAAGAACCAAAAGTCAAAAAGCACGCCCCCAATCCCAAGAAGGAGGGCAAACCCGAATCCGCCGACCCGGGCAAGAAGCCGGCCGCCGCCGAGGCGGGGAAGAAACCGGCCGCCGCCGACGCCCAGGGCGCCGAGGCAAAAAAGCCGGCCGGTGAAGCAGGTGCTCCCGCCGCCGCCGCTGCCGCCGCTCCCGTGGCCGCCGTGTCCGCGCCCACCGCCGCGGAATTGCTGGCCGACGACGCCAACGCCAAGAAAATCATCAAGGCCAAAGGTTCCAAGAATATCGCGGTGGGCATTGCCAACATTTTAGCCACGTTCAACAACACCAACGTGAGCATCACTGACATGCACGGCAACGTGCTGGGCTGGTCCAGCGCCGGCCGGGTCGGTTTCAAAGGCTCGCGCAAGAGCACCGCCTTTGCCGCCCAGCAGGTGGCACAGGATGCCGCCCGCCAGGCCATGTCCCACGGGATGCGCGAAGTTGAAGTCCACGTCAAAGGTCCCGGTTCCGGGCGCGAATCGGCCATCCGCGCCTTGCAGGCCATCGGCCTGGAAATCACGACCATCAAGGACGTCACGCCCGTTCCGCACAACGGCTGCCGCCCGCGCAAGAAACGCCGCGTCTAAACCAAACCCAATTTACTATGGCTCGCTACACTGGTCCCCGCACACGCATCAGCCGCCGCTTCGGCATTCCGCTCTTCGGCCCTGACAAATACCTCGAACGCCGCAATTACGGTCCCGGTGTCCATGGCCCCAAGTCGCGCCGCAAGCACACCGACTACGGGTTGGGGCTGATCGAGAAGCAGAAACTCCGCTATTTCTACGGCCTGATGGAACGCCAATTTCGCGGCGTTTATGAGAAGGCGCTCAAACGCCGCGGCGTCACCGGCGAACAAATGCTGCAAATTCTGGAGACCCGGCTGGACAACGTGGTCTATCATCTGGGCTTCGCCATCACCCGCGCCGCCGCCCGCCAAATGGTCAGTCACGGCCATATCAAGGTCAACGGGCGCAAGGTCAACGTGCCGTCCTATTGTCTCAGGGTCAACGATGTCATCGAGGTGCGCGACTCCAGCGTCTCGCGCCAGTTGGCGAGCAAGAATCTCGAATTGTCCACCAGCAAAGTCGTGCCCGACTGGGTCTCCCTGAGCAAGGAAGCCTTCAAGGGCGTGGTCATGCGGATTCCAACCCGCGATGAAATCCAGCCTATTGCCAACGAGCAGGCTGTGGTCGAATTTTATTCCCGCTAATGTCTGAAACCGTCCCGCCCCGGCGGGACAGAACAATTACACGGGCCGATTCGCCGGCGGGAACGGCGGAAGAGCCAGATTAAAATTGTTGAAAGGAAAATTATGCCAGTACGTCTAGGTCGTTTTGAAATGCCCAAGCGGTTGATCAAAGAAGATGCCACCGCCACGGAAACCTACGCCAAATTCATTGCCGAACCCTTTGAAACGGGGTACGGCCACACCATTGGCAACTCGTTGCGCCGCGTGCTCCTCTCCTCCCTGGAAGGCGCCGCCATCAGCTCCATCAAAGTGGATGGCGCCGTGCATGAATTTGCCACCATTGACGGCGTGGTCGAGGACATGACGGACATCGTCCTGAACCTCAAGAAAATTCTCTTCCGCTCCCAGGCGCGGGAGACCCAAACCCTCCTGTTGTCCGTCAACAAGGAAGGCCCCATCCTGGCCGGGGACATCGAACTGGTGCAGAACCTGGAAATCGTCAACCCCAAGCAGATCATCTGCACCCTCGACAAGAAGAAAAAGTTTGAAATGGAACTGGAGGTCAAGATCGGGCGCGGTTTCTGCCCCGGCGATGAAAACAAAAAGCCCGATCAGGCCATCGGCGTCATCGCCATTGACTCCCTCTTTTCTCCCGTCACCCGCGTCAAATACTCCGTCGAGAACGCCCGCGTCGGCCAGCGCACCGATTACGACCGGCTCCTGCTGGAAATCTGGACCGACGGCCGCATTTCGCCCGATGACGCGCTGACGCAGGCCTCGGCCATCCTCCAGCACCACCTGGACGTATTTGTCGGTTACGACAAGAACGCGGTGGAATTCGAGGAAACGGAGGCCAAGCAGGACGACGAGAAGGCCAAGATGAAGAAGCTGCTCAACATGAGCGTCAACGAAATCGAGTTGAGCGTGCGGGCGGCCAATTGCTTGAACAACGCCAACATTACCACCGTCGGCCAGTTGGCCATGAAGACCGAGGCGGAGATGCTCAAGTACCGCAACTTCGGCAAGAAATCCCTCAACGAGATCAAAGAGAAACTGGCCAGCCTTGGCCTCTCTTTGGGCATGAACATTGACGCCGCCCTCCTGGAAACGCCCAAGGAGGAGAACAAAATCGAATAACGCACCCTTATGCGCCACCTTAAACGCACCGCCAAACTGGGCCGCACCGGCCAGCACCGCAACCGCATGCTGGCCAGCCTGGTCTGCAGCCTCATCAAACACCGCCGCATCAAGACGACTTTGGCCAAGGCCAAAGCCGCCCGCTCCGTCGCCGAAAAGATGATCACCCTGGGCAAGGCCGGCACCCTGCACGACCGCCGCCTGGCCTCCGCCCGCCTGCACCAGGACGAAGACGCCATCAAGATTCTCTTCAACGAAATCGCCCCGACGCAAAAAGAGCGCCGGGGTGGCTACACCCGCATCGTGCGGCTGGGCCAGCGCCAGGGCGACGCCGCCCAGACGGTCATCCTGGAATTCGTGGACGTGCCGGTTCCCGAAACTCCCGCCGCCACCGCCAAACCCGGAACCACCGAGGCCAAAGAGCCTGAAAAGGCGGAGGAAAAGAAGGAAGAGCAGGCAGCCGTCGCAACGGCCGCGCCGGCGTAGGCCGCATTTCAAAACCTAAGATTGCCTTTTCGCTGCACAGGAGGACGTTGGTGCTTCTCGCTGCCGGCTTCGCTCAGGGTGGGCAGGCGGCTCCCGCATTTGCTGTTCTCTGAACCCCCATAGAATTCATTGACTTGCAATAATTTACCGTTTGTTCAACCTCCAGTCAGGATCGGCGCCAGCATGATTGAGTTGATTTGGATTGCGTGATCGTGTAGTGTTCAAGCTGCGAACGGAAAGTTGCTTTGAGTGATCTGGACAAATTGGACTTTGGGTTGGGTGCCGCTCAACAAGAGCAGCATCTTGGTAATTATTTTTATCGTTCCGGCTCGTTCAAGCTGGCTTGCTCCAATAAGATTTATCTGATTCTTGGCGCAAAAGGGGCAGGCAAGAGCGCGATTTTCAAGATGTGGCGTGAATTGGAGTCCGAAATTGCGATCTTCGCCAGCCCCAATCTCTGTGTCCAAGATGAGCCTCTCCTACGGGATCACTATGCAACATTGCAGACGTTGATAAACGCTTCCCTGGCCACATTGTGGCGGTTTTACATGGCCAGCTTGATCGCCTACCGCTGCTTGAAGGAATACGATCTTCCCGAGGAATTGCGGCGGGCTTATGGGCGTTTTCTTGTGCGGTGGGGCTTGGTTCGAGAAGTGCCTACGGCGTGGCAGGCGATGAAACGCATGAGGGTTGAGGTTGGCTTTGGAGAGTACTTCAAGACAGAGTTTCCGCCCACAGTGCCACTGGCGGTGACAGAGATCGACTACGTAATATTCTCCGCGGATGAATGGCTGGAATCGAAGCAGCGTGATTTGTGGTTGTGTTTGGACAGTTTGGATGAGGCGTCAATAAACGGCGGGCAACATGTTAAGATTGAAGAGCTTCTTAGCAATCTGATGAAGGCGGTAGCCGAAGTGCTTCGGCTAAGGCGGATTCGATTCAAACTCTTTTTCCGAAGCGACATCTACCACTCGTTGACCTACGTAAACAAAGATCATTTTAGCGCTGTCAAACTGGAGCTCCAGTGGTCATTGGAAGACCTGGCAATTTTGCTCGGCCACCGTCTCCGGCCCTTGCATGCCGAAAACAGCAAGCTCAAGTCGCTGGAGCAACCCGAGCAGAGCAGCAGCCTATCATTCGCGACCAGCAAACAATGGATTGATGAGGTTTTTGAGTGGAGCCGGGACAAACCACCCCGCAGTTTTGAAGACCTTTATGAGAAATTCAGAGATGGCAACGGTGTGGTGTTGCCGCGCGATATAATCCAGTTTTGCATTATGGCGCAACGAGCGCAGCAGAATTTCAATACCCAGGGAATCGACCAGCCAACCGGACGGAAGTTAGTCTCGGCCCGCGCATGCACCAATGCCATGCGTCAAACCGCGGAGTCAAAATTGACGGACTTTTTGCAAGTTTTTCAAAACTTCAGGGACACTTACGATCTGCTAAAAGGCAATCCGAGCCGGCATTTTACGCGGCCCGTTTTGAGCGCCGCATTGGGCAAGCAAGAGCGGCTTGACGCTGATCTGGTGATCGCCGACTTGTTTCGCGTTGGAGCGATAGGCATCAAGGACAGGAAGTCAATTAACCAGTCTAACGCATTCGAGATTCCGTATCTCTATGCCGAGGCACTAGAAATGGGAGAAAGTAATGAGTGAAGCCGAACAACCGAAAGACCAAGCTCTAAAGGCGCGCCAAACGAAAATGTTGGCCCTTAACGCGCTTCCGAAATCCAGCGCCGAGCAGTTGGTCAAGATTATTAAAGCCTACGCCGTGGCTTCCAACGGCGGGGAGAATCAAGTCAACTACAAGGATGTTGCCAGTGTCTCCGGGATTGCCCCGACAGTTGTGAGCGGGAATAATGCCTTTTTCGCAGAGTCCGTGATCCTTACGTCCCCCAAATATGGATATTATCTGCCGACTGAGGCGGCGGTTCGGTTCGCGCGCGAGGCGGCTTGGGACGAAGGTGGCGCGAAAGCTCATTTGAGAAAACTCATTTCTGAAACGTGGTATGGACAAGTGACTATTCAAAACCTGACTTTCCGGCCCTCGTTGACTCGCGATGAATTGAAAAAATCTCTCGCGATCAAGTGCGGCGCCACTGAAGGCGATGCAAATGCGCTGGGATTTCTCATCGAATTTATACTTTATACAAATTTGGCTGTCGCCGATGAAAATGGAATGATGAGCAGGGGGAACTTTGATGAGGTGGCGAGTAGGCCGGAGATCGTTTCGCGCGTTGGCCAGACCTTGTCCGCGCAGGGAGCGGACAGCCAGAAGAAGATTTCTCCCGTTACCGCGGAAACGCCCAAAAGGGTGTCACTTGTGTGTCACCTCCACATCCGGGATTTTTCGGAGTTAACCAGTGAAAACGCCGCGTGTTTGCGTAATTGGATCCGGCTCTTAGAAAGCGATTCTGTCGAAATTGAAGTGTCACCCCAAGAAAGAAACAGCGAAAAAACTAGAGGTTAGCGCATGTTTTTGAAATCCAGCATGGGTCTTTTGAGCGTCGCAGCGATCTTGTTTTTCTCCCGCGCTCCTTCACAATGGCGGGTGATGCGCCGGTTATTCATCGCGTTTGCGATCCTGCTTTTGGTCGTGCCCGCCGCCCAGGCGGGCGAGGGGAGGGTTATCAAAGTGCTGCCCCAGCTCCTGGACCAACACGGACGCCATGCGCTTTCCCCCAGCCTTTACGAGCGGGATGCCTACCAGTTTCACCTGCGCAAAAGCCCGGCCCTGCGCGGCGGGGCGCGCGTGGCCGTGCAGTGGAAGGCGAAGAAAGTGGACTGGAGCAAGCTCAAACTGCGGGCGGAAATGCGGTGTCTCCTGGGAGATGATTTGCACGCCGTCATCATGGAGGAACCCGCCGTCAAAAACGGATATTTCAGCAGTTGGTCTGAATTCAGGATCGAGGGACCCGACTACAAAGCCTTTGGGCAAATCGTGGCCTGGCGGGTCACGCTTTTGGAAGGCGACCAACAAATCGGCCAATTGGAGTCCTTTCTCTGGTCCGGCGTCGCCAAATGAGTCAACATCAGGCGCGCTCCCGGCGGGATTATGCAAGCGCGGAACTGAGGATGGGCCGCCCTCAAGATTGTGGCTTGAGCTTCTCCAAAACCTTCTCCAATGCTTCTTCCACCTTGACCGGCGTCAGCGCCCCGCCTCGCATTTTCAGTTCCACTTCGCCTTTGGCCAGGGATTTCTCGCCAATGCCGACACGAATGGGAAAGCCGATTAGCTCGGAATCCTTGAACTTGAAACCGGGCCGTTCGTCGCGGTCGTCCAGAATGACGTCCACCCCCCGCGCGCTCAAGTCGGCGTAAAGTTGTTCGGCCAGCTTCATCACGGCGCCCTCGGGCGCGACGTTCAAGGGCGTCAAACAGACTGTGTAGGGCGCGACGCTCAGGGGCCAGATGATGCCGTCTTTGTCGTTGCATTGCTCAATGACGGCTTGCAGCGTGCGCGTGACGCCGATGCCGTAGCAACCCATGACGGCGGGCCGCTTCTGGCCGGCTTCATCCAGGAAACAGGCGTGCAAGGCCTCGCTGTATTTGACGCCGAGTTTGAAGACGTGGCCGACTTCGATCGCGCGGCGCACGCGCAAGGGCTGGCCGCATTGCCGGCACGGCTCGCCCGCCCGCGCGAGGCGCAAGTCGCTCCATTTCTTGACAGTGATGTCGCGCTCGATATCCACCTGGCGCAGGTGACAACCATCCTCGTTGGCGCCGGTCGTCATGTTGGCGGCCCCGCGCAGCGTTTCGTCGGCATACACGGGCAAATGCTTCACTCCCACCGCGCCCAGGCTGCCTGGATGCGCTTTCAACGCCGCCACGATCTCTTCCGCCTCGGCGGGGCGAAACGTGCTCGTGCCCAGCATTCCCGCCAGCTTCGCTTCGTTCAATTGATAATCGCCGCGCAGCAGAATCAACGCCGGTTTGTCTTCCACGATATAAACCAGCGTCTTGATCTGGCGGCTGGCCGGCGCGTTGAAAGGCGGGCGCGTCAAATCTTCAATCGTCGCCACGCCCGGCGTGGGGAACTTTTCAGGGCTGCCGCCGGAGGCCGTTTCGGTCGGAGTGGGGCGGCTGGAGGCTTTCTCGACGTTGGCGGCGTAATGGCACTGTTCGCACCAGGCCACTTCATTTTCGCCCGTTTCGGCCGGCACCATGAACTCGTGCGAGAATTTTCCCCCGATCACGCCGGTGTCCGCCTCGACCGCCATGGTCTTGAGGCCGCAGCGCTGGAAAATGCGCCCGTAGGCCTCGTACATTTTTTGGTAGCTGATCTGCGCCCCCTCGTCGGTGGCATCGAAGCTGTAGGCGTCCTTCATCACGAATTCCTTGGCCCGCATCAAGCCGAAGCGGGGGCGGATTTCATCGCGGAACTTGGTCTGGATTTGGTAAAAATTCTTGGGCAACTGGCGATACGAGCTGAGTTCGCCCGCCACCAGGGTGGTGATGACCTCCTCGTGCGTCGGCCCCAGAATCCATTCTTTGTTGGCTTTATCGCGCGCCTTGAAAAGGACGCCCTGGGCGGTTTGGTAGCGTCCGCTTTGCTGCCAGATTTCCGGCGGTTGCAGGGCGGGCATGAGGACTTCCAGCGCGCCAGCCCGGTCCATTTCCTCGCGCACGATGTTTTCGACTTTGCGCAGAGCGCGCAGACCCAGGGGGAGGAAGGTGTAAAGGCCGCCGGTGAGCTTGCGCACCAAACCGGCCCGCAAGAGCAGTTTGTGCGAAATGATCTCGGCTTCCGCCGGGGTCTCTTTGAGAGTGGGAATAAAGGACTGGCTCCAACGCATAAAATAATTAAATTATCAGTTCCATTCTGCACGAAATCCATAAAATTGCAACATCCGCGGTTCAGATTTTCCGCCGACGTTACATGCTTGCTGCGAGACAGGCCATGCTGTAGGCTGTCCCTATGACAACGACAGTGACCGAAAGCAATCAGGTGAGCATCCCGCCGGACATCATGCGTGATTTCGACATTCACCCTGGAACGCGTCTGGAGTGGGCCAAGGCGGGGGAAGGGGCCATCATGGTCAGGACGTTGCCCAGCCGAGGTGAATTGGCCCGACAACTCATGGGTGCAGGCAAGCGTTGGCTGAAACCAGGGGCGGACCCTGTCGGCGATTTGATTCGAGAGCGTGAGCAGGATGACAAACTAGACCAAGCCGACGAACGGCCGTGACCCACCTGCTGGATACGTCGGCGTTGTTGGCCCACTACCTGGCCGAACCGGGAGCGACTCGCGTTCAGGCTCTTTTTGAGGATACTGAGGTCGTGGCGGGAATTTCGATCCTGGCGTTGTTCGAGTTTGATCTGCGTTTGCACCAACTTGGGATTGACGCCGCCACCCGCGTCGAAGAATTGAACCGCTATCGAGGGCTGCTGATCGAAGTCGTGAATGTGGATGAGGTCATCCGTAGCGAGGGAGTTCGTTTGAAAATAAGTGCGACAGCTCGCGCCTCCGCAATGGATACTTTGATCGCCGCGACGGCTTCAGTACGCGGAGCGACGCTGGTTCACCGCGATCCGCATTTCACGGCAATTCCAGCATCCATGCTCAAACAGGAGATGCTGCCTCCGAAATAAGGGGGGAAATCGCCATGTCCGCCGGACGGCCCGCCCCACCGCGCACCCGAACCCTCCGGGGGAAAGGCCAAAGGCTCAATGAAACTCCGTTGAGCCGTGACTTGATTCCCAGGCTCTTGTGGTTGTCGCACCTTCAAACCAACTTTGACAACCGAACCAGCAACTCGCGCGGTGTCATGATGTGGATGCCAAATGGCTTTCCCAGCGTCAGCAAATCGCCATCTCTCGTGACAATGAATTTCGCTCCGGCTCCCAACGCACAGGCCAGATACGGATCCTCGTCGGGGTCGCGGCTTCTTTGTTTGCCAAGTGGCGCAGGCTCAACCAATTTTACATAATTGCAGTACCAATTCAGCGCATTTTGGGGCGGGAATTTGGCCTTGAAACCGATTTCGGAGAACAGTTCGCGAACCTCATGCAATATTTGGTTCGTGGCAAAGACAAAGACCTGTCGGCGCGCCATTGCGACCAGGCAATTGTGCGCTTCGCCTCGCCAGCCGGCGCCAGCGAAAACCACGTTGGCATCAAGCACGATGCGCACGTTTTATCCTGGCCCTGATGCAATGTTGCGTCTTTACTATTTCGGCCATTTCCTCATCCGAAGGATCGCCTATCGGCGCGCCCTCGATGGCTTTTTCCAAAAAGGCCACATCCCCCTCAATTTGCTCCTGGCGGCGTTTGCGGATCAAATCCCGCATGTATTCGCTCATGGAATCAAACGCCCGCGCCTCGGAGTCCGCCCGCGCGAATTCCGCCAGTTCCGGATTCAAGGAAATGTTGATCGTGACCGCTTTCATGCCTTCAACTTAGTTCGTTGGCAGGGTATGTCAAGGCTTGCCAATAGCCAACGGCGCTACTTGACGGAGTTGACCAGGGGCGTCAGCCCTTGAATCCGCACCTCCAGCCGGTCGCCCGAGGCGATGGGTCCCACGCCGCTGGGAGTGCCGGTGACGATGACATCGCCGGGCAGCAGGGTCAGATTGACGGAAACGAAGCTGACCAGGCGCGCGCAGTCGAAAATGAGCTGGTTGGTGTTGGAATTCTGGCGGAGCTGGCCGTTTTGAAATAATTGGATGGTCAGGTCGCGCGGGTCCAGTTTGGTTTCGATATAAGGCCCCAGCGGCGTAAAGGTGTCGAAGGATTTGGCCCGCGCCCATTGGCTCTCCGAATTTTGAATGGTGCGATCGCTGATGTCCATCGCCGCCGTATAGCCCAGAATATAGCGCGAAGCCGCCGCGGGCGTGACATTGCGCGCCCGCCGCCCAATCACAATGGCCAGTTCCGCCTCGTAATCAGTTCGGTGGGCGGGGTGGGGGATTTCGATCTTGCCCCCGTCGGCCATGAGCGAGGTGGGCGCTTTGAACCAGAACAGAGGCTCCTTGGGCAGAGGCTTGTTTTGTTCGCGGGCATGGTCGGCGTAATTAAGCCCGATGGCGAAGATCTTGGACGGCGCCACCGGAGTGAGCGTCTTGACGCCTTGGAAGGGGATGGGCTTCTTGTCGAACGAGGGAGAACCAAACACATCTCCGCGCAATCGGAAAAACTGCCCATCCACCACCCGCGCGTAAAAAATTTCCTCGCCTTTTTGAAAACGGCCAATGGTTGCCATATTATGGCGTTTGGATACCAAATCCGGCCGCCCCGCCGCAAGGTGAATTTCTCAATCTTAATGGCTAAATTCAAACATGCCCGGCTCCGCGGGAGCGTCGCCCTACCGAATCCGGTGTGGTAGGGCGACGCTCCTGCGGAGCCGTCCCCGTAACGCATAAAAACTGATTTGCGCCCTTCTCCACCTCTACGCCCTCTGTTTTCTCCTGTTCAGAGGTTAGCCTGACTTCGTTTTTTTATTCTGCAAACTGTTGATAATCAACGCTGGACTTTTTTAGGCACTACAAAGTCGCTGGCGCTTTTACGGCGGCCGTAATTTTCTGGGTCGGCAGTTCTTTCCAG
>Ga0224555_1001883_pt1 | contig 26678 bp, 22 predicted proteins | sample 714S23034metaG_FD_180687 | JGI IMG/M metagenome (GOLD analysis project Ga0224555, IMG submission 180687) | Peat soil microbial communities from Stordalen Mire, Sweden - 717 S2 30-34 | ecosystem: Environmental > Terrestrial > Soil > Wetlands > Peat | place: Sweden: Norrbotten County, Stordalen...
CTGCCGGCCGCGTTCACGCGCCTTGATGACCTTGCTCACGTCCTCCGGGTGGAACAGCTTGAGGACCGCGCCTGGCGACCGTGCCTCCTCGGGGCTCAGTCCCGTGTATTCACGCTCCTGCCGGTTTGCAAAGAGGGGACTCCAGTCCGGACCGAAAACGAACACCTGCTGCGGAGCCGCGTCGATGATCTGGCGGAGTTCCGCCTCGCGTTGGCGAATCGCCTCATCCGCCTCCTTTTGCCGCGTGACGTCCGTGACGGCGCAGACGTATTCCAGTTCACGCGACGACCCAGGCAACGCATCTCCCAAAAGGTGGAGATACTTCAGCCGGCCATCGGGAAAAAGGAGGCGATGCTCAAGATCGATCCCGCCTGCCCCGCTCATTGCAATTTGCAGAGCCTCAAGTGCGGCCGCCCGGTCTTCCGGATGAATCCGCTCGAGGGCCATTTCAAAGGTGACCCTCGTGCCCGGCTGGATTTCAAAGATTCGGTAGGTCTCTTCGGACCAGATGAACTCCTGCGTCCCGGCTTTCCACCCAACGCTGCCGGTGTGGCTGAGCTTCTGCGCCTCCAGCAGATATGCATGGCTGCGGTCCAGTTCCCGGGCCATCACTTGTTGTTCCGTGATATCAATTCGCGCGCCTACATAATGAGTGACGACGCCCTTCTGAAGGATGGGAGCGCCGGCCGCCCGGATGACGTGCTGACCATCCGGTGCGATGATCCGATAGGTGCAGCTGGAAGGTTCATCCCCGTGCAGAAGCGCGGTCAGCGCCTGCTTCACCAGCGGCTGATCGTCGGGATGCACATTCTGCAAAAACTCGGGAAGATTACCCGGAGGGGCCTCACCGAAATAGTCCGGAGATGAATAGACCATCTTGTCGGGAGCCTCGATGACCCAGCCGGTGACGCCAGCTACCCGTTGGATCTCGGTCATCCAGACTTCGGCCATCCGTCGAGCGTTCTCAGCTTGCTTCTGCTCCTCGACATCGATGCTCGAACCAATCCACTGTACGGTTCCTTCATTCGGTTGCCGGCGAACTGCACGAAGCAGCATCCAACGGTATTGCCCGTCCGCGCGCAGGAATCGGGCCTCACCCTCAAAGCCCCCGCCACTCGCGAGGCATGCCCGCCATCGATCGAGAAGAACCTCGATGTCGCCAGGATGGACGAACGAGGTCCAGCCCCAGTCCAGGAGCTTCTCCGCTGGCTGCCCGAAGAAGCTGAGCCAGCTCTGATTGAAGAAGTCGACGCCGCCATCCGCTCGGGCCGTTTGGATCAGGGCGGGAGCATAGTCCAGAAGTAGCCCCAGGGGGAGGAGTTGGTTCGTGCGGTCGGCAGCGGTCCCTGCGCTGCTCATAATGCGGACATTTTATGCCCGAAACTGCACACCTGGCGCTGAAAACCTGCTCCTTTGCCAAGTCCATCAAAAGACTCGTCATTTTTGATTCGCAATGTGAAGAACATAGGGAATTCATAAAGATGTCTGTCGGGCAGAGGTCAGAAGAAGCCCTGCTCGGATGGCGCCGAAAGCTTCTGAGAAAGACATTCTTGGGGCTTCAAGTGTCCGGCGGGAGTGTAGTTGAACCAGGTGTCGTCTGAAGACGAAGACGCGGGAAAGAAGAAGAGGATCTTCGCCTTCGCCCGCATCGTGAACCGCGTAGCCATCCACACCTCAGGTGCCACGGGCGACTCTTCCAGCAAAAAACGGGTTCCCGGCTCCACGCGTGCGACAAAGCCTGCGATGTTCACCGGGTGCATCACTTCTGCTTCCACCTTTACCCAGCGGTAGCTCTCCTGATCGACCCATAGCGTTCCGCGCATCCCGGTGAGGACCTGGGTTTCCATTCCCTTCGGTACATAACCCGGGCGCGGAGTGGCACGGAGCACAAAGGTCTGATGGCCTGCCACGACGGCGGTACCGTCAAGCTGAAAAATCATCCCTTTCGTCATTTCAACCAGCAGCATCTGGTCTCTGTGACGTTCCTTTTCGTACTGCGCGACGCGCTTTGCTCGCTGCGCTTCGGTTTCATGATTGCGCTGCTCCACAGCGGTGGCGAATCGCGCCGCCTGTTGTTGCTCCTCCTGCTCAGGCAGCGGGGCGCCGTCGATCGCAACCAGCCGCTCGTACGTGGAGCCAGCGATCATCAGTTCGGCAAAGGTCCGCGTGTGGCTGCCGGCCACTTCGGTATCGCAGTAGTCAAATCCGGGAGCCTTCTCCCAATCCGAATGTGTCGCCTCAGCAGAGCGTTGGACAATCTGATCGGCCGACGGCACGGATGGTTCCTGGTAAATCAGCGGACATGAGACGAGCAAGGCCAGGATACATATTTGTCTCGTTCCGAGCACGTGTCACCTCGCTCTGGCCACCATGTGGTTTGCGGTACCTTCCAGTCTGCGAGGTCGCTGCCGCGAGTTGCGAATGGCGGACATACCTGTGAATATGGCGGTTTTCAGTCAAGGCGATAGGACATAACCGGAACACGTGCCTCTCGAATGACCTTGGCCGCAACATTGTCTGAAGTAATGGAGGAGAGCCGGTTTCTGCTTTTCAGGGGGAAGAGGATGAGTGGGCTGTTCCGTGCGACGGCGCAGGAGCAGATGCTGGTTTCGGGCGTTCCCATCAACAGCGCGGACGCCGTAACTCCCGCCCGGGTGATCCCTGAAGCCAATTCGTCACAGGTATTTTTGGCCCAGGGCTCATCATCAGCAAGACCGGGGGCCGGACACACGTGAAGCAAATCCAGGCTCTTTCCAAACACCTTCGCGATCGCGATTGCCGGCACCAAAGAATGCTGATCACACGGCAGGTTGATCGGCAAAAGTATGCCGGATGGCCCTTTCATATGCTCCAGCAACCCACTGGCAGCATTGGGGCCATACGTGAGAACCGGGCATGGAATCGCCCGCAACAGGAATTCGGCCGTGGATCCGAGCGTGGCACGGTCTTTCGTCCCTTGCCCGTAAGCTCCAAGCAGGAGCACATCTGCATTTTCATCGTTGACGACACGAAAGAGCACATCACCCACCAGGCCTGTACGGAGTACTGCCCGACTCTTCAGGCCCCGATTGATGAGTCGATCCGACACGATTTTGAGGTCGGCGTGATCCTGTGTGAACTCTCTCTCAATTTCTGCTCCAGGCATATCCTGGTCCGGGAGTTCGACCCGCACCAGAACGATCTCAGCTGCGAACCTCGATGCCAGTGCGGCCGCGTCCTCGAGTGCGTGTTCGGCAGCACTGGAGCCATCATGGGCTACGACCATTCGATGCACCTGATACTCTCGGCCGGTCATTGCAGATATTTCGTTTCCCAAAACCTGGGGGGTCATGCTGCACCTCCTGCAACCGCCATGGCGGCCAGATCGTTGGAGAGGGCCGCTTTGACTGCACTTCCGTCGACCGTTTCCCGATCGAGCAGTTGCTGCGCGAGGGTTCTCAGTGCCTTGTGGTGGCTCGACAGCAGGTCTTGCGCCCGATGGTACTGCTCCGTGACAATGCGCTGGACCTCCTTATCGATTTGCTCGCGCGTTTCCGGACTGATGCCCGTATCTTCCTCCACCGTTCCACCCAGATATTGCAGCTGTTGGCCGGCATAGCGAACTGAGCCGAGCTTGTCACTCATACCGAATTCGACAATCATCCGGCGCGCCAAATCCGTTGCTCGGCCAATGTCGTCGGCAGCTCCGGTGCTGATGGTCCGAAACTCCACCAGCTCGGCGGCACGGCCCCCGAGCATCACAGCGACGCGATCCTCTAATTCATCGATAGTCAGAAGATAGCGGTCCTCCGTTGGCAGCTGCATGGTGTAGCCCAGAGCGCCACGGCTGTGCGGGATGATCGTGATCTTGCTGACGGGCTCTCCGTGCGGCACCAGTTCCGCTACCAGGGCGTGACCGGATTCGTGGTAAGCAACGGTCCTCCTTTCGTTCTCGTTCATCACGCGGCTCTTTTTCTCCGATCCGGCGACGACGCGCTCTACGGCGGCCTCAAAATCGCCGAATCCCACAGCAGGTGCGTTGCGCCGGGCAGCCACGAGCGCCGCTTCGTTCATCGCATTGGCCAGATCAGCCCCGCTGAATCCGGCCGTGATCCGCGCTGCCCGATCGATGTCGAAGTCCGAGGCCAGCTTGATGTGCCGGCTGTGAATCCTGAGGATTTGCACTCGCCCTACCAGATCCGGATTGCCGATGGTAATTTGCCGATCGAACCGGCCGGCGCGCATCAGCGCGGGATCAAGCACCTCAGGGCGATTCGTCGCGGCCATCAGGATGACCGGGGCGCTTGCGTCGGTTTTGAATCCATCGATTTCAGCCAGCAGTTGGTTCAGAGTCTGCTCTCGCTCATCGTTCACTCCGATCCGCACAACTCCACCGCGGCTTTGCCCGATCGCGTCGATCTCGTCGATGAAGATAATGGCCGGCGCGGCCTTGCGAGCTTGTTCAAACAAATCCCGGACACGCGCGGCTCCAACTCCGACAAACATCTCCACAAACTCAGAACCGCTCGTTTCGAAGAACGGCACTTGCGCCTCGCCGGCGGTCGCCTTGGCGAGCAGCGTCTTGCCCGTGCCCGGAGGCCCAACGAGCAGGACACCTCGGGGCGTTCTTCCGCCGAGCGTGACAAACCGCTGTGGCTCCTTGAGATACTCGATGACTTCCTGTAGGTCAGCAATGGCCTCGTCGCACCCTCCTACATCCTTGTAGGTCACCTTGACATCCTCGGGTTTCACTTCGACTGCCTTGCTCTTGCCGACGCCGAGAACGCCCATTCCCGCCGCGGCGCCGCCCCCACGTCGATAGACTGCGTACCAAAACCCTCCGAGCAGCAACAGCGGCAGGCCATAGGACAGCAGAACCTCGCCAAGGGGGTTCGGAGGCCGCTCGAACCGATATGTGACATTGCCGCTTTGCAGTTGGTCTACGAGATTAGGATCGCTGCTCCGAACAAACGGAGTGTTGAAGGGCACCGGTACAGAAGCTGCCTTGGGATCGTCACTCTTCATCACGCCATGGATACTGGTTTCGCCGATCGTCAGGTCCACGATCTCGTGGGCCGCGAGCTTGCTTTTGAATGCGCTGTAGGTGATTTCAGTACTGCGATTGACCAGCGGCGCCAGCACCAGATCCTGGAAGAGCCAGATAAACAGCAGGGTTACCACTAGATAGAACGTGGCGTATTGTGCCCAGAGTCCGGCTTTTTCCGTTTTCTTGTCCTTTGAGGGATCGGGCATCTTCGATGGCTGTTTCGGTTCCATAGGGTTCACCTTCACGCGGTTTAAGGCACGCCACCGACCATCCGGCTCGGACCAACTTCTCCACCGCAAGTCATGGCAATTCTTCGGTTTAACAACTCGCACGCACAGCCACCTGAATTCCAGTACCAACCCATGGCGAGATCTCGACATTCATTACGTCCCAGGGTGGCAACTCCACCGCCTAATCGCTTCCATTGCAAGGACTCTCCGGCTGCCGAGACCTCCGAACCTGTGGGTATGCGATTGCTGACCAAACCATTGCCGAGGGCAGGCCAGAACCATGAAGTTCGCTGTGTTAGCGCTTGACTACGACGGGACCATCGCCACCGAGGGCGTTCTCGATTGCGACGTCAAAGCAGCGATCAAAGAGGCGCGAGCCAACGGGATTGTGGTGGTGATTGTCACCGGCCGGATTCTGTCGGAGTTGATAGAGGTCGCGGGTAACCTTGACTTTGTTGACGCTGTCGTTGCTGAAAACGGAGCCGTGCTCGCGCTTGCCAATGGCCAGCCGCGACTCACGGGCCAGGCGCCAACGCAGTCCTTTCTTGAGGAACTGAAGCGCCGCAAAATCGACTTCAAACTCGGACAGCGGATCGTCGAAGCGAATGCAGATACAGCATTGGCTGTACTCGACTCCATCAGGACACTGGAGTTGCCCCTTGCCATCCTCTTCAATCAGGGCCGGCTCATGGTCCTTCCTCAGTCCGTCAGTAAGGGTACCGGCCTTCGGCGCGCGCTGAACTCACTTCGTCTGTCGGGCCATAACGCAATCGGGATTGGAAATGCCGAGAACGACCACGATCTTCTGGCTGAGTGTGAGATTGGCGTCGCAGTGAGCTGGGGCAGTCCACGACTGCAGGCGGAGGCCGACGAAGTGATTCACGGTGATGGGCCAAAAGCGGTAGCCTCCTACATTCGCCAGGCCATGCAGAGACCGCGTTTACCGCCGGGCCGAACCAGCCGGCACCAAATCACTCTTGGCACGGCTCACGATGGAAGCCCGGTTGCCGCGGCCGCACATGGAAGGAATGTCCTGATCGTCGGAGAACCGCTGTCCGGCAAGTCCTTCGTCGCGGGGCTCACCTGCGAGGAGATGATTCTCCAGGGTTACAGTGTTTGCGTCGTCGACCCCGAAGGCGATTACAGCGAGCTGGAATCTCTGCCCGGCGTCGTTGTCCTCGGACATGAACGCCGCCCGCCCGACCTTCCCGATGTGGATCGTGCACTCCGCCACTTTGACATGAGTGTTGTCATCGATCTGTCGCAGGTTGGGCTTGGTGAAAAGATTGAATATCTGAAAGTGCTGCTGCCAATGCTTGCCTCTCTCCGGCGGAGAACCGGGCTGCCCCACCAGATCGTCCTCGACGAGGCTCACTATTTTCTTCAAGAGACCGACATCAAGAAGCTGCTTGACATGGAGCTGGGCGCCTACGTGATTGTCACCTATCGCCCTTCCGACCTGCACCCGGATGTTCGATCGGCGGTCGAAGTCGTGATCGCCAAGCGTCTCACTGATGCCCATGAAGTTCGCACTTTGCAGGCGATGGCACGGGATAAGAAGGTTGAGGCGACCGCCATCTCGATGCTGTCATCTCTCCTCAGTAATGAAGCTGTAATCGCGGCCCAGGAAACCCACGGATCATTGCTGCGGTTTACTCTGGAAACTCGCCTGACCTCGCATGTGCGGCACAGGGGTAAGTATTTGGACGTAGAGGTCGAAAGCGGGCACGAGTTCGTGTTTACCGAACACGGCACCCCCGTTGCCCAACCGGCGCGATCCCTGAGGCAATTCGCGTCCGCGCTGTATGAGATTCCCTCCTCAGTTGCAGGTGACCACGCACGCCGGGGCGATTTGTCCCGCTGGATTGCCGGAGTTTTCTACGATCACCGCCTGGCTTCCGACATTCAGAATCTCGAGCAGGACAGCCGCACACGTCGAATCGCAGACGTTCGCGGCGCGATTGCGTCGCTTGTTCTGGATCGATATGGTTCGCCAGCGTGAACCATCCATTTCGATTGCCGTGCAGTACAAATCCCGGGAGAATCAGCCGATGTCCTAACGATGTTCTTTCGTGCAGCCCTGGTGACCACATCTGCACCCAGGATTCGCTTCGCCCGCCTTGTCCGCCTCCGAGCAGAAAGTACTGCAGTATTTTTGTGGTGACGAAACCGAGCAGCGACACGGTTTATGAGAGCACTTCTGAGGGTTGCTTGCTTGCTGCGAGGCGTTCATTCCCATTCTCGCTTTCCTGAGCGACCGTCTGCCGGCCAAACCACAACAGACGCGGGACGTTCAAAGGTGAAACGCGGCAGCGCCGGCTTTCAGGGTTTCAGCTTCCCTTTTTCGGGCCTCCGCTCTGGCATAGGCTTCCCGCTCAACCGCCTCACGCCTCCTCTTCCTCCACTCCAACTGCGCCTGGATCTCATATTCGAGTCGATTCACTCTCTCCGTGAGTCTGGCCCTGCGATCTGCTTGCGCTGAGGCCAACTCGGCCCGCAATTCTGCAAGGTCCGCCTTCATCGCGGCCACATGTTCCTCATGAAGAGTGTGCCGTACCACGGACTTCGACCGCCTGAAAACCTTCCCGCCGATCGATTCCATCCGATGATCGACCGGCTTCGTGCACGTTTCCTCGATGTCTGCAACAAGTGCGTACCTTCCTGGTTTCAGCTCCTTCAGGACATCCTCCACGAAGTCCACGCCGATTCTCGAGTCGTACAGGTCAGCAAGGATGCCGGCCAGGAACCCAGCGCCCGCGCCGATCCCGAGACCAACCGGTCCGCCAAGAAGGCCGATGAGGCTTCCGAGTGCAGTGCCGCCAATCGTTCCAACTGGCACCGGGTGGCTTACCTGTTCAGCGGTCGTAGAGCCATCGGCATTCTTAGCAATCACTGCATCGGCATAATCTGTGATGCTGCCGTCGAGGTACAACTTGCCCAGAGCGGTCTTCCCTTCAAATGCCTGATTTTCAGTGTCGAAGACTACCACCAGCATTTTCTCCATGTTTACTCCTCTCGAAGCCAAACCCCGGATGGGGAGCAATTGACCGGCCAATGGGTCAAGCCATTGCGTCGAGCGATTTCCAACTCTACAGAGGCTCATCAGCCAGCCGGCGGTTCCTTGTATGGATGGATGGCAAGTACCGGGCATCCGCTAAGCTGCACCACCCGGTACGTCGTGGATCCGAAGACCCTGTCGTCCATGCTGTTACGCCCCTGCCCGCCCATCACAATCAGGTCGGCATCTCTCTCGTACGCGAGCTTGCAGATTTCTTTGTATGGCGAGCCAGGCCGGACAGCCTTTTCGATCCTGCACTCCTGAACGGGTTGGACCGGTATCAGACTGTCGAGCATTCTCTCTGCCTCCGCAACGCCGTCCCCGTGATTCCCCCCGATAGTCCATCCCTCCAGAATGTGTGCCAGCGTCAGGGTCGCCGAATACTCGTTCGCCAGCGACAGCGCGTACTCAAGACCATCTTTGGATTGTTCTGAAAAATCGATACAGCACAGAATCTCATGCAGCTCAATTTCACGGGCCGCGTGTGGCACTGCGAGCGGTTTGCGGGGTTCATCATGGACGGCCAGCACCGGGCAACGTGCCTTTCGCAGCACCGTTTCTGTGACGGAGCCCAGCACGATGCGATCGGCTCCCCGGATGCCATGCGTACCGATTACGATCAGGTCGACATCCTCCTGCTGAGCGAAGGACAGAATGCATTCGTCGGCGATCCCCTCGTGCGTTACGCAATCCGGACACCATCCTTCCCGTCCACGCGCGCGCACGAATTCGCGCAGCCGCTGCTCACCGAGACGGTAGAGGTTCTTGCAGAAGCTATCGTACTGATCGAATGTTGTTGCAAAGTCCGCGCACGGGTACCTCCAGCGTTCCACAACATGTTGCACAAAAAGCTTCGCATCATAGCGCTGAGCCAGCGAAGCAGCGTACTCATATGCACGGGCAGAAAAGTCCGAGAAATCGATCGGACACAAGATGCGTTTGATGGGTTTGCGTTTCATGAAGTTCCCTCCGCAGCTGGCGGCGTCAGGCTTACGAGATGGAGATCCACCAACGGCACCCATTGAAGAAGTCGCCTGATGTTGCGCCAGTAGCATAATCCGCTGCCCTTTTCATTGGCAGTACGGCCAAGAATGATCTGCGTAGCGCCGTGCGCCTGAGCAAACTCACCCAGAGCGCGGGAAATGTCACGGCCCTCGAGTTCCGCTGTTTCAGCGTCCAGGTCGCGAGCAAACTGCAGATGGGCCTTGAGCACAAGATCGCTTTCTGCATCCTCCTTGCCACATCGGACATGGACGACATGGAGGTCCCCGCTGAGCGACGACGTCATATGAGCACCCCTGGCAATCAGCTCCCGGGGCGCCGGACTAGAGCCAATGCAAACCACTACCACCTCATGAAGCCCCCGATGCTCCGGCCTCTTCTCTCCGGATGCGTCGCTCTCTTCGTTCCTTTCAACTGCGCGGGCCACCTGCCGCAAAGCCATCTCTCGCAGTGCGATCAAATTCTCTCTCTTGAAGTAGTTGTTCAGGGCTGGGTCCGGATTCCCCTGCGGATAAATGTCCCCACGGCGCAAGCGCATCCGCAGAGCCTCCGGGGTGAGGTCCGTCAGAACGACCTCATTGGCTCGCTGCAGGACCCGGTCGGGGATCGTTTCACGCACCGTGACCCCGGTGAGACGCTTAATGTCCGGAGTGAGGCTTTCGAGGTGCTGGATGTTGACGGTCGAGATCACCGAGATCCCAGCATCCAGCAGCTCCATCACATCCTGATAACGCTTTTCGTTTCGACTTCCGCTGAGATTGCTGTGGGGCAGCTCGTCAACCAGCGCTACCTGGGGGCTTCGCGCCAGCACGGCGTCCAGATCCATCTCCTCGAAGACTGCCCCACTCAGTTCGACCCGACGGGGAGGTACGGCTTCCAACTTCTGCGCCAATTCCGAAATGGGCTGTCGTCTATGGGTTTCGACGATAGCAATCACAACATCCTCACCCCGCCGGCGTCGGCGGATGCCCTCGCTCAGCATGCTGAAGGTTTTCCCGACTCCGGGAGCATAGCCAATGAAGAGTTTCAAGACGCCGGCGTCCCGGAGCACATCCTCACTCGCCCGCCTTTCGGGCGAGATCGACGGACTACGCTCGGCACTGACGAGTTCCGTGGGCATTTGTTGGTCAATCAGCGATTCCGCCGCAGGTCTTTAGCTGTGCTGCACGTGCCGCACCAGTTCCCCCGGCCATCAGCTACCTTCCTGGTTTCGGGGGAAGAGCGGGTTTGTCATGGGCCTGAAAAGTCTGGGCAGGGCCGGCCCGTTTGCAATTGGCGAGATTTCGTCAGAATGGCTATCTGGAGAATTGCAAACTCACGCAGCAGAGGTTTTCGGGGAGAGTGGCGCATGAAATGCAGATTTAGTCGGGCCGGGAGGAACCATGCATCATGGCCTTCGTGATCGCTGAACCGTGCATCGACATAAAAGACACGGCATGTGTAGATGCCTGTCCTTGCGATTGCATCCATCCCCGGCGGGACGAGTCTGCGTTTTTGGTTGAACCCATGCTCTATGTCAATCCAGTGGAGTGCATCGACTGTGGAGCGTGCGTACCCGCGTGTCCGGTGGCGGCAATCTTTCTCATGGACAATCTGCCAGCAAAGTGGAAAAACTTCGCGGAACGCAACGCCGCATATTACGCAAAGCAGCCGACCTTCTGATCTGTTACGAGGAGGATCGATGGAACCGGTAGAGTTTCTTTTACCTCAGCAAATCAAAGAGGTGTATGACCAGTTAGGACTGGTGCTGAAAGAGCCGCGGGCCTTCGGTCTGGTCCAGCAGGCACCTCACCAGCTTACCGATGCGCTGCGATCGATGCGCCAAAAGCTTCGTGAGGCAATGCGGGAGCTCAGACACGGCCAAAACGAGGCCGATCGCGAGGAAGAGTTGTCGGAAGATTTTGACCACGGTGCGAAGCTCAGTAAGGTTTAGCGCCGCCCTTTGCGCGCGGGCGATCTCACGCGGCTTCATCCTCTTCAACCTGTGACCATTTCCCGCTGATTGCAAGCAGCGGTCAGATCGGGCTGCGTCCCGGATCGCAGATAATAGTGATGCTGTGGCTTGAGGTCACCGTCCAATTCATAAACCAGCGGCACTCCCGTCGGGATTTCCACGGTGGGTATGACGTCGTCGGGAATATTGTCCAGATACTTCACCAGGCCGCGCAGCGTGTTTCCGTGCGCACATACCAGAATCTTCTTTCCCGTCCTGACCGCAGGCGCGAGCCGTTCGTGCAGCACGGTAACACCCGCACGACCGTGTCCTTGAGGCTCTCCGTCACTGGCAACTGTCCCGACGTAAGGTCGCGATAGCGCGGGTCTTTGCCGGGGTAGCGTTGGTCGTCCGCATTCAACGCAGGCGGCCGGACATCGTAGCTTCGTCGCCACAATTTCACCTGCGCAGCCCCGTATTTCACCGCTGTCTGATCCTTATTCAGCCCCTGCAAAGCGCCGTAATGACGTTCATTGAGACGCCAGTCACACTGGACCGGGATCCACATCAGGTTCATGACGTCCTGGACGACCCATAACGTGCGAATTGCGCGTCTCAGTACGGACGTGAAAGCGATATCGAAGCTCCATTGCTGACCCTTCAGCAGAAGGCCGGCCTCGTTTGCCTCCTTCACACCTCGCTCCGACAGATCGACATCGGTCCACCCGGTAAAGAGATTCTCTTTGTTCCGTATGCTTTCGCCGTGACGAAGCAGCACCAGCCGATACAGCGCAATTCTCTCCCCGCATTCAGACAACAACTGAGTTTTGCACGCGAAGGACCGTTGGGCATTGCTCAGCACGAAGGATCTGCGGCCCAATCACTGGCGTGATTTCGCCAGATGCAGGAAAACGTCTCGGAAGCCGCGCCAGACTGCCGCCGATGATTGTGAATTGCACCGGGTCCCGGCGAACCAGACCGGCACGCGAATTGCAACATTCATCTCGTCCGAGTCTCGTCGGAAACAGCAGGTCCGACGTTTAACCCGCAGTGACACGTTCTTGAACCAGTGCATGTTCCCAATAGATTTTTGGAGAAATGTTCTGATCACTGAACCGCAATGGAGAAAGGAGATTTACTATGCCCCCCACTGAGCTAATCGAAGAAACCACGGCCCTCGACCAGCTTCTGCCCCAAGGCGACCAATTGACCAAACGCCTTGAGGAGCTTTATCGGCAAATCGAACAGCGCGCCTATGAGATTTTCAGGGGTAGCGGTTTCACCGATGGCCACGACCTTGACGATTGGCTTCAGGCCGAATCGGAGGTTCTCCAGTCCGCGCCGTTGGACATCCAGGAAACAGATTCGGAATACATTGTCCGCATGAAGGTGCCGGGATTCCGGGAAAAAGAAATCGAGGTTGTTGCGTATCCGGACCGAGTTCTTGTCAGCGCTCAGCATGACTCCGAGTCGCAGCAGAAGACGGGCGAGAGCCAAACGACCGAAGTGCAGTCGCGATCGATCTGGCGCTCATTCTGCTTGTCACCCGGCATCGATCCGAGCCATATCGCCAAACACCTGCAGGATGGCGTGCTGGAGATGAGGCTGCCGAAGAAGCCTGTTGAGAAGGGCCAGCCCGCAGCCGCCTGATCGGGGCGCTGTTAATACAGCTGATGCAAATCGATATTCGAGGTCCGATCTGGTTCAATTTCTACCGCTCCTTAGTCGTGCTTCCTCTGTTGGTGGATGTGGTTTTCAGGCCGGCCGGACGGGGTTTCCTCATCAGCGTGGCCATTGCGTCCGGCTACGCAGGGCTTGCCATTCTTGTACTGGAGTTCGCTCTCGTCGCCAGGCTGAGACCTGTCGCCGGGGCCTTCGGCCCGGATGCGCTGCAGCAGTTTCATAAGCAAATGAGCTATGTAGCGGTGATGTTCATCATGGCTCATGCCGCTTTGTTGCTTGCGTATGGCTATCCGGCCGGAATCCTGAACCCATTCTCCACAAGGAGCACCTGGGCATGGCGTTGGGGAGTGATCGCACTTTTCATGTTGCTGGCGCTAATCGTTCTTTCGACGGTCCGGCGTCACTTCCGCATTCCATACGAGTGGTGGCAGCTCACGCATCGACTGCTTGCGCCTGTCCTTGTGGCGACGGCTCTGACGCATATCTTCATGGTCGGCGGTTTCACCGGGACTCGGCCAATGCGGGTGCTTTGGATGATTTACGCCGCAGGGTTTCTCGGAATCGCAATTCATCACCGCGTCTGCATGCCACTGCTCAATTGGCAAAGGCCGTGGACTGTGGTGCGAAATGTGAACGAACCCGGCGACTCACGAACCCTGGTGCTCCATCCCGTCAAGCACTCCGGTATTTCCTTCGAGCCCGGTCAGTTTGCCTGGTTGAACACTTGGAGAACCCCGTTCCATTACGCAGAACACCCTATATCGTTCTCTTCATCGGCCGAAATGCCTCCCAAAGGCGACGTATCATTCACGATTAAGGCGCTGGGCGACTGGTCGCGCGATGTTGTGCCCAGTATTCAGCCGGGCGCAAGGGTTTGGGTGGATGGTCCCTACGGCGTCTTCAGTCCGGATTGCGAGCAAGGACCGGGATGCGTTCTGATCGGCGGAGGAATTGGTATCACCCCGCTGTATTCCATGTGCCTGACGATGGCGGATCGTGAGGACGTGCGTCCCGTTTTCCTCTTCTGTGCCAATCGAGACGCTCAGGAGCTCCTCTTCCAGGATGGGCTGGAAAATCTCCGCAGACGAATAAATCTAAAACTGGTGCATGTGCTCGAGCACCCGCCCGCAGATTGGTGCGGGGAAACCGGATTCATCACTCCGGCAATTCTGGGCAAGGTTCTGCCTAAACAATACAAACGATTTCAGTATTTCGTCTGTGGCCCGCCCCTGATGATGGATGCGCTTGAAGGCATCTTGCCGAGATTGGGGATCCCGGCCGAAAACATTCACACCGAGCGCTTTGATATTGTCTGACCTAAAACAGCATGACTCACCAGATGATCACGCGCGCAGTCATCGCTACGGCAATTCTCCTCGCTGCCGCTTGCGCGCTTTTCGCCCTCCTGGTGCGATAGGGCATTTTTCGAACAATTTCAGGGTTTGAGGTTCGATTCGACCATCAGTGTAGATGCTGATCAGAGTATTCCTGGGAAGCAGTCATAAACGGCGGCCCTGAAATTGACGAGATTTCAGCACGATTTCCTTCCTGACCTCGGCCTCCCGCAGATCCCCCGGATCACGCAGCTGTTCTTCCCGCGCCGGCTCCGGACGCCCTCGTGCGTCGCAACTGCTGGCCGGGCGGTCTCCAGGGATCTACCGTGAATCTCGGAGCGCACTGGCTGCAAAGCCAGATGTATCGACCGCGCGTAGTGCCCTGATTCGAGTCCGTCTCCTCAATCCAATGGAGAGCTCCGGTTCGCAGGTAGTTACATTCGACTGGGCAATCCGGATTGGCACATCTCATGAACGCTCCCTGGCAGCGTAATGCCGTTCGACTATTTTGGCGGCGGTTCCGACGAAAAACCTTCCCGCCCCCTAAGACAATTCAGCAAGTTCTGGACCAATCACATGCCAATCTGAATTTTGTATGGCCTTGGTACTTGTTCAGCATCGCTCTTTGAATCCGGCGCAGTGATTCCCTGGGAACCGATGCGTCTTTTATTCGAGCAAAGGCTTCGGGCTGGCAAACGGTGCCTCAGTTGCGAATAGACTTTGGCGGCAGTCCGAACCCTATTCCTCGCCGTGATGGCCGAAGGAAAGTGCAGACGTGATCTCATTGGACCAAAAGGCAAAAGCTGTTGTGCTGGCGGTTCAGAATTGGACCGAGTTGTCGGCTCACGCAATATCAACCCTCTTTACCCGGCCTCGCTATCTCGTCGAGACAGTTTTGCAGGCCGACTCCATCGGGGTCGGGTCGGTTCCCATCGTCTTATTAACCGGATTCTTCATCGGCGGAGTCCTCGCCTTAAACGCCGCCCGAACCCTCGAGATATATGGTTCTCTCGCTCTGATTGGCCAGATCGTCTCGATTTCGATGATCCGCGAAATCGGTCCGGTCCTGACCGGCCTTATGGTCGCCGGCCGCAACGCCACCGGCATGGCAAGTGAACTGGGCTCGATGAAGGTCACCGAACAGATTGATGCGATCCGGGCTCTGGGTTGCGATCCCTGCAGAAAGCTCGTCACTCCTCGAATGGTCGCCACAATTTCTATGCTCTTCTTCCTGACGATCATTTCCGACCTCTGCGGCCTCCTGGGCGGGGCCGTGGTTGCGATCATGAAGTTTGGTCTCAACGCGCAACGCTATTGGGCGAGTACCTATCAGATTCTGGATTTCCATGACGTGACCATTGGTCTGGTTAAGCCGATTCTCTTCGGTTTCTGCATATCTACCGTCGGCTGCTACTACGGACTTACGACAACCGGTGGAACTCAGGGTGTAGGCCGATCCACTACGCAGGCGATGGTGGTGTCGTCCGTGGTCATCCTATTATAATCGGCAACTACTTCACTTCGGAACTGCTTCTTTGGCTGTTGGAATCGTGATTCGGTCATGCGGACAGCTCTCACTGGGGTCTGGTTCGGCTCCAAATGGTGAGATCTCGCCAATGACAGCCCGAACGCCAGACTTTCGGCTCTTATACCTCCGGCAACAGCCAAGTGTGCCTGTGGTTTTTCCTGGCAGCGGATTTGCATACACAAGAGCGTTGAATTCTGGCACGAGGAGAAAAGTATGTCTGCAAATCAATGGATTACTAACCCACTGCTTTCCGGTATCAACGAAATCCGCCGCTCCTGGGGGTGGTTCCTGACTCTCGGGATCTCCTTCATCCTTCTGGGCGCAGTCTGCATTATCTGTTGCATCCCCGCCACCCACGTCACAATGCTGGTCTTCGGGTGGCTGCTGCTGTTCAGCGGAATCGTCGCCATGATTGAGGCTTTCCGCGTTCGAAGCTGGAACGGCTTTCTCTTATATCTGCTCAGCGCCCTGCTCCGGGGTTTCACTGGTTATCTGCTGATTCGGTATCCGGAGGGCGGTGCTTTTGGTTTCACTATCGTTCTTGCCTCGTTTTTCATCGTTGGCGGCTTGTTCCGGGCGATCGGCTCCTCCGTCCTGCAGTTTCCACGGTGGGGATGGGCGTTCTTCTCCGGTCTCGTATCCTTCACGCTGGGAATCCTGCTGCTTGTCATGCTTCCGGTTTCCAGTGTCTGGTTCATCGGCTTTGCCCTGGGCGTGGACATGATTCTGGATGGGACAGCGCTGATCGCTTTTGCCAACGCAATACACCTTTTGCCCGGACCGCATCAGGTGCAGGCCACGGCTGCCTGATGCTGGGCACCAACTTCCCCAAAGGCGATGTGTCCTTCAGCATTCCTTGAAATGAGCATCGCTGGGAAAATCAGAACTCACACGCCCGAGGTCGAAACCCAGTACGTGATTGAAAGGAGAACTTTTCATGCCAAAAACCAACAAAGAACTTCAGCAGGACATTCTGGATGAATTGCAGTACGAACCAATTGTCGATGCTTCCAATATCGGCGTTACGACGAAGGATGGCATCGCAACCTTAACCGGAACTGTTACAAGCTACGCCCAGATTTATGGGGCCATTCACGCCGCGGAACGTGTCGCCGGAGTCAGAGGCGTGGCGGACGAATTGAAAGTCGAGCTGCCCTCCATGCACATTCGCGATGACGTGGACATCGCGAAGGCAGTGGCCAACATTCTGGACTGGAATATCCTGGTACCCGGCAAACAGATCCAGGTGGAGGTGCATGATGGCTGGATCACGTTGAAGGGCGAAGTGACATTCGGATTCCAACGGACTACCGTCGAGAATGCCGTACGCAACCTGACCGGCGTCAAGGGTGTGACGAACCTGATCACGATCAAGAACCCGGTGGTCACGCCGTACGAACTTAAGACGAAAATCGAGACGGCCTTGCGGCGCGCCGCTGAGCTGGACGCGGAGCGGATCCGGGTGGAAGTGGCGAAGAACAAGGTCACGTTGCACGGCAATGTTCATTCCTGGGCAGAACGGGAAGAGGCCGAACGCGCAGCCTGGTCCGCGCCCGGCGTCTATGAGGTGGAAGACGACCTGGTCATCGTACCGTAGCGTGTGTTGTTCCAGCTTTGTTTGACTTGTGGCGGCTCCTCGGAGCCGCCATTTTCGCCGGGATCTCGGCAGGTGCCTGCTTTGGGTGCCAACCACCGTAAGAGCGGCTGTAACCTATTTACAGTTAAGCTGCGCGCGTGTTATCTTGCTGGGTTCTTGTGGTGATGGGTGGCGGGCTCGGTGACCTTCCTCTTCACAGCGGAGAGATGCTCGTGGCCAACGGTCTCCAATACACGCCGGAGCGAGTTTCGGAAAACCGTTCCGCCGATCGCTTGCATGGCGATATCCACCTTCGTACTTTGACTCTCATCGACTTCCGCGACGACAGCTGCGTGGTTCGGTGACAACTTTGCTTTAACCTGGTCGACAAAATCCTGCTCGATTCCGACCTTTTGAAGATCTGCAATCCCTCCGGCAGCAATGCCAGCCGTGGCACCCATGAGAACACCCACGGGACCGCCTCGCATCCCAATGAGACTCCCAATTGCCGTTCCGATCAGGGTTGTGTGCGGCCATGCGTCTTGTGTCTTCACCGTTGTGTTTCCATCCGCACCCTTCAGCAAAACAGCATCTGCGTGTACGCGAATCTCGCGTTTGTCGTCCATTTCCAGGAGGGTGCGTCTGCCTTCATATGCCTTGAGCTCGCTGTCAAAGACCACCACAATGATGCCGTGCATGAGACGCCTCCTTCTCTGAGGGAACGAAACCGCCGCCGAATCCCATGTCAACGAGTTGCAAATTAGGAGCCACACCTGCCGGCGATTGGCTGCGAGAAGGAATAGGAAGCAGAGTAGTGAGTGTGCCGGGCAGAGTCCCTTTTAGAGCCACCAAATGGCTTGAGGTATCCATCGAGGCAGCCGACAACGGTTTGCAACGATTCCGCTGTGGTGCCCCTGCGAAGTGGAAACCATATCGCCTCGACCAAACCCTCCAGACAGGCGCATTGCAAACAGCCCTTTCTAACGACTCATGACCGTCTCACGCTTTGATTGGTTATCCCCAAAGACTCGAAATCCGATTAGGGGGACCGTTTTCAGGGGCTCCTGACTCCTCTGATTAAAGGTAGGATCGGTACCGAAATGTCGGCAAGGGTGATCGCCTAAATTATCGGTCCGTTCGATTGCACGGATTGGCGTTGTGGCGAGTCGCGAAATCTTTCGGCGCTCGCGCACCTTGCCCCCGCTGGCCGCCCGGCAGTCGGTGGAAAGCGGCGTTCTGGGATGCTCGCCAAAATTCGACTGAACTCGCGCATGAACCCGGTTTCGCAAGGACGCGGTATCACGGGACCACCCTTGATTTGGCGCTCCTCTCTTGCTTCAACACGGGCCCGCCTTTAACGCGCTGACGTTCGCGCGGCGCGAGATTTCTCCTAACTCACACACTGCGATCATGTTTTGAGCTGGCGATGACACCGGTGTTAAGAGTGTTCAAAAACAGCCTCGCAAATTTCTTCTTTTCAATGACTTGGAGCTTGAACCGATCTCAATGGTGTTCAACCGGTGTTCAACTCTTGGCGGATGTTCGGAAGTTCTTGAAAGATATGGAGCGGGAGACCGGGATCGAACCGGCGACATTCAGCTTGGGAAGCTGACGTTCTGCCACTGAACTACTCCCGCCCGGGCAGGCAGGGTTCATTATACGATCCGGTGACATTGCGCTGGGGCTTGCGATCCCTTGACGGCACAGTTGGAAACAAGCTGGCGTCGGCAAGAAAAGAGCCCTCGGGGCTCCTGACCAACCGAGGGCTATGAACGAGCTTCACCGGATCGTGCATGACAGCTCGACTCCGACCATAAGCCCTGAGGGCTGTTTCCGTACCCTATCGGAAGTGGGAGTTTCGTCGTCTGTTCGCCTATCTTTCGGAGGCGCTGAGAGCGGCTCGCGGCAGAGCCAGCGAGACTCGATCTTCTGAGCTGCAACGTTTGAGCAGCAGGAATGGGCAAAACAGGTGATAGGCTTGGTGCGTTTGCCGGGGCGATCCCGAAGCCCCAATCCGCTGAACCCGTTGATCCCGGGAGTCCGTTTCAGCTCGGATTTTCAGGATCGGGAATCCCGAAACCCCCGGCGACAGAAAGCGCAAACGGTCCTCCGATGAAGAAGAGTACTGCTTCCCTGCTCCTGGCCTTCGCGGCTCTTGCATTCCCAGTCCTGGCCCAGCAACCGAAGTATCCCTTCAACGATCCGAATTCGTCCGCAGACAAACGCATCGACAACCTGCTGTCGCTGATGACGGTCGAGGAGAAGATCGATGTGCTGGGCACGCGCACCGGCGTGCCACGGCTGGGCGTGCCGAACATCGGGAGCACCGAGGGGATCCACGGCGTAGTCCAGAGGGAGCCGCGCCTGGGGCGGCAGCCGATCACGACGACGCAGTTTCCTCAGCCGCCAGGGATGGGCGAAACGTGGGATCCGGAGCTGGTGCGCGAAGCCGGCGATGTTGAGGGCTACGAGTCGCGGTATATCACGGAGAATCCGAAGTACGACCGGCAGATCCTGATGGACTGGGGCCCGCAATCGGACCTCGATCGCGATCCGCGCTGGGGGCGGAGCGAGGAAGTGTACGGCGAGGATCCTTTCTTCAATGGGACGATGGCGGTGGCGTTCGCGAAGGGGATCGAGGGGGATGGCAAGTACTGGCAGGCGTCGCCGCTGCTGAAGCATTTTCTGGCGAACGAGAACGAGAACAACCGCAACGGGTCGTCATCGAACTTCGACGACCGCCTGTTCTGGGAGTACTACTCCGTGCCGTTCCGGATGGCGTTCCAGCAGGCGGGCGCGAGCGCGGTGATGGCTTCGTACAACGCGTGGAATGGCACGGCGATGGCGGTGAACCCGATCCTGAAGAGTATTGTGCGCGACCAGTGGGGCGTGAATGTGCTGTCCACCGATGGCGGGGCGGTGACGCTGCTGGTGAATCCGCGGCATGCGTTTCCGAATCACGAGGCGGCAGTGGTGGCGTGCATCAAAAACGGGATTAACCAGTTCCTGGACAAATATGCCGATGAGACGAAGGCGGCGCTGAAGGATGGATCGCTGACCGAGGCCGACATTGACAACGTTCTGCGCTACAAATTCCGGATCGCGCTGAAGCTGGGTCTGCTGGATGCGCAGGGCCAGTCGGCATTCGCACCAATGAAGGACCAGCCCGAGCCATGGACGACGGATCGGGATAAAGACGTGTCGAAGAAGATGGCGCTGGAGTCGGTGGTGCTGCTGAAGAACGACAAGAATCTGCTGCCGCTGGACAAGACGAAGATCAAATCGATTGCGGTGATCGGGCCGCTGGCGGACTCGGTGCACTGGGACTGGTACGGTGGCACGCCTCCTTATAAGGTGACGCCGCTGGATGGGATTCGGGCCGAGGTTGGGCCCGACGCGAAGGTGAACTACGCCCCCGATGCGACGATGGCGGACGAAGCCGAGGCGATGAAGGCGGCGAGCGAGTCCGATGTGGCGGTGGTGGTGGTGGGCAACGATCCGACGTGCGGGCCGGATATGGGCCACGCCTGGTACAGCACGCCGGAGGAAGGCGGGGGCATCACGCTTCCCTGCACCGTTCCCAGCGACGGGCGCGAGGGACGCGACCGGGAGACGATGGACCTGTATCAGGAGCAGCTCATCAAGCAGGTGATGGTGAAGAACCCGAGGACCATCGTCCTGCTGATCTCGAGTTTCCCGTCCACAATTAACTGGACCGAGGAGCATGTGCCGGCGATTCTGCACATGGCGCATGCGTCGCAGGACGAGGGGACGGCACTGGCGAAAGTGCTGTTCGGGGAATACAACCCAGGCGGGCATCTGGTGGAAACGTGGCCCAGGTCGGCCGATCAGCTGCCGCCGCGGATGGATTACAACATTCGCGATGGCTACACCTACATGTATTTCCGGGATGAGCCGCTGTATCCGTTTGGATTTGGGCTGAGCTACACGACGTTTAAGTTTACAAATTTGAAGACGAGCGCTTCTTCGATCAAGAAGGCGGGGACCGTGACTGTATCCGTGGATGTGACGAATACAGGGAGCTGCGCCGGGGATGCGGTAGTGCAGATGTACGTGAAGTACTCGCACTCGAAGGTGGAGCGGCCACGCGAGGAGCTGGAGGGGTTCAAACGGGTGACGGTCGACGCGGGACAGACGAAGACGGTGGAGATTCTACTGCCGGCTTCACGACTGGCGTACTGGAATACGAAGCCCGGAGCGTTCGAGATGGAGGCGGGGCCGCTGGACGTGATGGTGGGGGACTCGTCGGCGAATTTGCCGCTGAGCGCGACGCTGAAGGTGGAGTGAAGCCCTGCACCGCGAAGGACTAAGGGCAAAGAGAAGTTCCTGCGACGATCACAGCCCATCAGCGCAGCTGCTGAAGAGCGCGCCGGGAGCGGCGAAGTGTTAACCTGAACGGCTGGGCCGGTACATCGGCCATCGTCATCATCGAGTCATTCTCCGAGGGCTAATCGTGTTCAGGTATGGATTGAAGGTAGCGGCGGTTGCGTTCTTTTTCTGCGGCGTTCTGCACGCGCAGTTTTTGCGCCAGAGCCTCGATATCGAAAAGCAGTTGCCGGAACAGGAACGTGCGACGATAGCGCGGATCGAAAATCTCAGCCACCTGCAACCGGGCGTGTGGCACTACCACGCCGGCGATCTGGCGCACGCCGAAGATCCTTCTCTCGACGACTCGTCGTGGCCGGAGGCGAAGGTGGACTCGACCTTCCCCAGGGAGGCGCTGTGGTTCCGGCAGTGGGTGGAGGTGCCGAAGAACCTCGACGGGTACGACCTGACCGGGACGCGCATCTGGTTCCGGTTTGAGGCATGGGTGAATGGGCCTCTGCCGCAGATCATCTACTTCAACGGGCGGCGGGTGGCCCTGGGCGACGATCTGGAGCCGATTGTGCTGTTCGATCGCGCCAAGCCCGGCGATCGGGTGCTGATCGCGGTCAAGCTGATGGCGACTGTGGATGAAAAGCACTTCGCGGGCAGCCCGATGAACATCTCGTTTGCGCCGGAGCGGCCGAGTCCGCAGGACCTGGGCGAGGAATTTTTGTCGGCGGCGGTGCTAATCCCGAGTTTGTCGAAGGATCCTGATGCCGACAAAGCGACCCTGTCGAAGGCAATCGGCCAGGTGGATGTGAAGGCACTCGACACGGCGGACCAGATGGCATTCGACGCGTCGCTGCGCGATGCGCAGAACACGATGGAAGCGCTGGAACCGATGATGCACCAGGCGACGCTGCATCTGACCGGCAACTCGCACATTGATGCGGCGTGGCTCTGGCCGTGGACAGAAACCGTTGACACGGTGAAGAACACCTTCTCAACGGCGTTGCAGCTGATGAACGAGTATCCGACGTACACCTACACGCAGTCGGCGGCGGCATACAACGACTGGATGGCGCGGGATTATCCGGAGATCGATGCGCAGATCAAACGGCGCATCAAAGAGGGCCGCTGGGAAGTGGTGGGCGGCATGTGGGTGGAGCCGGATCTGAACATGCCGGATGGCGAGTCGACGACGCGGTCAATCCTGATCGGCAAGCGGTGGTACCAACAGCACTACGGCGTGGATGTGCGGATCGGATGGAATCCGGATTCGTTTGGATACAACTGGCAGCTGCCGCAGATCTACAGGAAAACGGGCATCGATTATTTCGTGACGCAGAAGATGACGTGGAATGACACGAATCAGCTGCCGTTCAAGCTGTTCTGGTGGGAATCGCCGGATGGAAGCAAGGTGCTGACGTATTTCCCGCACGATTACGCCAACACGAATCTCAATCCGGTACGCCTGAGCGTGGATCTGGAAAAGGCGCGCGAGTATGCGCCGGGGCTGACGGACATGATGGACCTGTTCGGCGTGGGCGATCACGGCGGCGGGCCGACACGCGCGATGCTGGACGAGGGCTTGCACTGGATGCAGAGCAACAAGGTGGTGCCGAAGGAGGAGTACGGAACGGCGCAGCCGTGGTTCTCAACCGTGGAGAAGGAGATCGCGCCGGATTCGCCGGTGTGGAACTACCAGACGATCGCGCAGGGGTATCACGAGCCATCCCTGATCGAGGGAAAGATTCATATCCCGACGTGGAAGACAGAGATGTATTTCGAGTATCACCGCGGCGTGTTCACAACCCAGGCCAATCACAAGCGCAATATGCGCGAAAGCCCGGAATGGACGCTGAACGCGGAGAAGTACGCATCGCTGGCATGGCTGGATGGGAATGCCTATCCGGGCGAGGAACTGACCGAGGACTGGAAGAAGATCACGTTCAACGATTTTCACGACCTCGCCGCTGGCTCGGGGATCGGAGTGATCTATAAGGATGCGCAGAAGGACTACGACGTGGTGCGCATGTCGACGAACGAGATTTCGGCGAAGTCACTGAAGACGGTGGCGGCGCACGTCGATACACGCGTGGCGGCAGGCGTGCCGGTGCTGGTATTCAACCCGCTGGCGTGGCGGCGCTCGGGCGACGTGACGGTGGATGTGCAGATGCCTGGGCTTACGACCGAGGTTGCAGTGCTCGATGCGAAGGGCGCGGTGCTGCCGTCCGATGTGCTGTCGAAGGACGCCGCAACGAATACCTTCCACCTGCTGGTGGAGGCGAAGGATGTGCCCTCGCTGGGATATGAAGTGCTGCGTGTGGTGCCGGGCAAACGACCGTTCGCGAGCGATCTGAAGGTGACGGGAACGACGCTGGAGAACGCGGCGTTGCGCGTGGCCGTGGATCCGACGACGGGGTGCATCAGGGAGTTATACGACAAGAAGGCGGGGTTCGAAACGCTGGCCAAGGGAGCGTGCGGAAACGAACTGCAGGCCTTCAAGGACACGCCCAAGGACTACGATGCGTGGAACATCGATCCGGGCACGCTGGATCAGCCGCCGACGCTGTTGACCGAGGCCGATTCGGTGCAGGTGGTGGAGCGCGGTCCGATGCGGGCGTCGATCCGCGTAACGCGGCACTGGCAGAACTCAAAATTCGTGCAGGAGATTCAGCTGGAGGCGGGCTCGGACCAGGCGGTGGTGGTGAACGATATCGATTGGCATGAGACGCACGTGCTGCTGAAGGCGGCGTTCCCGCTGTCGGCGACCAGCCCCTTTGCGACGTACGAGATTCCCTTCGGGACGATCCAGCGTCCGACGACGCGCAATAACAGCTGGGATAAGGCGCAGTTTGAAGTGGGCGCGCAGCGCTGGGCCGATCTGGGCAATGCGCAGCACGGGTTCAGTCTGATCAACGAGTCGAAGTACGGATACGACGGAGTGGGCAACCTGCTGCGGCTGACGCTCCTGCGTTCGCCGGTGTGGCCCGACCCAAATGCGGATCGCGGGCAGCACCACTTCCGGTACGCGCTGTATCCGCATGCGGGCGACTGGAAGCAGGCGATGACGGTGCGGCACGGGTGGGAGTTCAACTATTCCCTGAAGGCCATGCAGGTAGAAGGACACACGGGATCGCTGCCGCCGGAGCACTCGTTTGTGGCGATCACGCCGGAGGATGTAGTCCTGACGGCGATGAAGAAGGCCGAAGACAGTCACGCGCTCATTTTCCACTTCTATGAGTGGGCGGGCAAAGGCGGCAGCGCGGAGCTGCGGGTTCCGCCAGGAGCGACCGCGGCGGTGGAGACGAATCTGATGGAGAAGCCGGAGGGCGCGCCACTGCCTTTGAAGGCCGATGCGGTAACGGTGCACTTCAGGCCGTACGAAATTGTTGCGGTGCGCGTGGACTACCCCGAAAGTGCGCGTTGACCCTTTGCGAAGGCGACCGATATACTCAGGAGGAACCCAAGCGGGAGTAGCTCAGTGGTAGAGCATCGCCTTGCCAAGGCGAGGGTCGCGGGTTCAAGTCCCGTCTCCCGCTCCAACCTGCACTGAGCGCGTTCCGCGCTGGTCGTCGGTTCCAGTCTGGCGTAAGATTTCCTGTTCAGGGCGCGGTACCCAAGTGGTAAGGGAGAGGTCTGCAAAACCTTTATGCGTCGGTTCGATTCCGACCCGCGCCTCCAGTTCCGTTTTCGGTCGTTGACGACCGGTGTTGGCGTGATGGCCTTCCTTTCCTGGCAGGAGTGCTCCGGAGTGCGGATCTGTTTATCCGGCGAAGAGTTTTTCTCGATAAGGCTTGCGCGTTTTACGCCGCCGCGCGAACAATAGCGTATTGCGCGAGCATCGGAAGTCTCCGAGCGCGGCGCGCCGAGCGGCCTTCCCTCGTCCTGAAGGACCGAAAAGTTTCGTAGTTCCCTTCCCTGTCGAAGACTCCAGCATCCATCAGGATTCCTGCGGGCACCGATCTCCGCGCCTTGTCGAGAGCGGGTGCTCAGCATTTGGCACCGAGATGAGCCCGAGGCGCCGCTGCCGATTATCGAGTTCAAGCCTCCTGAAAGCCCGTGGTCCCGTCTCCGGCCACGGGCGATTTTTTATCTGGAACGACACGGAGATGCACGGCCCTGATTGTCGTCAGGTAATGTCTCGGTCTGGAGTTCGCGTCGTCGTCCACCACCGGCGCAAAGCAACCAGCGACCAAACCCCCTCCACAACTCCGAAGGGCCATGCGCCCTGTAGAAATCCGTAGGCAGACGCAAGCACGCACGATCCCGCGAATGCCAGGATGAACCAGCGGCTGCGCGATTCCAGTGCATAGAAGATCAGCATGGCTGAGACGGCGAACAGACCGAAGGCGGTAAGGCGATCCATTTGGGCTCAGTCTAACAGCCCGGATTCATGCCGCCGTTTGTGCAATCTCGTCATTGTGATCTGCGATTCCGGAATCACGCGGAAGAGTTATGAGTTTCACACGCAGGCACCCGCCCAATTTACGATCTCTTTATGGAGTGGCTCCGTATACTGCATCTGGCTCACTCCTGCGCAATGCCTCAGCTTGCCTGAGCCAAGGAAGGAGGACAGCACCAGCAGAGCTATGGCCCTATTTACAGAGCTGGAAGCAGGCCAACAGATCGATCACTATCGTGTGGACGCTCCGGTAGCCGAAAGCGGCATGGCCGCCATCTTTCGCGCGACCGATCTGCGCGACGGCCGCACGGTTGCGCTCAAAATTCCCTACGCTGCCATGGAATCCGATCCGATGTTCTTCGACCGCTTCAAACGCGAGGACGAGATCGGGGTGACCATGGACCACCCCAACGTGATGCGCACGATGCCTGCCGAGCAGCGTTCGCGCGTGTACATGGTGATGGAGTGGGTGCCGGGCCGGCTACTGCGGAAAATTCTCGCCGAGGAGGGCAAGTTACCCCAGCAACGTGCCATCAGCATTACGCTGCAGATTCTCGACGCGCTCGAGTACATC
>Ga0224555_1001885_pt1 | contig 26659 bp, 24 predicted proteins | sample 714S23034metaG_FD_180687 | JGI IMG/M metagenome (GOLD analysis project Ga0224555, IMG submission 180687) | Peat soil microbial communities from Stordalen Mire, Sweden - 717 S2 30-34 | ecosystem: Environmental > Terrestrial > Soil > Wetlands > Peat | place: Sweden: Norrbotten County, Stordalen...
CCCCCGCAGACCCTGCAAAGCCCCATAAATACAGACGAATCGCCCGATTCAAACCAATTTCATCCCACGGGAAGATCAAATCCCCAACAAGCAAACCTACTTAAGGGAAATTTCAACAAGTTCCTAGGGGGAGAGAGGGCCAGAGTCCTGGCTAAGCTGTGTCTCGATTCTACGGCGTTGCCGCCTCTCTGCCGAGCTTGTACGAAAGAGAGAATTCCCGTTTCCGGTTGCAAAGGACGCGATGTTATCACTGAATTGAATGTCTTCAGCGGTGTTGCCAAGTCGTTTCAGCACGTATCCGAGTCCGCAGAGGCCGCGCCGATAAGGTTTGATCCTTGCAGCCTTTGAGTAGCGGGGCGCAACCATCGCTTGCCAGAGGGTTGCCGCATGAACGCAGTCCAAAGGGGTGGCAGCAATCAGCGCGGCGTGGATGTGCGGCTGTGGATTGCTTTCAATCGACTTGATCCAGCCGAGCGTTACCCGGTTGTGAGCCTGTACGCCTTGAATCCACGTGGAGAATAATCTGTCGGCCCTGCATTGCGCTGCCTGGTGAAATGTCTCCAGCGTTGCGAAGGCTTGCGTTGGCAGTTTTGATTCGAGGAAGTTTCCTTCCACCTTCGCTATTGGCGAAATTCGTCTCTGTTCTTTGGCTCTCCAAGACATACTTCTATCCTTGGTCTTTCAACCTAGAGCGCACGTTTTCGGTGCGTAACCACTCGACTTTTGACGAGGGTCTGCTCTGAGTTCATTTCGTTTAGTTAGATGCGGGATAGTTGCGTGGTTGTGCTGTGTGCTCTGGTACCGGGGTCTGTGCGCGCGGCAACCCGTGAACGAATCCACTCGGAGATTTCAGCCTCGATCCAACCAACGCTTCGTGGACCAAGAGGGACAGATCGGGGGAACTGACCAGAGGAAATCATTTGGTAGATGGCGGAGCGGCATAGCCCGGTGAGACTCTGGACTTGGCCTCTGCGTAATATGCGGATACTTTCGGACATTAGTGGACTCCTTTGAATCAAGTATCCTACGGTCTTATTCCGCTGTCAAAGCGCATAGCCACGAAAACCCTGTAATCATAGGGGTGTGAAGCAGCTCATGGTTGCACCTGATTAAACGGATTCGCGGGTAAACTGATAGACAACTTACCACTATCGAGAGAGGTTGAGGGAGGTTGCACATGTGCTTAATTCGTTCAGTGTTGCACCTGAAAACACAGTCTTAGCCTGTGGAAAAATATTTTGTAGAGATGGACGAACCCACACAAATTCAGAGACAAGTGTGCTTCCATCGTGCGCCGTAAAGTTCCGACAGCGATTTCACTGCGGTTGCCAAGAAGGTCGATCTCTTGGACAGCGGTCTTCAATTGCTTCACTAACCGAAGCGACCTTACAGCTAAGCCGCAGACCCACGGAATGGAAGAACCACTCCCCCGCGTTGTGTGCGTTCCAGGTAATCTGCCCAGGCTTGCATCATCTTGGCGCGTGGTTCAAGGTACAGGGCATGGTTATAGGCTGCGCTCACAGCGTTGCGCGGAGCATGGGCAAGCTGCAATTCGATATGCTCGTGATCGTAGCCCTGCTCGTGCAGGATGGTGGATGCCAGCCCGCGAAAGCCGTGGCCGGTCATTCTTCCCTGATAGCCCATGCGTTTCAATGCCTGCAAGATGGTGTTATTGCTCATGGGCTTTGTGGCGACGCGGTCTCCGGGGAAGAGCCATTCACTTACCCCGGTCAATGTGCGCAGCATTTCCAGAATCTCGATGGCCTGTGTCGCCAGTGGAACAATGTGCGGGTCTCGCATTTTCATGCGCTCAGCGGGAATATTCCAACGGGCGCCCTCCATGTCGAACTCTGACCACTTGGCTCCAATCAATTCGCTCGTGCGCACAAAAACCAGTGCCATCAGTTTCATGGCCAGCCGGGTAACGTGCGTCCCTTGATAGACCTCTATCGCTCTCAGTAGCCCTGGCAAATCCTTGGCGTCGATTCGGGCAAGGTTGGTCTTGTGGGTTGGTTTCAAAATATCGGCTGGTCGAATCTCGCTTGCCGGGTTGCGTTTCGCATAGCCATGGGCAATGGCATAGCGAAAAATCTGCCCTGTGTTCTCCAGCGCCCGTTTGGCCAAGTCTGCCGCGCCCCGTGTCTCAATCGCTTTTACCATGGCCACCAGTTCAGGAGCTTCAATCTCCGCAATTGGTCGCGTACCAAGCAGAGGCAGGATATTGGCTTCCATGCGCCGTCGAGTCGCATCCACGTGCTGACGGCTCTTTTCTACGCGCCAGTGCTCAAACCAAAGGCCCGCGATGGTCTGGAATGAATTCCCGGCGGCGATCTTTTCTGCGGTCTTCGCGGCTTTCCGCTGCGCCATTGGGTCAAGGCCCAGGGCCAGCAGTTTACGTGCCTCAGCATGGCGTTCTCTGGCAAACGCGAGGGACACAGCCGGATACTTGCCGAAGGACATGAGCTTTTCCTTGCCCTCATACTTGTATGCCCAGCGCCACAGTTTTCCGCCCGCCGGAGTGACCCAGAGGTAGAGGCTCCCACTATCACTCAAGCGGTACGCCTTTTCCGTCGCTTTGGCCTTGCGAACTTCTGTATCTGTCAGAGACATGTCTTTCCTCCATCCCAAATACCCTCGCGGAAAAATACCCCCCGACCGAAAGCGCAATACCCCGGAAAGTACCCCCCGCAGGACTTGGCTTTCATGGTACGCCTTTGGACGCGGAAAGACGATATCCCTTGTTTTTGCTGGGATATATCGATGAGACCTTGGATACCCTTGGAAGTCTTGAAACAGATCTATGGTGGGCGGTCAGGGACTCGAACCCCGGACATCCTGCTTGTAAGGCAGGCGCTCTAACCAACTGAGCTAACCGCCCACGCTCGGCGGAAGGCCTATGCGGCCTTAGGTCATCATAGCAGCGCTGATGCGCTCCGGCGAGAGAGGGCTTTTCAGCGAGCGTGGGCGCCCTGAAGAGGCGCCTTTCCGGTCAGCGGCGCGCCTGGGTTGATAAACTCAGCCAGTGGGCCGTCTTATCCTCAATGCCGACGATTTTGGGCTGACCGCGGGGGTCAACCGCGCCATCGTCGAGTTGCATCGGGCCGGACGGCTGACCAGCGCCACGCTGATGGCGCGCGCCGCGGCCATCGAAGAAGCCATCGAACTGGCCCACTCCACGCCAACGCTGGGGGTGGGCTGCCACGTGGTGCTGGTGGATGGCGAGCCGCAACTCGCCGCGCGCGAGCTTCCCACGCTGGCGGACGCGCGCACCGGCCGCTTTCATCCCACGCTGGGCGCATTTCTCGCCCGTCTGCTCACCGGGCGGATTTGCTTCCGCGAGATCGAGGCCGAGGCCGCCGCGCAGATCGCTCTATTGCAATCCAAAGGCCTCAGGCTCACTCACATCGACACGCACAAGCACACCCATATGTTCCCCGCCGTGCTCAGGCCAGTGCTGCGGGCGGCGCGGGCGGCGGGCATTCGCGCAGTGCGCAATCCCTTTGAGCCCAGGTGGAGTTTGCGCGCGACACCGGCCGCTGCCGGGATACAAACAGGGGTGCGGCGCGCCGAGGTGAGCCTGCTGCGGCTGCTTGAACCCACTTTCCGGCGCATCGTGGCCGAAGAGGGCTTTTCCACCACCGATGGCGCCATCGGCGTGCTGGCGACCGGAACCCTGGACGCCGCCACGGTCACTTCCCTGCTCCGTAACCTGCCGCCGGGCGCCTTGGGGACAGGAACCTGGGAGCTGGTCACGCATCCCGGCTACAACGACCGGGATCTGGCCCAGGCGCGGACCCGCCTGCTGGCCTCGCGAGAGACTGAACGGCAGGCCCTTTGCGCAGTGGAGCAGTTCCCGGCCATTGAGTTCATCTCCTTTGCCGATCTTCTCCCCGGCGACGCTGATCGGTCGCTGGGAGGTCCAAATCCGCCCCTCGAAACGGCCGTGATGCCGAACCCCCAGGGATCAACGCCAGACAGGCCTACTACTGCATCTTCCCCGCTTCCTTGAGCGTCCAAGACAAAGACGTACTCACGGACAGAACGAGAAAAATCATGCGCATTGGCATTACCTGCTATCCCACCTACGGCGGCTCCGGCGTAGTGGCCACGGAACTGGGCATCGAGCTGGCCGCGCTGGGCCACGAGGTGCATTTCATCTCCTATTCGCAACCCTTCCGGCTGAGCGGGCGCGACAACGGCATTCATTACCACGAGGTTCCTGTCTCCAGCTACCCGCTCTTCGAGTTCCCGCCCTACGACTTGGCGCTGGCCTCGCGGATGGCCGAAGTGGCTGAATTCTGTGAACTTGACCTGCTGCATGTGCACTACGCCATTCCCCACTCGGTCAGTGCGTTGCTGGCGCGCCAGATGCTGGCCGCGCGCGGCCGCCGGCTGCCCTTCGTCACTACCCTGCACGGCACTGACATCACGCTGGTGGGCCTGGACCGCTGCTACCTGCCCATTACCCGCTACGCCATCCAGGAGAGCGACGGCGTGACCAGCATCTCCGAGTACCTCAAGAAGGAAACGGTGGAGCACTTCGGCGTAACGCGGCCCATCGAAGTGATTCCGAACTTCGTCAACTGCGACCTGTATCAGCCCATCAAGGACGAGGCCGCGCGAACGGAGGCGCGACGGCGTCTGGCCGCTCCCGGTGAGGCGATCCTGATGCATCTGTCCAACTTCAGGCCGGTCAAACGGGTGGTGGACGTGGTGAAGGTTTTTGCGCAGGTGGCCCGCGAGATTCCCTCGCGGCTGGTGCTGGTGGGCGACGGGCCGGAGCGCTCGGCGGCCGAGTGGCTGGCGCACGACCTGGGAATTCACTGCCACGTTCGCTTCCTGGGCAAGCAGGAGCGGGTCAACGAGCTGCTCGCGCTGGCCGACCTGATGCTGATGCCCAGCGAACTGGAGTCCTTTGGCCTGGCGGCTCTGGAGGCGATGGCGTGCAAGGTTCCCTCCATCGCCACGCGCGTGGGTGGAGTGCCGGAACTGATCGACGACGGCGTGACCGGGCTGCTCTACGAGGTGGGCGACGTGGACGGGATGGCCGCTGGAGCGATTAGCCTGCTCAAGAACCGCGACCGCCTGGAGGCCATGCGCGAAGCCGGGCGCAAGACGGCGCAGAAGCGCTTCTGCTCCTCGCTGGTGGTGCCCCATTATGTGCGCTACTACGAGTCGGTGCTGGGAAAACAGAAATAGGGAATAGGGATTAGGGAATAGGGAGCAGTTTCTAGCTGCTGGCTGTCAACTTGTCCGGCTGCCCGGCGGGATCAACCTCGAAGACCGGTGTAAAACCCAGTTGCCGCCAAAAATTGCGGACGAGGGCGACGGTCTCCGGGGCGGTGCGGGTGGTGGTGCGGAGCAGAATCCGCGGAGTGACGCTGGCGGTTGAGCTGGCGGCTCCCGCGGCGGGTGTACCGGCCACTGCCTCGGGATTGCCGGCTCCAGTCTCTGGTTTGCCGGTCACCGTTTCTGGTTCGACGCTCCCAGTTTCGGGTTTGCCAGTCCCAGTCTCTGGTTTATCAACTTCCCCCCAGGGTTTGCCCGCCAGGCTGCTGGCCTCGGCGGCAATGGCAATGCACTTCGCCGGCCGGTAGGTGCAGTTGGCCAGGTCGGCAATGGAGAGGCGCGTCGTGGGCGTGGCCAGCACGGTGCGCGGCGGGGCCATGCGATCCAGCAGCCAGAGAATTTCGAGCTTTGATTCCAGCTCGTCCGGGACGCAGTCGATCACCAGATCGGCCTCGCGGACCGCCTCCTCGATGGTGGAGACGAAGGCGATGGATGGGCCGTCTGAAGAGCCCCCCTCGGGAGCCAGAGCCGCCGTAAATTCATCGGGCTTAATGTACGGGCTGAAGCCCGCAGCCCTCACGTTGAAGCCGTCGCTCTTCAGGAGTCTTTCCGCAAGCTGTCCGGGACCGATCTGCTGGCGCAAGAACTCCTGGGCGTGATGCAGGTTGCGGGGCATCACGTCTTCCAGCAGCACACGAAAGCCAGCGCGGGCAGCCGAGAGGGCCAGCCAGCGGCCCAGCGGTCCGGCTCCGATGATGGCGACGGTCGTCGGCAAGCGGTTTTACTTGGCGGCCAGGGCCTGGGCCACGTCTTCGGCGTTGGGCCGGGCCTGCAGCAGGTGTTCGGCAACGCGGGCGCGCTCCTCGGCGGTGAGCGTGGGGATGGTGGCCAGCACCCGGCGCAGGGTCACGGCAACATCGTCAATATAGTTCATCAAGCGGATCGCTTCTCCGGAGAGCGGCATGGTCGAAATCCCTCAAAACTCTGGTTTAAGTCCGCCTCCATTGTAGGCGGTGGGACGACGGCGAGCAAAGCCGAAGCGGAAGCCGCTTCCTAAAGCCAGCCGCGCAGGCCGTAGTAGACGATCTTGGCGGACTCGGCCACCATGATCTCGAAGGCCGAGAATCGCCCGTTCCAATGTTCGGTCGAGTGGAGCGCGTCGGGGACCGCCATGGGAGCGGCCTCGATGCCCAGCTTGCGGAAGACGCGCAGCGCCCGGAACATATGAAAATCGCTGGTGAGCAGAACCCGCCCGCCAGGAAGGTTTTGCAGCAGGCGGGCCGTTTCAATGGCGTTTTCGCGGGTGCTGTCCGATCGTCCCTCGGTGAGGATGGCTTGGCGGGGAATGCCTTCGGCGACCAGAAAGTTGAGAATGCCGGGATCGCCGAAGCCGCTGATTACAATCTCTTTGAAGCCTCCGGTTTGCCAGGCAAAAACCGCCTGGCGCGCGCGCCAGTAAGAGGAGTAGGAGATGCCGCCGTGGTCGTCAGCCGCCGCGCCGAGCAGGATCAAAACGTCGCCCTTGGGCTGTTCGAGTCTGGGCTGTTCGAGTCTGGGCTGTTCGGGGGGGCCGGCGTAGGCCCGCACCCACCACGAGACGATGGGCGTGGAGATCACCAGCACGGTGACGAGTCCGATGACCGCGAAGAGGCGGCAGAGCCAGCGGCCGGCCTTGCGCAGGGCCGTCATGCGTGGGCTCCCTTTGGGTTTTGCGGCAGGCTGTCGCAGTTGCCCCATTGCCAAATTCCGAAACCACGGCCGCGAAGTGGCTTTTTTCTGAGAGAAAGCCCACTTACGCAGAGGAGGCAAAGGAATATAGCCTGGAAGACCGCTCCAATAACTTGGGAATCTGTTCTAACAGGCATGATCGCTCCCGGTGCGGGCGGGCGCCAGCGAATGGAAGACTTCGAGCAGCTCAGCCGCGACGGTCTCCCAACTCCGGCTGCCGCGCGCGGAGATAGCCTGGGCCTCCCAAGCGCTGTCGAGGACCGAGGCGAGGGCCTGCACCAGAGCGCCCGCGTCGCGTGGGGGCACGAGGCGTCCGCACTCCTCGCTCAGAATCTCGGGAATGCCGCCAACATTTGTGGCGACGACAGGCCGTCCGCTGGCCAGCGCCTCCAGGATTACATTGGGGCAGCCTTCCATGTAACTTGGCAGCGTGACCAGATCGGCCGCCGCCATCCAGACGGCAACCTCGTCGAAGGCGCAACCGGGCAGCGCGTGGATGTAGCCGGCGGCGTTGCGGGCCTGGATGGCGCTCTCGATCAGCGGCCTGTCCGGCCCCTCGCCGACCATGTACACGCGCAGTCTGGGACGCGCGGAATGCAGCCTGGCGGCCGCTTCGACCAGTTCTCGCAGGCCTTTTTTCACGTCCATGCGCCCGATGTAAACCACGGCTTCGGCGGCCGGGTCGATCCCGAGCTTCAGCCGCGCGTGAAAACGGTCGCCAGGGTGGAAGACCGCCAGATCGCAGCCGTTGACGATGGCGCGAGTTTTCTCGGCCGCGGCTCCCATGGCGATAGCCTTCAAGCGCAGATCGCCGCTGACGGTGACCAGAAAATCGGCCTCGCGCAGAACCGCGCGCGTGTGCATCGCCGAGATAGGATCGCCGATGCGGTTGATGTCCGAGCCAATGCTCATGGCCACGACGGGAACCGCGAGGGCCTGGCCGATTTTGAGAGCCGCGTAGCCGTCGGGATAAAGGAAGCAGCCGAAGATCAGATCGGGAGCAAAGCGGCGCACGTGCGGCAGCAAGGCTCGGGCCGCCATCAGCCCATTGAACGGCCGGGAAAGAACGGGCAGCGCTGGATAGTCGTAGTAACTTGTCTGCACATCAGCAGGGCTATAAGACGGGTCCAGCCGGTCATAACTCCGGCTGCGCGGCTTGAACAGGTGGGGATAACTCGCATTGGGATAGAAGACGCGCAGATCGGTCTCGCGAGCCAGCACACGCAGCGTCTGATAGACCGAGCGTCCCTGCCAGGGTTCGGCCGAGCTGGGAAAATAGCGGGTAACAATCGCGACCTTGAGCAAGGTTACTCTCCCGTTCCCGCGGGCTGGGCAGCCGGCGCGGATGAACCGCGCTCGCGCGCTCTTCCGGCGATGGAATGGAGCAGGCCGGCATAGCGTTGAGCGAGAACCCTGCGTTCGTACTGCGCAATCTTTTCCAGGTCGGGTTGAAACTTGTTGAGCAGCGAGTTGCCGCGCGCCGCAACGTCGATGAACAGCAGGCGAATGCCTTCGACGTCGCGATTGCCTGCCCACCATCCGGCCCGCAACTCTTCCAGCAGGCGGCGTGTCTCGCCCTCGGGATGGACAGCGCCGAGAATGGGCTTGCCCCCGCCGACGTAGTCGTAGAATTTTCCTCCGACATTCAGAGGATCGTGATTGATCAGCAGAACATAATCGGTCTCGCTCATCGCAGCCAGAGCTTCGCGCTGGGGCAAATAGCCTTTCAACTCCACCATCTCGCCCAGTTGCAAAAGAGCTTCGCGAAAGCGAGGTTCTTCGATGTGACCGATGAAGCGGAGTCTGAAGCGCGATTTCACTTCGCTCGGCAATGATTGCAGGGCTTGAACCAGTGCGGTTGGCTCGGTCGAGGCGTAGATTGTGCCCACATAGGTAACGATAATCTTGCCGTCGGGCCGAGGTTTCGCTGACGGTACAGAGCGGACCAGTCTTGTGGCGTCGAATCCATTCGGGAGCAGATGGAACTTGCCGTCAGGCTCCTGCGGATAGCGGGCGCGTATCTGGCGGCGCGCCGCTTCGGTCACGGCTACAACGGCGGTAGCATTTGTCACCGCGCGGACTTCAGCGGCCTGCGCAATTTTGCGCGTGCGCTCGCTGCGGCTGAAAAGAAAGCTGACCAGATCAAAGGTGGTCGTAAGCCATTCATCGCGAAAGTCGACGACAATGGCAAGTTGCGGGAATTCCTTGCGAAGTTTCTCCACCAACAGCACACTGGAGAAAGGCGGCACCGTAATGAGGACTAGGTCAATCTTCCGCTTCCTGACGATGCGGCGTGCGGCGCGTGTAAGCACCGGAAGCCAGGTGACCTGCGGGTCGGGCTGCAGAATGTCCTGAATCACTCTCTTGAGAAAATGCGGCTTGCTAGAGGCGGCGGGGCTGACAGCTTGACCTGAGGGCGGTTTCGATCCTGCAATCAACCGCTTGATCCACTTCTTGATGCCGAAGGGGAGGTCGAGAGTGAGGGTGCGGTGAACGGTTACTTCGGCCGGAATCTCTCGGAGCAAGGTGGGGTCGGAGCCCACGGCAGATGCATTGCGCGCGGTCAGCACATCGAGCCTGATTCCTTCCGCAGGCAGGTAGCGCGCAAGGCTTGCGGCGCGCATGACTCCCGTTCCGCCGACTGGTGGAAACGAGTAAGTGATCAGCAATACATTCAATTCATTCATCGTGTGGCCTCAACGAATCGGTCTGTCAAAGACTCCAATCCTCCACATTGAACGCCTCTTGGCGACCTTACATCCGACACGATCAGTGGCCTGCCATCAGGATTTCGGCAATTCGTTCCGCCGCTTTACCATCCCATAGCGGCGGACGGCCCGCCTGCTTTCGGCCGCCGTTCAGCGCTTCATGGAACTTTTTCCGCAGCAGTTCCCAATCGCGCCCGATCAGGACATTGGTGCCAAGGGTCACGGTAATCGGGCGCTCGGTATTCTCACGCAAGGTGAGGCAGGGCGTTCCCAGATAAGTCGTCTCCTCTTGTATGCCGCCCGAGTCCGTGATGACAACCCTGGCATTCTTCTGAAGCGCAAGAAACTCGAGGTATCCCAGCGGCTCAATGGCGTGAAGATTCGGGTTGCACTGATTGAGGTGTGCCGCCCACTTTTGGCGTGTCCTCGGGTGGACTGGAAATATAAGGGGAAGTTCACGGCTCAAACTGTCAAGCACCTGCAGCATCGACAAAAAAGCGGACTCATCATCGACATTCGATGGACGATGAAGCGTTACCAATCCAAAAGAACCCAGGGATAACTCTGCCTTGAGCTTTGGAAACAGCTCGTCCGCTTTCGGCAAGAATCGAATCAGTGTATCGATCATCACGTTGCCGACAAGGAAAACCTTGTCCTTGTCAATGCCCTCGCGCGCAAGGTTTTCATCGCCATCGGCTGACGGAGTAAAGAGAAGATCCGCGAGCTGGTCGGTAACCAGGCGGTTGATCTCTTCCGGCATCGAGCGGTCGAACGAGCGCAGGCCCGACTCGACATGTCCCAGGCGAATGCCGAGCTTGGAGCATACAAGCGCTGCGGCAACGGTAGAATTCACGTCGCCATAAACCAGCACGATGTCCGGCTTGCGCGCCAGCACAACCGGCTCGAACCGGCTCATGATCGCGGCCGTTTGCTGCGCATGCGACCCCGAACCGACGTTCAGGCTTTCGTCTGGATTCGGAATCTCCAATGCTTTGAAGAACACATCCGACATGAGTGCGTCATAGTGCTGGCCCGTATGCACCAATGTCTGCTCGTGCCCTCTGCTCCCCAGCGCACGGTATACGGGAGCCGCCTTCATGAAGTTTGGCCGCGCGCCAACTACGTGCAGAACTTTCATTGAGAATTCCCTTCGCCGTTACCTTAACATCGACTCCGTGCGGAGGACAAACCTTTGCGCGCCGGCAGAAGATGCCGGGGAAGGCGCTGGGAATCATTCCTCAGCCCGGCAGCTTCTTCCGGCAGCCAAAAGCCGTAGTATGAAGGGGAAAGAATCTGCCCCCAGGAGCAACACCTTGGCTTACGACGACCTGCGCGACTGGATCAAAACCCTCGAAAAGCACGGCGAACTGAAACGCATCCGCGCAGAGGTTTCGCCGGAGCTGGAAATCACCGAGATCACCGACCGCGTTTCTAAAATGGACGCCCAAGCCCATTCGACAGCCAGCACCCATGTGAAGACCGGCACAAAAAGCTACTCGCCCGGCGGTCCGGCCCTGCTCTTCGAGAACATCAAGGGCCATCCCGGCCACCAGGTCTTCATCAACCAGTTCGGCAGCGAGCGGCGCATGGCGCTGGCCTTGGGCGTCGAACGGCTGGACGAGATTGCCGAGCGCATTCAAGCCCTGATGAACCTTAAAGCCCCGAAGGGCCTCATCGACAAGCTCAAAATGCTGCCGCAGTTGGGCGCGCTGGCCAGCGCCTTTCCCAAGACCGTCAGCCGTAAGGAGGCTCCCTGCAAGGAGGTCGTCCTGCATTCGAACGAGAACGGCGGCCGCGACGAGCTCGATCTGAACCAGTTCCCCATCCTCAAGTGCTGGCCGCACGACGGCGGCCGCTTCATTACCCTGCCCTGCGTCGTCACCCGCGACCCGCGCACGGGCAAGCGCAACGTCGGAATGTACCGGATGCAGGTCTACGACGGCCAGACCACCGGGATGCACTGGCAGCGGCAGAAGGTCGCCGCCGAGCACTATCGCGAAGCGCTGCGCGCGGCCGCCTCTTTGTCTGCTGAGGCGGACCCGTCGACCGCCCGCGTGGCGGCGATGGCCGAGTCGGCCGGCGGCGCGGTCGCCATTCCAGGCGGCCCCATCGGTGGTCTTCCGCAGGTGGCCATGGGCAATCTGAAGGGCTCGCGGATGGAGGTGGCCGTGGCCATCGGCACCGATCCGGCGACCACCTTCGCCGCCATCGTGCCCGCGCCGCCCGAGATCGAGGAGTTCCTCATTGCGGGTTTTCTGCGCGGCAAGCCAGTCGAAATTGTCCCGTGCGAAACCGTCGATTTGCAGGTTCCGGCCCACGCCGAGATCGTCCTCGAAGGCTACGTCGAGCTGGGCGAACTGCGCACCGAGGGCCCCTTCGGCGACCACACCGGCTTCTACACCCTGACCGACGAGTACCCGGTCTTCCATCTGACCTGCATCACCCATCGCAAGAACCCGATTTACGCCGCCACCATCGTCGGCAAACCGCCCATGGAGGACGCCTGGATGGGCAAGGCCGTCGAGCGCATCTTCCTGCCCGCCATGAAGATGCAGATTCCCGAGCTGGTGGACATTCACCTGCCCGCCGAGGGCGTCTTCCACAACCTGATGCTGGTTTCCATCCGCAAGAGTTACCCCGGCCAGGCGCGCAAGGTGATGAACGCCATCTGGGGGCTGGGCCAGGCGATGTTCACCAAGTGCATTGTGGTGGTGGACGAGGATTGCGACGTACAGGACGTGGGCGAGGTGACCTTGCGCGTGGCCAACAACATCGACCCGGAGCGCGACATTCAATTCACCCTCGGCCCGGTCGATTCGCTCGACCACGCCTCGCGCCTGCCGAATTTTGGATCGAAGATGGGCATCGACGCCACCAGAAAGTGGAAGGCCGAGGGCTTTGAGCGCCCCTGGCCCGCGATGATCGAGATGGACCGCGCCACCAAGGCCAAAATCGATGCGATCTGGGAGAAGCTGGGGCTGTGAAGTGGTGTCCCCGCTCTCGCCTGCATTCTGAGTGGAACGTGGCGAAGTCGGCAGCCTGCCCAAGGTTAATGCGTTTTTTCCCTCTGCGGCCAGCATAGGTCACCTGCCGCGTCGCGACGCCTCTCTGCTATACCTAGACTCATGCGGGTCGTTATTCCTTGGCTCTTCTATAGCTTGATCGCGGCAATGCTGGCCGCCGCAACCCCCTTGCAAGCCCAGCAGGCCCCCGCCTCCTTTCGCTGGATCGACTTCCACTCCGCCAAGGACCAGGACGTGGCGGTCTGGGTCAAGCGGTCGCTGGAGCCTGAAAAGTGGACGGCGATTCGCGAGATCGGCGTCGAGTACGATGCGGCGCTGGTGGTCACCACGCTGCGCGCCACGCCGCAGTCGCCGCCCGACGCCGACACCTTCACCGTCTGGTACGCCTCGCTGACCAGCCACGTGGTTGCTCCGCTGCTCAAGGGCGCGAATCTGCGCCTGCTCGACTGGATGCCGCTGGCCGATGGCCGGCCGCCGGAGCTGGGCGCGCTCTACGACGATTGCAATGAGTGCGCAGCGTCCACGTTTTTCACGGCCTTTTACTACGACCGGCCGCACCACATGTGGACCACCCGCTGGATGCGCGGCGGTCAGGGCGCGTTGGCGTGGACCGACAATTCTCCGGCGGGCGTTGCGCTCACCCAGGTCTACGCGGTGCTGAATGAGCCGAACGGCCGCGAAGTGATCGGCACATGGAGCCACTTCGACTACGGAAAACTGAAGCCGGCCGAGGACGTCGTCTACCGCTATGACCTGGATCCCTACAGCAAGCTGGAGCGCACCCAACTGCTCAGCGGCAAGGAGGCCAAGGCCATGAAGCAGCGGCTCTGCGGCGCGCAAAATGCCACTCTGGATTCGGGACTGGCGCGCGGCCAGGACTCGGCGCTCTGCCAGCAGATGGCGCCGCATCGCTCCGAACGCAGGCCCGTTACCACCCCGCCGGCCAACAACCACGGCCGCTCCGTGCCGCCCGGCGCGCGGCGCTGAATTTCAACCCTGCCGTGGTCAATAGAGAACTGTTTCGCGCCAGTCGATTCGGATAATATCCGATCGACTGGAGATTGAAATGATACGTCTGCCCGGATTTGTACGATTGCCGTTACTTGCCTTGGCGGTGGTGGTTTTCACCGCCGGATGCCACCAGAATCCAACCCTGACCAATGCGGATAACAGCCAGCCGGGCGCACAGAATCAGCCCTCGGACCCGGCGGCGGACAACATGGCCCCCGTCTCTGCCAATTCGAGCGCTGCGGCGCCCGCAGCTTCCGGCGCCCAGCAAAGCGCTCCGCCGCCCGCTGCGAACGGCTCCTACTCCCAGGCGCCGGACCAGGGTTCGTATGATCCGGGGTACGGAGAGCAGCCGGAATACACCGCTGCCCAGCCGCCACCGCCATTGCCCGACTACGACCAGCCCCCTGCTCCCGGCGACGGCTACCTGTGGACGCCCGGATACTGGGCCTGGGGTCCATACGGCTATTACTGGGTGCCCGGCGCGTGGGTGGAGGCTCCGTATGAGGGGGCGCTCTGGACGCCCGGCTACTGGGGCTACTGGCATCACCATTATGGGTTTTACCCCGGTTACTGGGGCCAGTACGTCGGCTACTATGGCGGCATCGATTACGGCTTTGGTTACATTGGCTTTGGCTACCAGGGCGGCTACTGGGGCGGCGGCCACTTCAACTACAACCGCTCCTTCAATAATATGAACGGCTCAAGGGCGCAATACATTTACAACCGCCCCATGAATAATTACCAGCGCGGCTCCCATGTGAGTTACAACGGCGGATCAGGGGGTCTCCAGATGCGGGCGCGGCCTGCTGAAATGGCGGCGATGCATCAACAGCACACTGCGCCGATGAGGGCACAAATACAGAATCAGCGTGCCGCCAGCAGCAATCGAGCACAGTTTGCGAGTGCCAACCATGGCCGGCCATCGAGTTTTGCCGTAGCCAAGCCGCTTGCGGCAGATCGCAATGTGAGGGCCCCAGCGGCGTTGCAGAAAACCAATCGTGCAGTCGCGCAACAGCAGCACCAAGCGCAGCAGCAGCGCCAGGCAGGTCAGCAACAGCAGCAACGCCAAGCGGGTCAACAGCAGCAGCAGCGCCAGGCAGGTCAGCAACAGCAGCAACGCCAAGCAGGTCAACAGCAGCAGCAGCACCAAGCGCAGCAGCAGCGCCAGGCAGGACAACAACAACAGCGTCAGGCGCAGCAGCACCAGGCGCAGCAGCAACGGCAGGCGACCCCTCAACGCCAAGCGGCTCCGCAACAGCGTTCTGCCCCACAACAGCGCCAATCGGCTCCTCAAAGGCAGGCCGCTCCGCAACGCCAGGCTGCACCACAACAGCGCCAAGCGGCTCCTCAAAGGCAGGCCGCTCCGCAACGCCAGGCTGCACCACAACAGCGGCAGGCTGCGCCACAACAGCGCCAAGCGGCTCCTCAAAGGCAGGCCGCTCCGCAACGCCAGGCTGCGCCACAACAGCGGCAGGCTGCGCCACAGCAGCGCCAAGCGGCTCCTCAAAGGCAGGCTGCTCCGCAACGCCAGGCTGCTCCGCAGAAGCAGGATGAGTCACATAAGAAATAAACTTCCTGGGCGGAGCCTCCACTCAGGAGGCTCCGCGGGAAGGCAAAGGAAGCAATATTACTCCACCGTCAGCACCCGAACAGCCATCAGGTTCCTCACGCAGCGGGAGAGGCCTTTGTCGCTGGTATTCACTAATCGCAAGGGCACGCTGCCGACAAGGGGTTTTCCGTTCATCGCGTCGGCGACGATCACCGTGGAATGGCTCACGGCTGGGGCGATCTCGGCCAGCGAGTAGACCACTTTGTAGCCATCGGCGCCCTCGGCCACGAGATAAAGCCTCAACAGCTTGCCTTCCGACTTGTCGGGAACGCCTAGCCGGGTAAGCAGGTCGATCAGGGGTATGCCGGAGAAGGTCAGGGTCTCCTTGGTGTGGCCGTTGACGACGGTGATGCTCTGGTGCGGCAGCGCGGCTAGCGTGGCCGGGGTCCACTCGGCGGATTTATCCCCAAAGGTAATGCGCATTGTCCCGGCCGGCACCGGAGACTCCATGCCATGATCCATGCATTTGCACTTGCTCGTCTCCATGCCGTTCATCTCGCCTTCCGGCGCTGGCGGTTGCAGACTCTTATACTGTGCCATTGCGGCAACCGTTCCAGCCGCGAACGCCGTCAACAGGAAAATCGCTCGACAAACCTTCATTTGCATCGTAAATTTCTCCCGGCAACCATCGTATACTACCCCCATGTCGATTCTGGGCAATATCGCCGGCATTGTCAGGGGCATGAGCATCACCTTCCGGGAGATCTTCGAGCCCACCCAGGTGGAAAACTACCCCGACGGCGACGGCCCCCTGCGCGGAGCAGTCTTCGAGCAGCGCTTTCGCGGCGCCCACCTCCTCCAGCGCGACGAAAACGGCCTGGAAAAGTGCGTGGCCTGCTTCCTCTGCGCCGCCGCCTGCCCCTCCAATTGCATTTATATCGAGGCCGCGGAGAACACCGAAGAGGCCCGCATCAGCTCGGCCGAGCGCTACGCCAAGGTCTATAACATCGACTACAACCGCTGCATCTTCTGCGGCTACTGTGTCGAGGCCTGCCCCACCGACGCCATCACCCACGGCCACGGCTTCGAGCTGGCCACCTTGAACGCCACCAATCTGGTCATGCGCAAGGAAGACATGCTGCTGCCGGTCGAGGCGCTCGGGGCAGCAAACTAACATTCCAGACTCTGCGCGAATCGCCTCAAACGGCATGATCCAGTTATCCTAGACTGGGACATTGGCCGCATTTCCTGTTTTTTCCGGCGGCCGGTGAGTTCAGGAGCGATTTTGGCGGACTTTCTTACGGAACTGAAGCGGCGCGTGCTGGTTTTCGACGGCGCGATGGGCACCAATCTGCAAAAGCACAACCTGACCGCGGAGGAGTTCTGGGGCCATGAGGGGTGCAACGAGCTGCTCGTGCTCTCGCGGCCGGAGGTGATCCGCACCGTCCACGCCTCCTTTCTGGAGGCCGGCTGCGACGTCATCGAGACCGACAGCTTCGGCTCGGCCTCGATCGTTTTGGCCGAGTACGGCCTCGCCGGCCGCACCCGCGAGCTGAACCTGGCAGCGGCGCGGCTGGCCCGCGCGGTGGCCGACGAGTACTCGACCCCCGAGCAGCCCCGCTTTGTCGCCGGCTCGATGGGCCCCACCACCAAGCTGCCCTCGCTGGGCCACATCGGCTACGACGAGATGGCCGCGGCCTACCGCGAGCAGGCCGAGGCGCTGGTCGAGGGCGGCGTGGACGTGCTGCTGGTGGAAACCTGCCAGGATCTGCTGCAAGCCAAAATCGCCATCGCCGCCTGCCAGGACGCCATCCGCTCCGCCCAGGAGGGCAAGTTTCCCAATCCCGGCCACCGGGTAGCCATTCAGGCCCAGATCACCCTGGAGGCCGCCGGGACCATGCTGCTCGGCTCGGAGATTGGCGCGGCGCTGGCCGTGCTCGAAAGCCTTCAGCCCGACGTTGTGGGCCTCAACTGCGCCACCGGCCCGGCGGAGATGAACGACGCGGTCCGCTTCCTCTGCCAGAACTCGGCTCTGCCCATCAGCGTGCAGCCCAACGCCGGCCTGCCGCAAAATGAGGGCGGCCACGCGGTTTACAAGCTCACCCCGGCCGAGCTGGCCTCCTGGCTGCGGCGCTTTGTCACCGAGTACGGCGTGCAGGTGGTCGGCGGCTGCTGCGGCACCACCCCCGAGCATCTGCGCGCCGTGGCCGAGGCGGTCAAAGGCATTCAGCCGGCTCCGCGCGCCCTCAAGCCGCAATCGGTCGCGGCCAGCGCCTTCTCGGCGCAGACGCTTGAGGCCGACGCGCAGCCCATCATCATCGCCGAGGAGATGAACACCACCACCCGCCTCGACAGCTTTCGCAACATGGTGCGCGCGGGCGACTACGACGGCATCCTCGCCATGGCCAAGCGGCTGGTCGGCGAGGGCTCGCAGATGCTCGATCTCTGCTGCGCCATCGTCGGCGAGGACGAAACCGCTTACATGAACGCGGTGCTGGAAAAAATCGCCACTCGCGTTCCCGCGCCGATCCTCGTCGATTCAACCGAGGCCGGCGTCATCGAAGAGGCTCTGAAGCGCATTCCCGGCAAGCCCGTCATCAACTCGATCAACCTCGAAGACGGCGAGAAGCGCACCAGCCTGGTGCTGCCCATGGCGCGCCGTTACGGGGCCGCGGTCATTGCGCTCACCATCGACGAACAGGGCATGGCGCTGACCGCCGACCGCAAGGTGGCCATCGCGCATCGCATCCACGATCTGGCCGTCAACCAGTACGGAATGCGCCCCGAGGACCTGATCTTCGACGCGCTCACCCTGCCCATCTCGACCGGCCAGGAGGACTACCGCACGGCGGCCATCGAGACGCTGGAAGCGGTGCGGCGCATCAAGCTCGAACTGCCCCGCTCGCGGACGGTTCTCGGCGTCTCGAACATTTCCTTCGGGCTGAACGCCTACGCCCGCCGCGTGCTGAATTCGGTCTTCCTCAAGGAGGCCGTGGACCGGGGCCTCGATGCGGCCATCGTCAACTACTCGAAGATTTATCCGCTCTACAAGATTCCTGAGAAGGAAGTCGAGCTGGCCCGCAAGCTGATCTTCCAGGATTGGGGACCGAACCGCAGCGGTGGCGACCCCTTGCAGGTCTACATGGCCCATTTCGCCAGCCTGGGCAAGGGATCGGTTCAGGAAGAAGAAATCGAGGTCGAAGACCTTACCGCCGACGAAAAGCTCAAGCGGTTGATTATTCGCGGCGAGCGGACGATTGGATTGGGCGAGCACAAGCAGTCGCTCGAAGAGGCTCTCGAAACTGCGCTCATAACTCACTCTCCGCTTGAACTTATTAACACGGTCCTGCTCGACGGCATGAAGACCGTGGGAGACCTCTTCGGCGCGCGCAAGATGCAACTGCCCTCGGTGCTCGATTCCGCCGCTGTAATGAAGGCCGCGGTGGCTTATCTTGAGCCGAAGATGGAAAAATCCGATGGCGGCGGCAAGGGCACAATGGTTTTGGCCACGGTCAAGGGCGATGTGCACGACATCGGCAAGAATCTCGTCGATATTATCCTCTCCAACAACGGCTATCGCGTCGTCAATCTGGGCATCAAGCAGCCCTCGGACGCGATCATCGCCGCCACGCGCGAGATCAACGCCGAGGCCATCGGGCTGAGCGGCCTGCTGGTCAAATCCACCCTCGAGATGAAGTACGTCTTGCAGGATCTGGAGCGGCTGGGCATGACCGTGCCCGTCATCTGCGGCGGCGCGGCGCTGACGCGAAAGTACGTCGAAGAGGATTTGCGCAAGGAGTACGCCGGGCCGGTCTTTTATGCCGAGGACGCCTTCGCCGGGCTGCACGCCATGGCCGACCTGACCTCTACCGACGCGGCGGTGCGCGAGAGCCGCGAAACCGAGGGCCGGACAGTGAAGGTCTTCGCCAGGGGCGGCGCAATCGATCCCGATCTGACCCTCGTCGAGTTGACGCCGGAGGGCCGTTCGCCGGCCGTCGAGCGGGTTGCCTCCATTCCCAGGCCGGCCTTCTGGGGGGCGCGCGTCTTCGAGAGTTATAAACTCGACGAAATCTTTCCCTATCTCAACGAAACCGCCCTCTTCAAGAATCAGTGGCAGTTGAAGAACGCCGCGCAGGGCGATTATCTGCGGCTGATCGAGGAAAAGTACCGGCCGGTACTATTGGATCTCCAGCAGGAAGTAAAAGCCGCGGACTGGTTTGAGCCCAGGTCGATTCTCGGCTTCTATCCCTGCGCCAGCCAGGGCGACGAGCTGATCGTCTTCGATCCTGAAGACCCCGAACGCGAGCTGGAACGCATCGCTTTTCCGCGCCAGCCGCAGGGACGCAGGCTTTCGGTTGCCGATTTCTTTGAGCCGCTCAACTCAAATCAACGCGACGTCATCGGCTTTTCCATTGTGACCATCGGCAGCGAGGCCAGCCGCCAGACGGCCAGGCTCTTCGCGGCCGGCGACTTCACCCGCTACCTTTACCTGCACGGCCTCTCGGTCGAAACCGCCGAGGCGCTGGCCGAACTGGTGCACAAACAGGCGCGGGAGTTTCTCGGCATAGCCGGCGGCGACTCGCCGCGCATCGCCGACCTTTACCATCAGAAGTACCGCGGCTCCCGCTACTCCTTCGGCTATCCGGCCTGCCCGAATCTGGAGGACCAGGCGAAGATTTTCCACCTGCTCAAACCCGAGGAGAGGATCGGCGTGCGGCTCACCGAGAACTTTCTCCTCGAACCCGAGCAGAGCACCAACGCCCTCATCGTCCACCATCCGCAAGCAAAGTACTTTGTGGTGTAAAGCTCTGCGACAAACCGGGGCTGCCGATGAGCCCGAAGCGAGCCGGCAAATTTACGCCGGCAGGTTCCGTGCAGTTCTGCCCCGCACTCCTGAATGGACACAAGCTGACTGCGCCCGCCCAAAATGAGAATCATTTCATTTTGTTTTGCATAGTATTATCTCCGTCTGTGCCACAGTGAAAACACAGTAAGAAAAGAGAGAAAGAGCATGGTGTCCTCCTCGAACGGCCGGGGCGCAACCAGGGGCGATGGAAGCGCTCCCGGCCGTTCGCCTTTTCCTTACTTCCCAACTATTTTTTCATCCGCGTCCGCTTTGTTTGCCTTTTCGCTCCCGCAAATCTCTGCTGGAAATTTGCTCTTGTCCGCCGGCTGCATTTCATTTTGGGCTCTGCCCCCTGGCCAATGAGAAATTCAGCTTTCTGAAGACGATAGGCTGCTTCTAACTCCCTCTATCGCAACTGGAAAATCACTATAGACCGGCCAAGAAATCTCCCAGTGCGGAAGGTTCCATTTATTACCGCCAGGTTACAGGTTGAATAAAGTATTTGCACGCTATTCGCGCTAGCTTGACCGTCCTTTTACACTGCCCGGCGGATACTGTTTTGGTGATCCCGCCCATTCGGCAAAAGGTTCCTATGAAGCTGGCCGCTGGCTCCACCGCGCTGGTGGATCTGGCCTGTCCCGCGTTTGTTCCATCGGCGCCATCGGCGCTCTCATCCCCCGCGCTCCCATCTCCGGCGCTTCAGGCTCCGGCGCTTCAGAAACCGCACATTCATGCTCCTGGTCTGTTCGCCAACAGCCCTTCACGGCGGGTGTGGGCCGAAGCCGGCCGCTACCGTTTGCGGCTGGCCGAGAGTGTCGAGGATCGCGACGCCGCCTGCCGTCTCCGCTTCAAAGTCTTCAACATCGAACTGGGCGAGGGGTTGGCCAGCTCCTACCGGACCGGCTTGGACACCGACCAGTTCGACCTCTTCTGCGAACACCTGCTGGTCGAAGACAAAATGGAGGGCAATCCAGCGCGTCGCGTCGTCGGAACCTACCGCATGCAATCCGGCGCCACCGCTGCACACAACCTGGGCTACTACTCCGAGAAGGAGTTCGATTTTTCTCCTTATGAGCCGCTGCGGAGCGGCATCCTGGAGCTGGGTCGCGCCTCGATCGATCGCGAACACCGCACTCCCGAGGTTTTGACGCTGCTGTGGAGAGGGATTGCGCAGTATGCTACCGATATGGGCTTGCGTTACCTGATCGGCTGCTCGTCACTGACTTCGAAAAATCCGGCCGAGGGCTGGCAGATGTACCGCCAGCTCGAGCATTACCGGGTTTTGCCGGGGTTTGGGACCGTGCCAACCGCCGCCTATGCATCTCCCATCGAGCTAGAGGGCCGACTTGCACAGCCGTCGCCCTGCCGGCAGGAACCATCGATGCGGACCACCGCCCCCTCCCAGTTGAATCCTCCCCCACTCCAGGTTCGCGTCCCCAAGCTGCTGAAGACCTACCTGGCCATCGGCGCGCGCATCTGTGGCCCGCCGGCCTGGGACCGGGAGTTCGGCACCATCGATTTTCTTACCTTGCTCGATCTGAAGTTGCTCTCGCCCTCGGCGCGCAACCGCTTCCTGGCTCCGCTCGCCCGGTGAGCCTTCGTGCTGCCCGGCGCGCTGTGGCGCTGGGATGGGCGCTTGCCCTGGTCATCTTCCGCTTCTGGCGGCTGCGCCTGCGCGGTCCGGTTACGCTCGAAAGCCGCGCCCTGTGGATGCAATCCTCCTGCCGGCTGGTTCTGGACGGCCTGGGCGTTCACTACCGCGTGGAGGGCGCTCCGCCCACTGGTGGGCTGGTGGTCGCCAACCACCTCGGCTACCTCGACATTCTGATCCTCTCGGCGGCCATGCCCTGTTTTTTTGTCTCCAAGATGGAGATTGCCGGCTGGCCTTTCTTCGGAACGGCGGCGCGCGCTGGAGGGACGATCTTCCTCGACCGGTCGAGCCTGGCCAGCGCAAACTCGGTGGCCGAAGAGATCATCCAGAGGTTCAAGCTGCCGGTTCCGGTGCTGCTGTTTCCCGAGGGCACCACCAGCGACGGCAGCCAAGTGCTGCCCTTCCGCTCCCGGCTGATCGCGTCGGCCACCGCTGCCGGAGCGCCGATTACCGCCGCCGCCATTCGCTACGTTATCGACGGCGGCATCGAGGAGCGAGAGCTTTGCTGGATCGGAGATGCGGCGTTTCTGCCTCACCTCTGGAAGATGCTCGGCACGCCCGGCTTCTTCGCCGTGGTGCGCTTTGGCCAGCCGCGCGTCTACCCCGACCGCCGCGCCGCCGCCGATGCCACCTATGCCGAGATCAGCGCCATGCGCGCGCAATTGCCCTGACCGTGGCGCTTTTCAAGGCGCGAGCCGCGTCATGAATTGTCGGCCAGCAGCAGGCGCAGGTCGCGCAGATTGTGGCCGGTGGGGCCGGTGACCACGGCGTCGCCCAGGGCGGTGAACATCGGACAGGCGTCGAAGGCAGCCAGCGATGACTTCAGGTGAAACCCGAAGGCGTGAGCACGGGTCACGGTAGTGGGATCGGCAATGGCCCCGGCCACCTGCGTATTGCCGTCAATGCCATCAGAGCCCGCGCTGAGCACGGTTAGCCGCTCGCCCTCGTACTTCTCCAACTCCAGCGCGCACTCCATGACAAACTGCTGGTTGCGGCCCCCGGAGCCGGGAACACGATCGATTTTGACCGTAACCTCGCCGACCGAGATCAGGCACAGGCGCGGATGAATGGCGCGCAAGGCATGAAAGCGCTCCAGCAGATAGCGGGCGGCCTCGGCGTAGTCCCAGTCGTCGCAACTGTTGTCCACCACCACATGGAAGCCGGCCTTCTGCGCCAGCAAACGGGCATTCTCCGACAGATCGTGGCTGGAGAGCATAATTTCGAAGACCGATTCGCGAAAGGCCTCGTCTTCTTCGCTCATGGCCGCGGCCGCGGTGACGCCGCGCGTGGGCAAAGCTCCGTTCTTGGAAGACTTGGGGAAAAAGGGCGGACGCCAGCCCTTGTTGCCGGGCGACTCGGGCAGGTCTTCGCGCTCAAAGAAAGCGCTCACCGAAGGCGGCAGTTTGGCCTTCAGATTGAATTTTTCCAGCAGGCTGCGCACATCGGCTACAGTCGAGTGGTCGGGCGAAGTGGGACCGGAGGCCAAGGCGTCGAGCGAACGCAGCGGCACGTCGGGCAGCAGCAGGCTGACCTTGGCCGCTTCCGGCGCGGCCATGGCCAGGCGCCCGCCCTTCACCGCAGAAAAATGCTTGCGCAGTGTGTTGATCTCGCTGATTCTGGCGCCCGAGGCCAGCAGTGACTCGTGGAATGCAATCGTGTCGTCAAGCGTAATCCGGGGGTCCAGCGGCAGGTCGAACATGGCCGATCCTCCCCCTGAAATCAGGAAGAAGATGAGCGTGTCCTTTTTGGCCTTCTTGAGCAGTGCCAGCGCGGCGCGGGCCGCGGCGAACGATTCCTCGTTGGGCAGCGGATGGCCGCCCTCGAAGTAGCGAAATCGCCAGTTGCGGCACTTGGGAAGCTGGTTCGAGCAGCAGATGCCGCGCATTCCCTTGCGGCGTTTCACGCGATCGAGCAGGACCTCGAGCATGGGACTGGCGGCCTTGCCCAGTGCAATGACAAAAATCTTCTTGTAACAGGAGAGATCAATGGTGTCCGGCCCGCTGCCGTCAGGCAGAAGGCGATAGAGCGTGTTGCCTTCAATGCAGATGCGGCGATCGAAGGCCGAGGCGATGTTGCATGCGCGCAGCGCGCCGGTAAAGATTTCCGTAGCCGTGGCGTGTAGAGGATCGAGAGCTGAATCGCTGACTGGAGTCATCAGAGTTGCTCCTTCAGCCAACCGGCGAGCGCTGCCTTGAGCGGCTCGAGTTGACCGGTGAAGAAGTGATCGGCGTGGGGGAAAAGCACCAATTGTTTAGGCTCGGCGGCGGAGGCGGCCACCTCTGTCATCTGCGCGGCCGGCGCGTAGGAGTCGTTTGCTCCACTCAGAAAGAGTTTGGGAAGGCGGCAATTTGCAAGGCAGGGGTAGAGGTAGTTGCGATTCTCGGCTTGGATGGGAAGGCCCAGCAGGGCCAGCGCGCACACTCTTGCGGGCATCTGGGAGGGCCGGCAACAGGCTTCCAGCGCCATTGCCGCGCCGAAGCTGAAGCCCACCACAACCAGCGGCCGGCGGTACTCGTGTTCCAGCCAGTCGAGCGCGGCCAGCACATCCTCGGCCTCTGCCTGGCCATCGTGAACGCCCTGACTCAGGCCCGTTCCGCGAAAGTTGAAGCGCAAAACCGGACAGCCCAGCCCCCACTGCGGGTCGTTGAGCGCCTTCATTGCGTGGTAAACCACCTTGTTGTGCATCGTGCCGCCGCCCAGGGGGTGCGGATGGCAGACCAGCGCGGCAAACGGCGCATCCGGCGCGGCTTCGTTCACCAGAGCTTCGAGCCGGCCAGCGGGACCGGCCAAATCCACGGCGCGTAGCAACGGTAACACCGTAGCCGGACGGGAAAGAGGCGGTAGCGCTGTAGTGGTCATACGCTCATCATTCTACGCGCAGGGTGTAAAGATTTCTTTATACCGCATGCTCTTCGCGCGTCATCGCAAAAAAGCCTCCTGGTGTGGCAGTTAGCGTGCGCAGCTGCCTGCCTGCTCGCCAGGCGCGCCCCGCGCCGTGGACTCGAATCCGGCAGGCTGCGCGAATGAGTTCCGAACGAAAGCCCGTGCCGATTAGGATATTCTGACAGTATGAAGACCGATCGTCCGCCGCTTGCACCCCAGCCGGAAACTCTTGATCCCATCCGCTTTACCCGCCAGTTGTGCGAGATCGAGTCCACCACCTACCACGAGGGCGCGGTGGGGGATTTTCTCGCTGATTTTCTCGGCGCGCGCGGCTGGGAGGTCGAAAAGAGCCCCGTCGAACAGCCGCGTGAGAACCCCGGCGGCGGCTCGCGCTGGAACATTTACGCCGGCGCAAAGGACGAAACTCCCGATCTGGTTTTTTCTACGCACATGGACACCGTGCCGCCCTATATTCCCTTCAGCGAGGACGAGGATTTTCTTTACGGCCGCGGCGTTTGCGACGCCAAGGGCATTCTGGCCGCCCAGGTTGCCGCCGCCGAAGCGCTGCGCGCGGCGGGATTCCGGATTGGGCTGCTGTTTGTGAGCGGCGAGGAGCGCGACTCGGCCGGCGCGCAGGCCGCCAATCTGTCGCCCAAGGGCAGCCGCTTCCTCATCAACGGCGAACCCACCGACAACCGCATCGCGCTGGCCTCCAAGGGCGCCCTGCGCGCGGTCTTCAAGTGCACCGGCAAGATGGCCCACTCGGCCTATCCCGAATTGGGAGAAAACGCCATCCACAAGCTGGTCACGGTGCTGGCCAGGCTGCTGGCCGTGCCGCTGCCGGAGCTGGAGGGCATTGGCCCCAGTACGCTCAACATCGGCCAGATTCACGGTGGCCACGCCCCCAACGTCATCGCCGACCAGGCCGAGGCGCAGGTGCTGGTGCGCACCGTGACCGACTCGGCCCAGGTGCGCGCCCAACTGACCGAAATCGCCGGCGATCTGGCCGAGGTCGAGTTCACTCTCGACATGCCCTTTGTCCGCCTGCGCGCCATCGAGGGCCTGCCCACCATGGTCGCCAAGTTCTCCACCGATATTCCCCAGCTCACGAACTGGGGCGAGCCGCTGCTGCTCGGCCCCGGTTCCATCCACGTGGCCCACGCGCCCTTCGAAAAACTGGCCAAAAAGGAGCTCAAGGAGGCCGTCGAAATCTACATTCGGGTGGCCAAACAGTTGCTGAGTTGAGGCACCGCAAGACACCAAAAGATCGGCTCACGGCTCATTACCGATCTGATGGCCGCTTTAAATGCTCCGCTGGCGCCCGCTTTGATTAGCCTTCCAGCGGATGTTCACGGTCCTTTGATCGGTGGAGAATTCGAATTCTTGGACTTCAGTCTCCGCACGGTTGTGGGACCAGTCGCTAAATGTAAGGGTTATGCCTATTCTTGCTTTCTCGTCCACCTCTCCCTTCATAAGATTCTCGGGATGGTTGTCAGTATGTGTGTGTAAGCAAGCGCATTATCGGAACCGACAAGTCTATCGTCCCCACTGTGTGCGGCGTCACGACGATTTGGAGATAATTCTTCCGCTCGTGGCCTATCATACAAACGTCTGTCCTCTCCATCTCGACCGCATCGACAAGGAATGATTGTTCACTATAGTTCCAGATATTCAGGATGAAATCACCAAAAAATCCAAGCGACATGACCTGGTTACTTCCGGGACATTGTGGTTTTGTCTTAAACCATGGCTTCATGCCCTCTGATGTTATCCAGAACTGCGGGAACACACGTACTTTCTGTTCCCATTCCTGGCGTTGGAGATCTACCGAAGATTTCATTTGTTCTAGAACCTATCTCATAAACATTTCTGGCCCCGATTTCTGCGAAACTGGAGTTGCTCAAGGCGTCTCTGCGGACTGGGATGACAGGCCGTTGGGAACTGACAGACGAACAGTGGGAATTGGTGGAG